>Ga0126335_1003267_pt1 | contig 10027 bp, 6 predicted proteins | sample OlaspJWI45metaG_FD_108409 | JGI IMG/M metagenome (GOLD analysis project Ga0126335, IMG submission 108409) | Marine gutless worms symbiont microbial communities from Oahu, Hawaii - Olavius sp. 1 OAHU.JWI-45 metaG | ecosystem: Host-associated > Annelida > Digestive system > Unclassified | place... | reverse complement strand
TTTGTATTTAAATACTTTTGAAATTACAGTATTTGTTAAGTATTTAAATACTTTAAAGGCAGTATTTGCAGCAGTTAAATAATAAATACTTATGTACATTTTTTAATTGTCTTTTGACAAAACACTACACTGTCTAATGCAGGTGTTTAGTTTTTTGGTGAAGCTACGTGACTGTCACCTTCAATAGACTAGACGATAGTGTTAAATTTGTATGAAATTGCATCATATGTTATGAACGAATATTACAACTTGGATTTGGAGTATTTAATTACTTTTTCTGCAATATTAAATACTTTGCCAGTATTTGAGTATTTAAATGGTATTTAAATACTTTTGAGAGTGCAAGTATTTGCAAAGTATTTAAATACTTTAAGCAAGTATTTGTTACAACACTGTTCTTGTCATTTTATTGCTTTCAGAGATGGTAGACTTCGCAAATTGTGTTGTTCTGTGGTTTGCTTTCAAGAGTTGAATGTAGTAGAATGGAATGATTGTCTGTAGAATATGATTTCTATCATACTAGAATTATTGTTGACATTGCAGTGCCACAGAAGAACATTTAGAAAAGAGATGTGGATTAAGAAATGTAGAAACAGGCTTTAGGCAGAGCTGGAGAAAGATTGAGCTACATGGATTTAATATGTCTGTGGCCTGTGCTGTGCTAGGAGCAAAGCTACCCAGGTTACATATATGTGCAATGTTATAGGATTGATGGAGGATCGGCCAGACCTCCTACTGGGCGTCATTGTGATCCACGTTGCTAAGCAGCAGCAACAACAACAGCAGCAGCAGCAGCAGTCTGTGGGAGGCAAAGCTGCAGTCAAGACGTGGATGTACAGTGAACAACAGGAACGTGTTGTCACTGAGTCGACCGTCAATTTTCGTACCACTCCGACCACTGTGTCCACACCCAGTATCATTCGTGAGACCGATACCATCGCATCACCTGCCGAACATGTAATGACAGTGCTTTTGTTCTCTGTTATTACACAGGTAGTATGATGTTATGATGGCAATACAGGTGTTAATTTGTGTGTCTGTCCATCTGCTGTGGCGCCACCTAGTGAGTGCAGTTAAAAACTATTACTAGCCTGCCTGTGCAGCAGCCATCCTTATTGTTGTTAATAATTTACCAGCTAGAATACGTAAGTAAGCAAGTAATTAAGTAAAGTAAACAATTCATATAGCACTGTAAGCAACACAGGCTGCCTCAAGGTCGCTTCACGCCAGAATTGTCAGAATGATACTATTGTGAAGGTTCTGCAGGGATGCTTTACACATTTGTGCATCATATTAGTTGAGACATTTTGTCCAAAAAGCACACATGAATATGCTGTTATTTTCAGGGGAGGCTGCTTATCTGTAATATAGTTCAAGAACATTGTGTGTGTGCATCTATGAAAGATTTATAATTTGGAAGTACTGATGTTTTACTGCATTTGGTCCGACCCTATGGAACTCACTGCGAGTGATGTTGCTGTATTAACTGACACTGACTCATTTCTGTGCACTCTTGATTTTGCTAAGCTTCTGAAACACTTGTCATAGGGCTGCCATGACAGCTTAAGCTATAAAGAATGCTCCACAAACTTTCTTACTTGCTTATTGATTGATGCACAACACAGGAGAGTGATGAGTACACCCCACGTGAAAGTCCGGCTGCTGCAGCTGCAGCACGCAAGACTTGGGTGCAGGATGGCGACTCCAGCGGCCCATCAGACAATGAGGAGATGTCAGATGTCTTGAAGAAGGATCCGATTATTTCCAAGTATTCCAAGTACCGCATCACAAAGAAGACTTCGCAGCAAAAAAGCAGCTGTACGTGTAGCTTTGTTTAGGCATGTACTTTGTTGAAGTGGCATCACTGTCACATTTATTTAGTTGTCACCTTTCACACCTTGACTGAATTATAAGTTTGCTTGCTTTCTGTTGATACACTGTGATTGTTTCTGAAAAGCTAAAATATTAGCTTAGTTTGACATTTTTACATTAATTAATTTGGACATGTCAAGTAGTTAGTATGTCGTCTTCATACTACTATACGGCCAGCATTATCACTCATAATTTTTATCCTAGTAGTAGCACAAGTCTTGCTAGAAGTTTATAGCAGTCCCCCTTGGAGTAAATTTGTAGGTTGCTTGAGTGGGTCAGTGGTAATGGAAAGCACAAATATAAGAGGGATAAAGTAGCTGTTAAAATCTGAAAAGTAATGAGTGATGCCCAGCTCACTGTATTTCCATGCCATTGGTTTAGTGTCAGTATTATTAGGCCGCATCAACTGATGATCCCTTAGCATGGTATTTTTGTCTGTCTGCCTGCACTTTGCAAAATGACTGAACGTATTGAGGTTGTTTTGGGGATGGAGAGCCTCGGGGACCCAGGGAGGCTGAGGGAGCACTATTAGATGGGGTGCCGATCCCCCTATTGGGGAAAGTAGAAAATTTGCTCATTGTACTGTGAGAGAGGACGGGGATTCAATGTAGCCATCAGCAAATTACTTTGGCCACTTGTTTGTTATGTCATGCTAAGTGTTGGCCATTTTGACTGCATGTCGATCCATGGATCGAGAATTTGTAACCTATGGTTTTAAAATATACAAAAATTCGTGAATTTTACGAAATTTTAACAATTCGTAAAAATTTGTAAAAAGAAATTGTTGAGTGGGTGTGGCCTTCCAGTGGAATATTACTTTGGGCTACGTATGATTCACAAACGGCTTGTTTATGACTGCTTGCAGTAGTAGCAATAACAGTCTGACATGTTCATGCTAACACCCACAATACAAGGATAGTTTGCAGTGATTTTTAATGAATGAATGCACCACACTGATATAAATACAAGTTACACTCAAAACAATTAAAATTGAAAAATCACTACTTTTTAAAGGAATTTTTTAACCCGTTTTAAAAATACAGATTTTAAAAATTCATAAAATTCACACTCTCGATCTGTGTATCGATCTTGTTGCTGTTAATAAGCATGTGTGTATTCTGTGTACTGTTTCAGTAATGTTGGCCAGTGAAAATGACCATCTTCCGTATGATCCATTTGGTGATGATGATATTGTCATGACATCGTCCGTTCCTGTCGTACCAGTCACTAGAACAATTACCGCTGCAGCTCCCTTGGCTGCTGCAGCCACGTCGGCTACTGTGAGTACAGTACATATACTGAGTATGTCAAACTAATGTATTTAGGATAACATTCCACTAGAGCTAGCAGGTTGGGAACCAGTTGCAAACCTGTCATGGTTCACAACCAGCTTTCAACCCAGTTAGCACACTGCTACTGTGTCAAAAAAGTCGCCAGCCTGCTAGCTCTAGTAGAATGTTACCCTTATTGGTAACTCGATGTCGTGGCCATGACTCAAGAGGTCGCATTTCGACGACTGTATTTCTGTTGTGCTGGAAGCAACAGCTGTGGGCTAGGTGCTTGCACTTACTTGCCCAGTGAGGCATGATGGTTTGAACAGCTAACAACTGTGATATCTGCCACGTAGTGGGTCCTCCTAGGCAGACTGATTACTCACCGTTATGGTGCCTAGGCCAACTCAGCCTTCCGTCCTTCCGGGGTTAGTCAATGAGGACAAGCTTCAGTTGTGAAGGCATTTATTCCATTTGTGGATAAATGCGTAGGTAGCATGTTAAACGATGTGATCTCCTGACAACACCCTACAAGATTGTGTGCATATACATCACCAATCCAAAAGCTGTTTCACAATGTGGAATGGATGTGATCAGAGTATCAAGTCTCGATCTTAAGACCTTATCTTCCAGGCGAACAGTATGCAACTTGAATCTCGTCCAGGCATCTTTTGTTGGGAGGAGTAAAAGCTGCTTTTCCCGATCACTACTCTTGAATTGCCCTTTCATGCACCACACACAAACGGATTTATTGTGAAGGATACCCAAACTGGAGCGAAGCTTCTTAGGTGAACTGAAGCTGGTCTCTGGAGAACGATCTTTTTGACATGTTTCATCTCTTTCCTCAGTTAGCTTGCGTTTGCGATTTTCTGCTTGAGTAAGCCAGCGTTTGCTCGACAGACACGTGTAGCAATTGTTATGCATGTAATGACCTTTTGGTCCCTTCTCCCAGTCAACGTTTTCATACACATCTTGATACCTATGAAGTCCTTTCCATCGGAGAGACTTTTCGCGGATAGATTCCCACTTTTCAAGAGTAATTTTATCCAAACTATCACCTGCAGTACACGGTACACCACAAAGTAAAATGCACTGGTTTTCATTTAAACTCCTGTGTTGTAACTCTTCACTGCTACTTGTAGTATCCATTTTTTCCAGTCACTTTTCAAGCCGGATCTGAAAGACAAATAACTCTGTATGAATCACATGTTCATTTTACCCCCTTTTATCTGGACATTCAATCTAGCTGAAAAGCACAAAAAAGTAAACTTAGACATGGAATATGATATTTGACTGTTTCTTCATTTCGTGGACAACCATGTATCTGAAAGAGTAAAAACAGTGATTTTAGAAAACAGAAGATAAACATAAACAGAAGATCAGAATGTCCTGAAAATATGCAATAAACGATATCACATTAGATTTTAAATGCCATATTCCCTTTTAATGCTTCGTCCAAAGTCACACACCTCTGTGGAGAACAGCTATGCCAGTTGCCATGGATGTTGCCCTGGATCTCGATGGATGTTGCCTTGATGCCAGAAATATCGGGTGCATTTTCAAGATGGCGGACATCGTTAATCATGAATTTAGAGGCCAGGGAGTAACCAAAACTGTAAAATACCATCCCAGAGTAATTGTGATGCCATAATTAGTGGGAAATGACACCTCATTTGTCTTTCTAGCTCATATGATGCCATAAAGATTACATTTTAAGTTTTTCAATATGGCGTACAGCGGCCATTTTGAATTTTGCCCTCTAGCGGAGTTAGCCGTCACTTTTGAGAGGTGCGTAGTAGCTAATTTTTCTTTTAAATGGTTCAGGTTGACAAATCAGTCAAGAAAAATATAGAAAAAGAATAGTCACGGAACCTCCAAAATGACTACACTACATGGATTTGTTGAATTAAGTGACATCAGTGCACCTTTCACCTTGTGTATTATAGTAATAATTGTCACTGTCGTCATCCATCATGCTCCATCTGCATTTTGTTGTATGTTGCAGACAACAACAACAACTGCTGCTGCTACAGTTGCTGCTGCCACTCCAGCAGCTGCGGCAAAATCAACAAATGTTGCCGGCATTGACCTGGCTCTACTGGTCGACCAGCTAACACGTACCGGCAGTTCGCCAGAGATGACCGCCACAATACTCTCGACTTTGGTGGCTACGTCACCTGAGGCCGGTCCCGAGGAGCAGAAGCAGATACTGCAGAAGCTGACCGAAGCACTGCGTGAGCGACAGAGACAGACGAAGTTACAGAAAGTTACGACAACACATGGCAATGGTGCTGCACCATCATCCACTGCTGTATCAACTGTTACTGCAACAGTAGCCACTTCCCAGTCTACTGCCATAGTCTCAACGTCACCATCCTCATCCGCAGTGATTGTTACCGCAGCCAGCACTGTTAAACTGGATGAATATAAATCTGTATTGACAACAGCTAGAGAATTAACAAGTAAATCAAATGAGCCAATGTTCTCTAAAGTCACCAGTACTGTTACGACTTGTGATCTTTCGACAACAGTGTCTTTGACTAGTGTGGTGCCAAGTTCCGCTGCGGTTTCAAACATGCAGCAGTGGATTTCTAGTGTCCCTAGTTCTTCCATCGTTTCATCCACGGCCATTAATGTATCAGCGTTGCCGGCAACATCCACAAGTGTTCATCCACCAGACACGTCAGCCTTGCCGCCTGCCGTACAGCAGATGCTCAGTGGCCAGTCTTTCGAAAATCTGAAGAACATTCTTGCGAACGTGACCGCTCGTAAAACTGGCAGCATTGGCATTCAAGAGCATAGCAGTATCACCAGTACTAGTCCTGTGGTACACACACATCAAGTGCTTGACAGCTACACCACAAGCAAAGGCTCACGATCGGACTTGCAGAAGATGGTGCCAGAATCAGATGTGCAGTCCAAAAAGTCATCAGAGCAGGATGACCTGTTTGTTGCCAACATTCACGGAGATGTTGACTACCGGGTACGGCCAGTGCCACCCAGCGGCCCACCTACAAGCACCCAGCCACCATTGCCTGTGGGTCAGTCAGGCTGGACTGCTAGTGGTGACCACATTCCGTTGCCTGGAAGTCCAACTTTGCAGCAGCCAGAGAGAAGATATGCAGATGGAAGTGGTACTAGGTCATTACTCCCTGGGCCGTTTCCACCGAATTCCAGCCAGCAGTCAAAGAGTTCAGGTGGTGCCCCACTCTTAGCTGCACTGCCACAGACTGGCAAATATCAGGCACTGCTACCTACACCAGAGACCTCAAAATCGTCTGGGCCAAGAGAAGAAAGACATCGAGATAGTAGGCAAGGACGACGGCAGTCTGAGGATGACAATAGCAGCAGAGGCCGGCCTCGTTACAAGGATCGACAACCATATGATGACAGATCGTCAAGCCGAGATCAGCACAAACGTAGACGAAGCTCAAGAGAAAGATCAGAAACTCTCAGTAGGTCCGAGCGACGAAATGATAACCAGTCTAAGAATCGATCGGTTCCTCGAAAGCCAGTGTCTTCGTTGAGTGGCAGCCAAGAACGTGATGGTACTAAGATGCCACATTCTGAGGAAGGACCAATAATAATCGACGACGATTGTGAAGACATTCCGTTACCTCCGACCACAGCTGCTTCCAAGTCATCTGACACTAGGGCAGCACCGGCTGTGACTTCAAGCAGTAAACACCGAAATTTTGATGCCGACCGAAAAGTTCTACTGCCAACGCCAGACAAAAAAGTTTCAACTGGAGAAAAGCAAAAGTCTGATGAGTCACGGAGAGAGCAGAAATCCTCAAGCAGTTGGGAACATAGGCGATCTCTAAAAAGCTCCCCAAGTAGTAGCAAGACCACATCAGAAACAAAGGGTAAGAAGGCCTTGTTAGAAACACCAGTACCATCTGGAAGTTCGGAGTCTGTTGCAAAAGACTCTCAACCTGTTAAACGTGATTCAGACTCAAAGTCCTACGAGAGGCGTCGAAGTCGCTCAAGAACACGAACAAGGCATATTGCATCACACCTGCTAGATCGTAGCCGGAAAACGGTCGGGATGTTGCGACATCACCGGTCATCTTCACAAGAACGTAAACGTTCCAGTTTTCACACTACAGTGGCACATGATGTTCACAGAAGATCTCGGTCCAGAGACCAGCCAGCCCTGCATTCAGCACCCCGAGATCAATTAGACGAGGAGGAACATCGCTTAAGAAAACAACTGGATGACTTGATGGCAAGGAAGAACGAGGAAAATAGAAACGGTGATCAACAGTTTGGTCCATCCTACAGTCGGGACCATTGGCACGAGCAGTCGTCAGAAGTAAGACAAAATCCAAATGCTCGTGCAACTGCTGATGTACCATTTGCAAGGCGACATCTCCTTCCTGCACCACCTCTGGTGTCTGCCAGGCCACTGTTGGACCCTCCAGCAGTTGTTAGGCCAATTCATGCAGGGACATTCCAGGCAAGTGGGCTTATGAGACACAATGTTGACAGAAACAGGGGTTGTCATTATGGCCAACCAGCTGCTCAGCCTCTCTTGCCTTCAACTGCCCTGCTGCCTGGTAAGCCGTTTATACAGGAGTACAGTCATAAGCCAGCTGAGACACATGTAGAACAGTATAATCCTGGAGAAACAACTGGTCGTATTGAAAGTCGTAAAGATTCGGACGCTGGCAGACCCACTTTCCGTGAAGATCTGGGTCAGCACAGATACCGACCATATCCTGTGCCAGAAGCTCGAGATCATAACAGATTGCCTTCAGAGTCAGCTGAAAGAGGACGAAACTGGGAAGTGAGAGATCGACCAAATGAAGAAATAGGTACGTCTGATTCCAGTGGTGTGAAAGCTTCGGACATAACTGCAACTGAAAGTGAAAAAGTCACGTGTCAGTCCAGCATTTCGGAGCCTTTCTCATCAGCTCTTTCTGCAGCTGGACAAAGCTCGGCTGTGTGCCAGTCTGCCGAGTGCACTTCAACTGAAGTTGTTTATACTTCTGCAAAGCCAGAACTTACTGCCCCTAGAGAGGGCTTTCCGCCACCGCCACCTTCATCAACTCCTGTTACTTTCTCGGCTGGAGAAAACTTGCAGGATAAACGAGGTGAACACCCACCAGCTTCCGCGACGATGGCTGAAAATGAAACTGGGCCTGCTGTAACAAACGTACAATGTCTACCACCTCCCATTCCACCATATTTTCCTGCATTTTTGCAGCATGTCCGAAACCTAATGTTTTCAGGAGGCCAGCCAAGAAGCCCATTCAACCCAATGCCGGGTCCCCGTGTACGTGGTGCCTTGAGACCACCACCGGGTTCTTTTCCCATCCCACCAGTACCAGTAAATGTACCTCTTCCTGTATGCCAAGGTTCAACTCCTTTGATGCCATTGATGAACACACCACCACCTTTGTCTGGTCAAGGTCAGGACACTTCTTTCCCAAGTAAGAAGCCTCTACTGGGTGATCATCCACCTTTGATGGCAGAAACAAATAAGGATACTGGATTGGCTACCAGACAGCAGCAGAGTGATAGCAGTAATAAGAATGTCAGTGCCCCCTACCTCCTGGCACCTCCGAAATTACTGGACATCGACCAGACTCAAAACACTTCAGATTCACAGTTGCCATTAGACAGTGAAACCGGTGAGGAAAGTGATGATATTCAGTGGCATGAAGATGAGTCCATGGACCAGGAGGACTCCAGTTCAATTCCACCACTTATGGACTTCAGTGTGTACAGAGATCGTCCAGTGGCACAAGAGCCTAGACCACCACCACTGCAGTTTGGAACACCCCTTTTGAGGGTTCCTCCGCCGAACCTCAGGGGTAGAATGCCAATACCTCGCGGTATGCGAGTACCAAGACATATGCCACCAGCGTTGCGACCCGTGATGGACATGCGTGGTCGACCAGATTTTCCACGTCGTGCTCGACCACCCTTTCCACCCCGTGGTGCTTCACGACATCCACAGCACTAGTGAGGTGCACACCTCCATTTTGAAGGTCAGCACTGTTGTGTAGCAAACTTGGCGTTTTGCCCTGATAACTTTCAAACAGATATTATACTGCAGTTTTCCGATTGATGGAAAATGGTTGATTAGCTGTACAGCATACATTAAGCTGTAAGAAAAAGGACTGACACTGACAGCATGTTGAAGTTGGAAGACTGTCAAAATAGACAGAGAATAGAAGACATTGAACTATGGGGGATTGGCACTGGTGCTTCTGGTTGTTGTTTGACTGGTTTCTGTATATAGTGTACACGTGTCAGATTATTTGATGCAGTGTGAAGCTAGTAAAGTAAGACTGAAAACATTTATATTATCATCGTTTTGATCTCTGGCTAAATATTGCTACAGACCATTAAGCTGCAGCTATAGCTTGTGGAAGAATGGCCACACTGCAACGGATAGTAATAGCTTTGTTGTGCACGTGCCTGACAACTGCATTGTGTTAAACTCTGCAGCAATATTTTTCGTAGTCTGCCTTAAAGCTTGACGTGATTTTAGTGACAGAAACACATTTGTACTTTGTTGAATGTCGAGTAAGAGCAGTTAAAAGGTGGCACTCTTTACTTACGGATTGTGCAAGTATTGTTTTCATTTTGTTGTGGCTGTTCAAAGCATCGCAAAACTTACGACTTGTAATGTTTCTATTAATTACCTCTGTAGTGTTTGCTGGTATGCTAAGCGTTTTCTACAAATGCATACTTGTTACAGAACTTAACGATGGAACACAGCATAAAGCTCATTTATTATTATACCTACCTTAGAGTGAGTGAGCAGAGGTTTAACGTCCCACTCGACACTTTATAGGTCATTTCGGGGACGATTTTTACAGGCCAGATGACCCAACCAACAGCGTCAAAGCACTGAAGGAAGCCAGTTGGCC
>Ga0126335_1003266_pt1 | contig 10029 bp, 8 predicted proteins | sample OlaspJWI45metaG_FD_108409 | JGI IMG/M metagenome (GOLD analysis project Ga0126335, IMG submission 108409) | Marine gutless worms symbiont microbial communities from Oahu, Hawaii - Olavius sp. 1 OAHU.JWI-45 metaG | ecosystem: Host-associated > Annelida > Digestive system > Unclassified | place... | reverse complement strand
GGCGACACAAGCCATAACAATCGTTGATTAGTTCTGGCAGCACATTTCTAACACAGTAACATTCATTGATGCTGGCTTGCGAATTATCGTTTCTCCGATTAGACACTTGCCTGAGCAACTGTTATACTTTTTGGAAACAGTAATATTTTCGTTCTGAAGATAATTGTTGCTGAAGTTTTAATTCTATTCGGAAGAATAATATTTGTTTTGTTTTTGGTTATGCAAATAATTTTCGTCATTGTATATGTACTTTGTGCTAATAAATTTCTACACAAACTACACAAATCAAGTTAAACAACTGCTACAACTTAGCGTGTATTTAACTCTAACTGATGTCTATTAAACCTGCTACCAAATGCTAGTTGGCAGGGATAGCGAACGAAAAACTTTGCACAATGCACTGTTGTTGTCGCTTTGCCAATAATGTTTGCGTTTATAAATACGTTCTTCGCACGAAAATCAATATTTTTCGTTTATTTTTGTTCTAGTTAATAAAATATCATTGTTTTGTGCAACCATCCTTGGCTCGCAGTACCAGCAATGTGCTGGCAAGATATTGGATTTTGCCTGTCTTTTTCACCATGTAATTGCTGATAATTAATAGGGTGTGTATAAAATATGCATTCGACCTTTCAGCAAGTGCAACTACATTAGTAAAAACATTATTGACTTTTAACATGCACATATGACACTATGACTCGTAAAGTTCTTGATGTACTATGTACAGCACAATGTCTGTACGAGTGTAATTCCTTCAAGGGTGCAATCTTAGATTTACTTTGTGTGCAGTAAACAAACAAAATTAAATTAAAAATCAGCAAATTTATAAATTTGTAGGAACATCTACTTAGTTATTGATATTGATGCAGTTGTTAACATATTCACTTTTTAGTACATGTAGACATGGAACAATTTAAACAAACTTAGCTGTGGCAGAGTAATACTCAGTGCGCTGTAGTGTGCCATACAGCTAGCGTTAATTTTTCTGCTTGATGCTATCCTGAATGATTTTGAAAATATATTCAAGATCACTAGTTCATTGCCAATATGCCAACATAAGATTGTTTTCGTTCTGCAAGAACATCAGTTGTATCGTTGTTTTTCGCCGTTATTAAGCTACAACGATGACATATGTCGAACGTTGGGAAAATTTTGTTTGCTAGTTTTTTTGTGCTGCCAATTAAGTTGGCGAATAAAGTTCTGTATAAAATGAAGACCGGCAGTCTGTGACTAATCGTCCATTGCGTGCTAGTGCCACAACACTTTCCTTGCTTTCTGTAATTTTTTTTATATTTCATGCACACGACTTAAGACAACGAACTGAACAACCTCAAAGAAACTGAAACTGCTTCATGCGTGTTTTGGTGTGTGTATTATGCGTATTATTGTATATGGACCAAGTGCCTGAAATAAAACTGATGATGATGATGATGATGATGATGATAGAAGATAATTCATCTTCAGCTGACTAAATGTCGCTGGGGATGACACTTCTCCGTGACGTCGCAGATAAAAACAAACATGGATGAACCATCGCTGACTGTAAAATTTATTCCATTCTTGTTAATTGTATTAGCGCGAACCCAGTCGGATACCGTGATTGCGTGATGAAGTAACGTAATAAAGTTGGCAAATATTACTGCTGATTGTGCTCGCCAACTGCAGCAGCTCTATTAGTTATTTCACTGATTAGTTGTGGCAGTCGTGTGAACTGCGTGTAGTCGGTGAAGCTGCCTTTTACGTAACGTTGCGTTAACGCGTGTGTGCACTGTGCAGTAAGCAGAGCACGTTAGCACGCGACGATTGCCACCATTAATCGACCAAACCGGAAGTCGTTTTGTACGCGCATGAGTGCTCGAGACGCGCGGTCACGTTTTAGACGAGGTCGCTCGGTGCAATCGCTCGTAGACGACCAAGACGACGCTATCATTCTTCGCCTCATTGCCGTCCAGTCACTATAAAAACTACCTGTTATTAGCGCTCGTTTGTTATTTACCGCTATTCGTTTCACTGTCGATTATACAGTCGTCATTTTGACAGTTAAGAACCGATTAGTTAAGTGCTCGGCGTCCAAGCAAAGCGGTTCTCTCGTGTGTCACAATAAAAGGTGATTGGTCTGCTTTAAATGATGCAGACTGCTCTCCAACTTTGAAGCCAGAGACGAATCAAGACTGGAACAGAATGATTAATACAACACTTCGCGGATGTTTTAAATACTATTTCGATCATTTTTTGTACATTTAACGAGTTAAATGGCCTCTCAGACTCTTTTTGGCACGTCTGAAAATACATCGTAAACCTTTGGAGTGAAACTTTGGAACACAAAACAAAGACGTATCTGGTTTATTTTAAGTGATAAGTTTTACACTTTAGAAATAATCACCAATTTAAAAACGCAAAGAAAAATAAAATTAGAATTTTTTTACAGCACAAAATCAAAAAGCATAAATTTTCAATTTTTTGCATTTTTCAGCATACGATTTTGCTAATATCTGAAGACATACTTTGGAACATTCTTACTAACTGCAAGCGAACATTTCGAACGGCGACGTACGTCCAGTTGCAGAATCGATATTTATACATTATTTTGTGGTGATAAAAAGTTTTGCAACGACTAACCCATTTTTACGTCATTTGCACTACATTATGCACTTGCACATACACTGAAGCAAATGTTGTGGAATTAGCTGTTTTATTTCAAACAGACACTGTCCATCTGCAGCGGTCCAGGTGCGCTCCTCTTGCAGTGTAAATAATTCGATCGATCTGCCGCAAGCGACGTCGTTCAACATTCGTTGCGCGTCTCGTCACGTGACTTACTCGCTATGACGTCATCTTCCGCCGCCGCCGTTGACCATACAGCGGACAGTATATTGGTTCATGCGATAAGCGATCTTTTACGACGTGTTCGTATGTAGGCAGTCGTAGGTAGCGACGCACATTCTCAACTACGTCCGCGTCGATGTATGTGCACTGTGTTAGCAGAACTGGCCGCTGTCTGTCTCGACAGAGCGGCGGTTGTTGGAGGCCGACTGTAGCCGCAGTGGCGCGGAACCCAGACGCAACAGTTTAAATCATGCATGGCTCTTCTGTGTTTTAGTTTTTGTCTCTTCTGCTTAAACCAAATAGGCAGTCCGAACCGGCGTTCCACGTGCTAACGTTGCCGTATCTTCATGTCGGCAATCAGTAACAATGAAAAGTTAAAGCAATCGCTGTGCATTGATTATTAAAAAAATTAGCATATGTTGACTGTGACATCTTATATACCTGTACGGTACGCGTATATATTTGTGTTTTGAGCATTCTAATTTTTATGCGTTCACTACCTGAAAGTTGATGCACAAAGTTTTGCACAAACGCCATTTGATGCAATTTTAGCGCCGCAGTCTTTCGTCCTTCGTTACATTGTCATTAACTATTGTTTGATGTTAATATTTGACATTCTGACATCAAATGCAATGTCTTTTGTCAGTGCCAGTTTGTGCAACTTTTTCATTTTTCTTCTGCACTGCTGGGAATTAATATTTAATAAAAGCGGTATACATTATACTATATCAATATCTATTGACATTGTTACTGATTACTGTGATTGATTTAACGTTTCTAAAAGGTTAAGTTTTTTGGTGTTTACCGAATTTGTCACCCTACAATTACAGTGTTCTATCTGCATATTTGTTTACTTTGAATTAAATATACCGTTATGTTTACAGAGTATACGACTGTTGACATGCAGTTATAAAAATGTATATAAAATATGACGCACAACATTTTGGCAGATTTTGGTGTTCTTTGTACGTCTGAACATTTCTACACAGTACGAAGCTCCGCCACGTTTTTCTGTGACATCAGCCGAGCTATACTACTGAGTTATAACGGTGAACACAAGAATTTGAACGTATAAGTCACTGGCAAACATGTGAACTGGGGCGGCGGCGGCCACCCACGACGTAGCATCGTACAGATGCTTCAGCTGGCGGGCACGAGCTTCTGCCTGCGCTCATAAACGACGTCATATTTCTCACTGATAGCTGGTTGCCAGTGGCTAGTCAGCCGGTCGCGATTCTGCGCTCCCTGACAGCGCAATTTACATCAATTCGACTGTTTTATGTTACAAGACTGTTTCAAATGGCACTGATCCTTCGCTGATTCCCACGTATGCAGCTTTTCACAGTTCTTTGGCCGTGTGATGTAAAGGCAAATACGAACTAAAATGATAGACGTTGATAACTGCAACCCACATGTGCAGATGGTAATATTTCAGTCGCATGCATCTGTCTATGTGTTAACATAAAGCTTTTGAATGCTTTGACTTAAAACCTTTATTTTTCTTATGAGGCATTTTGTTCAGGTTGTAAAAATAAATAAATAAAGTACAATACAATACAATAGAGACCAAGTGGCAAAACCGCATGTAACTAAAAACACTCAGTCGGTCGCCTGCCTCTGATTAAAGAGCATTTTTTGTATTTTTTACTATTTATATAATTTGGAACAAAATAAATCATATTTTTTCAATCATTTTGTCGACAAGATGATAATTAATAATTTAGGTTTGTGGATACATAAAAGAATTGCTACGTAGGCCTACCGTGTATCGTACTCTGTATAAAATCGAAAAATAAAGAATCAGCTTCAACCGCTGCAGCCATCCATCCATCCATCACACTTCCGGTGACTTACACTCGGCAGTAGGCATTCGTGGACGGCTAAGTCGCTTACACACGAGACCTGTGGCCCCCAACAGTCGCGGCATCAATTCTATGGATTACAGGACGCAGAGTCATATACGGTAGGAGTGTGTTTATCTTCATCAGTTGCCAGTCAGGACGTGAGTGAACCAAAGCAGAGTCAGACCGGAGTAATGAGTAATGAGTAGAGGCTTAACGTCCCACTCGACACTTTATAGGTCATTTCGGGGACGATTTTTACAGGCCAGATGACCCAACCAACAGTGTTAAAGCACTGAAGGAAGCCAGTTGGCCACTGAGATAGGCTTCAATCCCACCAGAACCACTCCACTGTGTTACAATATGAACTGTAGGCAACTGCCTCTAGGCTAATCACAGCGCACGGGTCCCAATGTGACAAAAACCCAATCTGCTGGATCTATAAGCTACCTAGAACATCGTGCAACAAGAGTATTGCACTGTACTATAGTAACTGGAGCAGCTATGTTAATGTTCCCTCTTTTATTCCAGTCCATCATCAGTAATCAGATGAGGCCACGGAGGTTGAGGGGTGTAGTCAGACCGAAACATTGTTAAGTAATCCTGTAGGGTACTATTAATCAATGGTGACACGCCAGTGCTATGGTGTAATGCTACAATTATGTCAGTTTAATTAGCGTCACTTTGTGAGCTTATGCGACAACTAGGCAACAACTCTTTAATAGTAAATTTCAATCAAAGAAGGCAAAGCTGAAATACTTTTTTCAAACACTGCTTTAATTACATATGAACCAGTCACTGAAGTCTCATACATAAACCTATTGTCCAGATATTGCTTATTTGCAATGCATGCGTATTGCGTGAAATATACAGACGATGCGGTTTATAGTAAGGGCACGATGAGAATAACTCAGTGCACTCGCTGTGGTAGGCCGTACAGCGGCTGCGTGTGAGAAACGACGCATTTCCAGTGCGAATCCCGACGCACTGGGCTAATGTACGGTGTTCATTATCACTAGTTCGAGGCGTACATCAGCCAAACTGCACGGTCCGCACGCCACATCGCCTGCTCCACGCGCTTTGCGGTTCCGGTTTGTAGTTCGAAGACTTCTTTATATCGATGGACGGGAAGATAAAAACAGATGCTGCAAATTTAGTAATTTTGGTCTTGTTTGTGCTCTTGAGCAGCCTAAGTGAAAGTGTAAAAATATTTTTCGCCTGAAGCCTATTCAAACCCAAAATATTGCTCACAAGGCATACATGTATTTGTTAAAATCAGGAAAAATACACAGACATATTATTAATTTATTATTAGCCACGGCCGGATTTAAGAGGGGGGGGGCAAACTGGGCAGTTGCCTAGGGGCCTCCACAAAAGATATAGATGTACTTAGTTATTATTACAATTGTAATGCAAATTATAGCATTTGAGGGTGGGTAGGGGTCTTCAATAATGATCCTGCCCAGGGCCTCCACATACTTAATTCCGGCACTGTTATTATCGATGTTATGAACTTTTACCTTCGGCAGTAAAGATGCCGGGGGTTAAAAGCATGCGTTAAAAAGAAAAGCTGAAGCGGTCTGCTGTTGTGCAGGATAGAGCTGAAGCGCTTGATAATGACTGAAATATGCTGAAAGAGAAAGCTGCAGCATAGGCTCCTGGCTGCCTTTCGAGACGGATGCGATCTTTCATCATCATCATCATCAATAATAATCATTGCCAACGTCTAGCGTGGCTTGGAAGTAGGCTATTGCAGTGATAGCGGATACAGTGAAGCGTCTAGCTGCTCATATAACGACGTTTTAGTAAGCTACGACGTGCAGCAATAGTTGAGCAGTAGTCTAACACTAACAGATCGTCAAATACATAGCAGTTATGCAAAACTTTGTTGAAACAAAGTGCAGTGATGCAGCGCAGTAAGCTTAGTGGCAAACTTCGGTGGCAGTAAGTCAGGTAAGTTCTGGTGATGAAAATGCCACCAGAAGCCAGTTCAGCTTTGCTTTGCAGCAGTAGCGAAACTATTCGGCAACGCATATCTAGTTCCTGTTATCCATTTTCTGGTCTAGCACGTGGAGTTTGCAGAGCAGCGTTAGCTTCAGTTAGGCGGGCACATATTTGACGTATTCTACTCAGAATTAACTGTGATTCAGCAATGTCATCGATAACGATAATGCAACCTGGGAATTAATCCATCAGTTTATGTTCCGAGATTGCAAAAGTGGTCAATCTTCATTCCAACTTCGTTTTCACTGCTAATGTCAACGTCTGCTAAAGCTGCCCGGAAGTTACGTATTAGAAGAATAACGAAGAAAAGCTTGGTGCGAAAAGAAAAGCTTTTCGTATACCTAAGATTATATTCACATTAGTCATCCTTTAACCGTCCACCGCTGTTCGACGTCTGTGCTGCGAAGTATTAACTCGGCATAACAACTACTCGAGCAACTTGAAGCAACTACGTGCATTGTCAAACGTTTCGCAATTTATAACAATTACATCAATCAGCTTACTTTTCACAAATTAATTTATTTCTGTAAAATTTAACAGACGTTGCACGTAACAAAGTTGGTATAGTATTTCGGTATAAAAATGGCACAAAATACAACAGTATAAAATAAAATAGTAATATTAAGTTGATGCCAAATAACGACATTGCAGCGCATCAAAGTTTTTATTCGATTATGCGCCGTATAAATAATTGACACTGGCACTGACATGTGTCTGAGCTTTGGGCATAATGAAATTGGCGTATTATCTAAAAATAGAACTTTCACACGATAAAAAACGACTGGCGACTCGTTGACATCAAGTGAAAGGAACTAGACTTGTCCATGAATACATACATGATTATCAACGAACAATCTACATGTTGTTGTGCAGTGATTTTTCTAAGACGACCTGCCAAGACGCGTGGTGCGAACCGAGCTTGAATGTGGTACGACGACTGACAGAGCGCGAATATTCATGTGGATACATACATGTACAGACAGTCTGCATGACAACACAAAGTAAAGTAACTTAACGGCACAGTGTCAATATGCCGCCTTGCTGTAGGCGAGCGGTGTTTTGTTATGCGTATTTGGATAACTAGGCAGAACATGCGAATGGTTTAAATCTAGTGAGTATATCGTTGAACGTAAGAACCGTCGATCGTAGTGACGCTATGCATGTCACTCGTTATAGCGTGAAGAAATGCGATCTAGTTCGACGACGTCATAAGTGGCCGCTACATCATCGTGCATGGCTGCAGCATCTGCCAAATTGTATTTTTCAAAGGACATGTATTTAGACCTTTCCACACTTTGGGGAGCCCATTATGTACATACCCGCCAAATTTCATGAAAATATCTAGATAGGGGACAAAGAGATATGCCCACAAAAAAACTCCCGCGGATCCATTTTTAACAAATGTCAACTTTCGGCGTACAAAATTTTAACAAAATCGCTCAACATTGCTGAGTTATTGTGATTCGACCATTTCCGCAATAGAGTTTTAAACAGCACAACTTACACGACACAGTGCCGACACGCAGGCCATTGATCCGCTTGTAAACACCACTTAACGGTGCTTGGTGATTTGACACCGATCGCCGGGTGTCGACGTGATAAAACCTTATCATCGCTACACAGTATGCCCCTATGCTTGTCAGTCTGGCAACAGTGTCGATGAGATTAGTTCTAGCACACTGCATGGTCGCTCGCGTCATTAATCATCCTAGATCAATCATGTCTGCTGACGGTTGCATGTCGCGACAGTTTCCTTCTAGTGTTCCAGTTTTCCAGAAGAATTTTCCATTCCTTGACGACAATTCGCAAATAAAATAAACAAATCGTCAATGCAAAATGCAAATAGGCCTATGACCTTTAAATGTAAACAACAATTAACACTGGAACATTACGAATACGAAAAACAATATGGCCTGCAAGTGGGATATCAATATATTAATTTTCAAACAATTAAACAATGTTGATTCGTTGGTTATTGTAGAGAAAAATTAGCATCTGGCTAGACTGAAATTTAAGAGACGTCGCACGAAATGTGTGGCGCAGATTTCCCACAAATTTGACATGTTGACGCTAGATTAGGCCTACTTTCTGCAGACGGACGTATTGTTTGTGTTTACAATGTGACGCTGCACATTGTAAACTTCAGTCACACCGAAAACATCATCACAGTTTTTTAAAATTGTGAGTAGAATGCCAGATGAGCAAATGACAGTGCTATATCTCGGGTTATCGTTACTGGCAGCACTGCTGTTATCTTAGGTCGAGGCCCTTACAACTCGTTGCTACTCGACAGTAATTGGAAAAGCAGAATGACGTGTAGATCCGTTTTGACATATCGCCGTTGAGCCAGGTCTGATCGGTGTCATTCGTTGAGGAAATCAGATTCGGCGACCGTCGCTCGTTATGGGAGATTTGCCAATAGGCACGCGTGCAATCTACAGATTCGACGCCTTCAAGTAGCCAGATCGTCACTCGCTGACGCCATCTGAGACGGCCGGGTGTTGATGCGCGCTGGATGTCTGTATTAACGCATTTGTACCGGTAGATCCGCAGAGACCAACCAACCCGACATTCAGCCAGCAACATTTCCTGCTGTACTATCGCATGCTTCCCACAATTATCGCGGAGTGAGGGTGCCACAACGGCAGTCCATCATTTCGTCCGAATAGCACTCAATGTTTGGAGCACAAAATTAAACAATCTGGGGTCAATGCTAGACTGCACCGATGATAGCGATAAGATAGCGATAACAATTACAACACCATAATTATAACTTATAAGCTGAAAGATCATGTCAAAAAACAACATCTGTTTTATGTAGACATAAAAAAGAAAAAATTACTCAAAAGACCTGGAACTTAAAGATAGAAGTTTAAACATAGGTAGGCATGGTAAGCTTGCAGTATTGCCTAATTAGTCGGGCCTCACACGTAGGCCTAAACAGTGATGTTAAAAGGACTTGGGAATAAGGCCAAGGACTCGAGTCGAGGTGTCAAGGCAAATTGCAAAAAAAAGGTAACCAAAGCTAACAAACTTATAGGCTATGAACAGTGAACTGCACTTCGCAAATACCAATTACTCCAAAAGTTTGTCCGACGTTTTCTATGTCGGCAAAACTCGGTAGGTCTAGTATACATATCATCAAGTACACAAGCATTCAACGGCCTCAAGAGAGTCAAGGCCAAGGCCATGTTTAACGACTGACGTCACTTTATGAAGTAGCGACAACACAAAGGTAGAAGAACATTTTAACTGCAGCCGATGCTGATCAGAGTATGGTACGATACCGTTTTGTATTTTTTTAATTTTACGTCTACGGGCGTGTAGGCGGAAGACGCATATCGACCAGCCTGTGCTG
>Ga0126335_1003265_pt1 | contig 10029 bp, 6 predicted proteins | sample OlaspJWI45metaG_FD_108409 | JGI IMG/M metagenome (GOLD analysis project Ga0126335, IMG submission 108409) | Marine gutless worms symbiont microbial communities from Oahu, Hawaii - Olavius sp. 1 OAHU.JWI-45 metaG | ecosystem: Host-associated > Annelida > Digestive system > Unclassified | place... | reverse complement strand
GCAGGCCAATTACCAACTATAAAATATTATCTATTTTAAATGTGACAATTTTCTATTGTATAGAGACACTAATTTAATGCTTTATTTCTGGAAATTTGGTGGGTTGTGGTGGTGGGGGCGCCGTTAGTCCAGTTGGGGTGGCGCCTACCCGGACTGTCGGTACATCTGCCTCCATTATTTTCCCCTGCTCCATAAAAATCCAGAAGACAGGAGGTGGGGAAACCCAGCCTGAACGCAGCACTGCCCTATGCTAAAGCAGAAGGCAGAGTGTTTCTTCTGGTACCAGCTTACCCGGGTTGTCCCGGAACAAAGGCCGTTAAACGGTTGTTGTTGTTGTTGTTCTGGAAATTTAGTGCCTGTCGAAATAGTTCGTATTTTACTTCATCGCTAATCTGATATACAAAAATATTTTAGATCAGAATAGGCCTATATAGTAGGCCTACGCCCGTATAAAACAGCTACTTCTGGTACTTGTGCAGTTGTCCCAATGATAATATGATATGGACCTAGTGACAAAAGATCGATTTTACGATTTGACTTTTGAAATAAACACACGAGACGACTGGATAGCATGTGTTACATGCTATAAAAGTTATATTTCGTACAAATGTACAAGTTTCGTGCATGTCTGTCACCGGCATAACTATTAGACTAAATGCGAATAAAAAATCGGGGTTGCTGATTCAGTTATTGAAGCAGACCATTGGTGATATTTTTTCAGTTTAGCTAATTTACTTTTGAACGAGGTTATGCTAGTTGCCCCAACTGTCCGCTGGTCCTGAACACTCCATCAGGTAGAAGTAAAGATGCGGATTTCTGATATAGTGCCTCTTCATGACAACCTCCGAACCTCACCGCAGAAGCGCTCAGGTACGGCACGCGTTGTCAATGGATTTTACAGATTTGCCACACAACAACCCGTTGCATTTATCCGCAGACGGAATGAGCCATAATCCCTGCCAAAGCTGGTCCTCATTAACCGACCGCGGAAGGATGGAAGGCTGAGTTGGCCTACAATACGATACATAATACAATAGGGTATTTAGTGGGCTATTTTAGTTGGCTGCTTACATACTGTACCTAAGCGGTCACCCATCCAAATACTAATCAATACGCCAGGCCGCCAACTATACTGCTTACAAGCCTGTTTGAAAAAGTGATTATGCAGTTGCACTCAATTCTGACTAATTGTCGAAATTCGTTATCAGTATAGGCCTAGTCATCACCTGTAAGTCGTAAGCCACACTGAGGAGTATATTGTCAGAAGTGGGATGCCACTCACAGTGACCAAGGCGCTTGATGTGACCACTTAACTCTGTGACACATTCGTACATGTCTTCTGCCAGCCCGTCGGCGGGAATCCGCCAGATCTTTATCTGATCATCAGACAAACATCAACACCATCATTTCCGTAATTGCTAGGAATTGTTCAAACAAAATTAGCAGAAATAACTGATGCGACAAAACTCAGAAAAACACATATAACATCGGCACTGTAGACAAAAATACAAAACAACAAAATCGCTTTTTAATTAAAGTTTTTCATCCGCGTCTGTCGTTTTTTACTTCCGTAACCTCAGACCTGGCACGATGACGTTGATGGGCTATATACGAACTTAATACTTTCCTAATGAGTGAGCTAACTTTGTGCCAAAATGAACTTAGTAGAGGATTTCAAAAGTTACTGTGTTGCATACATACATAGGCTACAAACGCGTACAAAGTGTTGGGCAATACTTCGATAGTTTCGTAGTACCGCGATATCGATTTTTGACGATACCAGTACCGAGACCTGACGATCTTTTTGGCATCACGATACGACGGAGTATCGCGATGTCACTCGTATTTTTTCATTTGTACAGTTTAGTACCATTTGTCAGTGACATTTAATTTACTTATTTACGCCGAAGGGGCGGTCACTGTCAAAGTGGACATCTAGTCCAGGGTTCAGAACAGCAACTGGGGAAGTTCAACTGCCCTAACCTCCATGCAGTTTTCACACCAGTAGTACTCGATATACATCGAGTATCCCGGGATCCCGAAATCCCGAGATTGGAAAATGGTCCCGGGATTGCAATCCCCAAGCATGATGTCAAAGAGTTGTAACAACTGCAAAATACAACTACGGCTGTGTTCAGTTTGTCGCCTGTGCGGCACCAGGCCAGAAAACGGACTGACAACCCCGGTGAACGCTGCTAGTGACACTCCAATGAGAAATACCTTTGTGTCTTCGGAGCACGACGCAATGATCTGATCATCAAAAGGATTCCACTTGATATCGGTCAGTGCTGCTGTGTGTCCGCAAACACGATGATGGTCACTCTCCACCCGACCCGTCTGTACATACATTCACCCAACTCTCTCTTATCGTTCACACTTTAAATTAAGACTTAAAACGTTATACTTTTGCCCCCTAACTTAGACTTAGTTCCTCTCGTGCAACTCGGCACATCGGGCAGCAGCTTGTCGCCATCTTGACCGGTCGTGAATCTTGAACTTCCCCCAGTGTGATCCTGATAAGTTCCAAGTCTTTCTGGAATGTTTTGCGCCATGCCATCGTCAGGCGTCTATTTCTTCACCTGCCGCCTGTTGAATAAGCCTTACAGATTGGAGGAAAATGTTTGTAGGAGCCTACTTTTGCGTACGGACGCGAATGGTTCAAATTAACTGAGAATAATCTCGAAGATACCCCCGAATGCGTGTCGTCAATTGTTGCCATTAACGTAAATTAAGAATTATCCTAAAGTTCGAAATAATCGCCCAATGAAGATTTATGAAGTAAGCGCACCATGTGTAGCGGCAGTACGACAAAGACTCCGCCGCCTGAAGACTCGACGATGACAGCAACAAAGCGACGATTGACAGTACACAGTGTTGCGTCATGGCCACAAGCACTAGACACACGGACTCCATCGTAACATTGGGCACGCGGCGCCGGACTGCCGTACACGTGCCGGAACCGTGAATGTACTCCCAACATCTCAACAGCCAGACACAACAAGAAGCTCAACTGTGGCTAACGTGCCGCCAGAACGCTTGTACGAACGTCACGCAACTGTGAGAATAATGTATCCCCAACATTTGACACCCCAATGAGGGGGATCCCCTCGAGCTATCGGGTGCATATTTGGTACGGGAAAACTAGAATAGCTGGGCTACAATCTCGTAAAAGTCGCATGATGATCGACTTAGTCGTTTGGGCAGAATACATCAGCGTGACAGACACACAGACAGCCACGTCCCCACTGCGTTGTGGCGGCAAAATTTACACAATGTTTCATGGTTCATTCTATTCGTAGATAAATGCGTCAGTGTGCAGGTAAACTGAGATCCATTGACAACGCGTGCCGTTCCTGATGGATTTTGCGATAAGGTTCCTTCACGAAGAGGTGTCCTCTACCTACCCCTAACTGATTTTCAAAATTCTTCTCAGTTCAAAACAATGAAATTGTCAGCAAAAGCCGGTAGTATTTCTTGTCACACATTTATGGCCCACTCTGTAGATTGCAACTGCCCATCAGAACTTTAGGAGCTGTAATACAGCTAGAGAAAATAATTAAAATATACACAAAAGGTCACGAACTACTGAATTTAAATATTTTTCATGTACGCAAATGAGCATAACGAATAAAAAAACTCACATATTACATATTCAGGCTCAAAAACTAGACAAACATTGCTTCTGAAACGCCGATGACTAACAAAACATACACTGACGTTACATTCATCATCATCATCATCCTCATCATCCTCATCATTTATTTGTCATAAAACAAGTACAAGCAGTTACGTGTGACTGGACAGCAAGGCACATAGTGCACTTACAGCTGCCCCTATGATGTACAGTAAAAACACACATAAAATACAAAAAAAACATGTACAATAGAACAGAACATAGTTTAAAACATACGAGTAATTGTGCTAAAATCAGTGGAGACAGACGGTTCATTCCATACTGCAACGACGCGTTCACTGAACGACAAACAAAATCTTCTATAAACCATCAGTTATCAATAAAATTGAGCAACGTCGACTATTGTAAGCCTAATTGCTATATGGACTGCTCTATCAACTGCTGAACTGACTCCCAGGTGAGCGTGTAGTGATGAGTATGCAATTCATGCAAGGTGAGCTGGCGAGAGCGCGAGTGAGTAGCCAGGTATGTGGACTGACCACACTACCAGTGTTATTCTTGTGAACAGTAACGAAAACTATAAACAAAGAAAAATAATAGCAATTCGTTTAAGAGTACTAAGCTTGACCTTAGAGCTTAACCCTTCCAGTCACTCGGTCATTAGCACATCTGGCATGCAGTCCACTCATCTCTGTCCATTGCCTTGAGACAGACGCCATCCCATCGTTTTAAATAAGTGAACTAAAATAACACTGCTGACTGCAAGCAGAATGCATGCACGACAATTGCATACGGCGAGGAGAGCGGAGAGGGGGGGGGGTAGAGAGAGAAGAAACAAAATGATGGACTTGCTCGTCTGAGGCAGGCAACATATTGGTAAAGTGCGCCCAGTGCGAGTGCAGATGCTGGCGTGCACTAATTCATCACGGACGACGTGCATGCGTTTGCAATGTATAGGCCTACACCACAGGCGTGAAATGCGGGAAAATAATAGAAGGGTTTGCCAATGTAATGTGACCCGCCGAACGGTCGTCGTATCGTAGTCTGCCATTACACCAATTCTTGCTTACGTACCTGTAGTTTGCATGTGCAAAAAATTATTAGATTCAATTGTTACAAGTAAAAAGTTGGCCCCGTTTAATTCGGCCCACCTTGCATAGCTTAACGATTGACTTGACATAGGGGCCTAGCCTACAGGATGGGCAAAACAAGAAAAGCCCCCTACTGCATTAACAATAAATCGAAGCTAGTTTTTCGTTAAATTTTAAGCCAATATTCTATGTATGACGTAATGTGCGATCAAGTTAATGCAGTGACGCTGCAATAGGCCTATGGTCGGCGAGAAAGTCTATCAACATCACAACGGAACTTCTTGCAATCATCGTGCATGATTTGCTTAATTTCCCGTGGTTTTTTGTGAGTGCCAGGAACATTTTCTCGACTGCAAATGAACTCTTCTACCTTTCTGATGTTGACTGACTGACGTTCTTGCTGACCTGGGACGTCCGTTGCCAACTTTCAGCGCTCCCAATTGCATCAATTCGTCTTAACAAGCTATCAAGTCTACTTTGCAGCAGTCTTCAGTGTCGTCACTCCATCTCCTTGGCGGTCTTTTTCGTGGTCGAGTGCCATCTGTCATATTTAACAGATCATGAGTGTCGTTCATTCTGCAGATATGACCAAACAAGTGTAACTTTCTATTTTTCGTGGTATCAACGATCGTAAACTGTTTTTGTAGTTGGTTTCGTCAACATATCATTCCTTCACTGTCGCTCTCTGCAGCGTACAGTAACCGTGATAAAACACAAGATTCCAGCAAAGGTGACCTTCGTCTGTATATGCCCAACTCATTGCTTCTCCATAGTTTTCTCAACATTCCAAGTCTTTGACTTGCTAGGCCGATTCTACGTTTAATTTCCGAACTGCATCTTTGTCAGAGGTGAGCAGGCTGCCGAGATAGATAAACTCTGTCACACAATCCAGGTTGTTAGTTTGCAATGTGATATAGTTGGTTTGTTGCCTGGAGGGCTTTCTGTCACAGACCATGACTTTTGTCTTTTTAGTGTTTACCTGTAATCCAGTTTTAGCACTTGCACGGTGTAGACTGTTAGCAACTACTTGTAGCGGCGATAGAGCAGATATAAGCTAGCCGTAGTTGCTCAGTATTTAGCATTGCATTTTTGTAGGCGTAAATTGCGTAATCCATTTTCTGTTTCTGCTAACAGGCCACATCATCTGCAAATCTCAAATCTCTTAGTGTATTTTTACTCCTGATCTGGTTTCTTCACACTCAACTTCTTCCATTAAGCTAGTCTTTGCCCAAATTAGGCCTATATATATTTCACGAAATTGTCGTTGCAATTTTCACCATGGCGGCTATTGTTATCACTTGGAATAAATAAATCGTCTAAATGACGTGGACCAAATTAAACAGTACTATATATGCATGTAACAAGTCCAAACGTTATCTTCTCACTTCAAGGCTTTCCATGTGTAATTTTTTAAAACGTTGACAGCAGGTTGCATTCTTCATGCCAGGAATTCTTTTAGTAAATCATTTTTGAACCCTTTCGATAGTCCTTATATTTTTAATTTAATACGTATTACTTTCAAAGCTTCCGTAAGAAACGAGATATCCTTTGACATAAAACAACGTAAATTAGATTAGCTCTATTGTGAGCTTTACAACACATATTTGCAACATGAGCAGAGAAGTTTACTATGAATAGTCACACCCAGGTCGGAAACATGTTCCACACTCTGAAGAGTCTCCCCATCCAAAGACAACGATGGTTTTGGACTGCATCTGCAAGCAGCACAAGACTTGCCAATATCAATAGTACAGCACTTATGACTTGAAGCAAACAACTGCCAAATACGTGACGAGTGATGCGGAGCATCTAAGCAAGCATGAAAACCGAATGAGTCATTGTTGGATTTCAGGTTAGTATGCAACTTAACATCGTCAGCGTACCACTTGCAACAGACCTCAGCGTTAATTATGTCGGTTACGTTATTTATATAAATAGAGAATTCATAATTATGGACCAAGGCAGCTTCCTTGCCCTAGACCACTTCGGATGTAACGAGACGAAAAGCCATTACTGACTCTAGTGCAATATGTGCGCTCTTCCAAAAAAGTCGACAATCCATTCTCGAAGAACCCCTGAGATACCGTACGAGTACGACTGCAATTTGTACCAAAGTTTTGGGCAAGAGACAGAATCAAATGCTCGCGAGAAGTCTATGTAAGCCACACAGGTTTAGATGTTTGTTCTCAAATGAGATTGATCACTCAGTCATTTAGGCCCACTGACTCCAACAGATTTGTTTATGTCAAACGTATAGATAGGAACTCATGCTAGCTTGTATTTAGAAGATCATTACTAAGCAAATAATTCGGCATATCTGCATGCCGCTACGACACGCTCCATTGTCAGGATGGTGCTACTTATTTTCCATTTTGATGCAAGTGTACTTTTACACTTTAGCGGGCGTGACCTTGGTATACAGTGGTGGTTTGCAGGTTCGTTTCCGGTAGACGATTGCGAATTTGCGTTTTTTTGTATTTCCAGATTACAGTAAAATATTTAAGCCATTGTGTGATTTTAGCGGTGAGTTAGAAAAATATAAGGAAGACTGTAGCCATTTCGGCAATTTTAAATAGTTGGTAATTGGTCAAGGTGACTTGGGGACCCCAAACCGGGACACAATAAAAAAATCCACATTGCCTTCATAACATGCCTTGAAATTCAAAATTTATGCAATATGCCGCAGCCTACAATACATGTGTAGTTGTGTAGATCTTATTACACTCATTTTCATATCAAAGACCGGACCCGCCTATTAGAGATGTGCGAATTGTGAAATTATTACTATCGGGCTAAAGGCAGTAAATGGTTATCAGAAGCGGCCAAACGAAACAATGCAATTGATTATGTGGATTGAGTTCTGTCCCGCCTGGGACGTCTGAAGCTAAACCGGGACATTTGAGCGTCCCGAAGACAACGTTCGGGATTCCGGGACAGAGTGTCCCGAACCGGGACTGTCCCGGAAAAACCGGGACGGTTGGTCAGCTTGTAATTGGTCGTAATATTCTGTCAGAGTTCAAGAAGAAGAATATTTAATTGGTTCAGCCCGATGTGTAGAAAATCACGACACCGTAAGTTTAGTTACCTCGCAGTTTGAAAATACACTAAATAGAGTGCAAAATTTGATTTTTTGGTTATTCTTCAACACATGAAACACAAGAACAGACTTGTATTTCTGAAGCTTTACAGTTTACAATCAAGTCAAGTGGTCCCCAAGTCAGCTCGCCCTAAAGCTAACCTAACCCTGTGCCTTAGCCCTAAATCTAACCTTAATCATTACTCTAACCCTTGCCCTAATCTTAACCCTCACACTAACGTAAACCCTAACGAGCTTAATGCGTAGGCGTAGCCAGGATTTGAAGGTAGGGGGCACTTTTAGTGGGGGTCTGGGGCAGAGCTTCAAGCGGTAGCTGCCACTTTTTTCAAACATCGAGTTCTCTTTTGTATGTGGTTGAAAGAGTGAGACAACAGTGTCAGATCATTTGCATACTCCAAGTCTTCTAAACTTCTTCCTGAGATCCTGTTCCTTTGCCATCCATACTTTGTCTTGTGACCCAGTCATTTTGACCAGTAGAAACAAAAAGGCATATTAGTAATGCGTATAGTATTGGGTCTCAATGTCACATTTGACAACAGAGGTGGTCTTTCTTTAAGGCGCTCATCGGACGGGCAGTGTCATGTCTTATACTTGTAAGGCTGCTCGTACTACGCTCGGCTACGTACTGCCAGTAGTATACAACAGAATGGTGAACTGCAGGCATCGAGTTTTCTCTTGTATGTGGTCAGTCCTCTAAACTTCTTCCTGAGATCCAATGAATGTCTGTTCCTTTGCCATCCATACTTTGTCCTGTGACCCAGTCAGTAACCAGTAGAAACAAAAAAGTGATAGCATGCATTTCTGCCGTGTGCCAGTTTTAACTCTGAATGGCTCGGTTAGCCCACCTTCGTGGATTACTGCATACTGAATCCTTCTACTGTCGGTGCTGAAACTGAAAAACTTCTGATTTTGACATGATCATAGATTATCAGCATTTGCTCGGAATTTGTCTTATTATAGTCAACTCTAAAGTAGTTGGATTTTGATGACTTTTGATCTAATTTAGTGCATAGTTGTAGCACCAGCAGCGAAGAGTTAGCCACGTATCAGTAGAATCATGATGGAATTGTATTCATTTATTACAAATAGGCCCTAAGTATTACTAACAGTGATGCATCCGTTTGACAGGATGAGCCAGTGTGGTAATCCAGTGATGGACATGCAAGAAAAACCCCAGACACCTGACCAGAACAATCCACTGCTTCGAGTTCGCAAAATGGTCTGCAGATTTCTCAAAATGGGCCCAAGCAGGCCCACCAGTTTGGAAATGATTTGTGACCAGATCGAGCCACTTCTGCCAGTTCCAGAAATGGTATACATCAAGCCCACCAATACTGATATGGTCATAAAGTCAGAGCCAGTGGATGTCATTAAAGAATCAGCATTCCATGACAATATAACAGCAACAGTGATACCCTGCCAGCTTGTTGAACATTCGTATGCGTATATGGAACAAGTTGGCTCAACTGCCGCTCATCAGCAAGAACTATCACTTCCATGGATTGCTTTTAGCACAAATGATGATGATGTATCAGACGGGTCGGAGTTCATTTTTTCTGTACTTTTGTCTTCAGTTGCAGTTTTATTCGTTGTTGTAAATTATCACTTTCTGGGTTTTCAGCTAAATTAAATTGATTTTTACCGTTGCAAATCCAGGTAGTGACTTCGGATACATGTGTCTGTGTGATGTGTATGCAATTTATAGCCTGTAACTATTGAAAGGCTCAGAAGTTCAGTGTAGAATATCTAGGTCATATATCAGCAGCAGCGTCGATGTGTTCATGGTCGAGGTTATATGCATGCGCATATGACATCGACCTTGAAGTCTTTTGTCATTACAGTTAACACGGCCGAAATGAGAAAGATCTAAACAAAGAAATACGGGAGATGAGTTTTTAGATAGAACTGGTCAAACAGACCAACTGATGAACTCTGGCGGTCACAATCCGAAACCAGGCCATTCTGATCTACTGCACTCGTTTTTGACCATGCGACGTCATCATCAGCATCATCGTCATAACGCACCGGTTATGCGCCTGTTGCAGGTGTATGAAGATAATGCAGTACACTGTGATAACCCATTAGGAAACCTAAACTCCGGGCGCAAGCCCGGAGAGCGGAGCTCATTGCAAGCGATGTAGAGATGAGAGGACGTTAAACCTCGTTATGTAAGGTGTGCATGTATAAAGTGTCTCTTACCTTTACCT
>Ga0126335_1003264_pt1 | contig 10033 bp, 6 predicted proteins | sample OlaspJWI45metaG_FD_108409 | JGI IMG/M metagenome (GOLD analysis project Ga0126335, IMG submission 108409) | Marine gutless worms symbiont microbial communities from Oahu, Hawaii - Olavius sp. 1 OAHU.JWI-45 metaG | ecosystem: Host-associated > Annelida > Digestive system > Unclassified | place... | reverse complement strand
CTCCCCCTGGATCCGCCCCTGAGCCTAGTGTTCAGTAGCAAGTCTGTGCGTGCAAGATTACAGATCTCTATGCCCAGCGGTTGCGTAAACGGTCTGCCCAGGACTGTTATGTGACGGATATCGCAGTTGTTAGCTATCCAAACCGTCACACCTTACTGGGCAGGTTTGTGTAAGCAGTTAGCCCACAGCTGCTGCTTGGAGCGAGGGAGTCTAACAGTGGCATCTCAAGTCGGAAGACACTAGGGGGCGTGGTGGAGTAGTGGTTAGAGTGTTAGACTTGGGATCGAACGGTCCCGGGTTCGATCTCCGGGCGGTGCCATAAAGTGAATGCATGTTTGTAAATATTTATTATTATTAAGTTGTGTCTTACGTTATATTATGTGTTTGATTATTGTTTCGGTTTGTACGATTGTTAATTTACGGCACTGAGTAAGCCTTGCTCCGCTATTTGGCAGCTTGTATATTACTGTGCTAAATTGCGTATGGTAAGTGATTTTCATATGATGATTTGAGTTATATTATATGCACTGTCCTGCGTGGCAGATATTGTGTAATCCAGCATTCGTGCTGCAATACAAATAAAACCACTATTATTATTATTATTATTATCATTCCAGAACGATGCGCTGAGCTGCGCGATGCGACGCGTAGCGAGTGTCCTCGCTAGTTCCAGCGAGCATAGGGCATGTAAGTAAACAAATGATTATTTATCCTAGATCCACTTTTACTAATCAATTTGCTTACTTCCGGTGACTTGTCTAAATTCACCAGTATAGGAGTTCCACGACAGAACCGACCATAGTACCATGGTTCAACCATGGCTGTACCATGGTACGACCATGGTGAACCATGGTACATACACGATTGTACCATCACTACCATGGCAAATGAACCACGGCTTGTCCCTTCATGGCTCTACTATGGTTCTACTACCGTGGTTGTAGCATGCTACGACTACCATGGTTCAGGACAACGACCATGCTTCATGTACCATGGTACAACCTTATATGATTATTATCATCATCATGTGACGGCTCAGGACACGTGACAGCTGCATCACGTCTTAATTGTAACGACAGACGCATGGCTGCATCATCGCACGCCGTTATCATCATTATCATCATTTATTCGTTCATTAAAAATTTTACAATAAGCTTAGATAAAATGCACACGAGAACAGGACAGAAAGGCACAAAATGTTCTAACAACTGCCCTCTGCCCTAATGGATAAAGAAAGGCGTGATCATGGTAACTGAAGCATGGCTCTACTACGATGGTTCAACTACAGTACAGCTGTCGTACACTCACCATAGATATTATTCGATTACTGTCAGGTTCCCATCTTCACTCGCCACGCAACCCAGAGAGTCGCGTACCTCATGTGGAAAGGATGCTTTGGGGCTTTATGATCCAATCCAGCTTAATCCAACGCGCGAATTGTCCCATGGAGTGTCATGGACACTCTACAATGAGTAATGAGTAGAGGCTTAACGTCCCACTCGACACTTTATTGGTCATTTCGGGGACGATTTTTACAGGTCAGATGACCCAACCAACAGTGTAATAGCACTGAAGAGAGACAGTTGGCCACTGAGATAGGCTTCAGTCCCACCAGAACCACTCCATGGACACTCTACACTTCCTTGGAGTTGCTCGTCTATCGACTGTGAATGCAAAGTCTACGGACCACCGACGTTGAACGACTGACGAGCGTCGTGGGTGGCCGTAGATCGCACGCATGTGCGACTGACTGTACGCCGGTCGATTGAACACACTAGGGCAGGTCAATTTCACGCACGGAAAATTGAATTTCGTGGTCGCTGGATCGAGCGACAATACGGGCAACAATAAACGTCGCCGGAGAAAGCGTCACCGCTACTGATTGTGACCGAATAATCGATTATTTGTTGTTTAGCTGTTTGTTTAACGTCCACGTTTCAAAGTCTCTGAGGCTCAGCTGCATGGTTACAGTAGCTAATAGTATTATCGGTGAAAAGTGGTCCGTCTGTGCGTCTTGTTGTTAAGCAGGGTGCCGGAAATCGTAACTGCGGGACAGTGATTTATCATCTTGCACGCAGAGACCCCGATAGTTAACTAAAAGCCAAGTCACTCTGACGTTCTTTTCATGGGTTTGTAATCCATCCATCCATCGCTTTATTTCAGACATAATTATGTCCATAGAAAAACTTACAAATACCCATAAAAACACACAAATGAATAAAGGTAGAAATACACCTGCACTTTATACGACTTTCACAGCATTGAACCATTGGACTATTATGTTACTGGACATAACACACTGGTTAGCAAACAGTACGCGAGAATTATGGACAACAGCATCAGCAGACGGCAGTGACAGATCCATCAAAATACCTGACACACTGTCTCGTCTAGCAAAACCTTTGTTGCTGTTTTCCACTCGTTGTATTTATATATTCAACTTTATTCACCAACACTGGTAGAGAGAGTAAAGTGTGCTTTTTTGATGCTACCGTATTTTCGGTGAATAAAGATTTATAAAACCCAAAAAATTTTTAATACATTTATTGTATGCAGATTTGAACTTATTAATTCGTCATAGAAAGTTATCAAGAGGAAGTATTATACTACACTACTGACAAAACGAAATTATTCTTCACTTAAGACGCACAAAGTAGCAACGAAGCAAAGTTCGAAGCGTTGTGTGCGTTTTTGTGGTTTTTCTGCATGTTGAGTGTTTGACGTGTAGCAGTACGCTGCTTGCCATCTTTGCTAGAATACAAAATGTCGACGTGAATTTCTGTGTACATATCAGCGAAAGTTTGCTCGCTAAAATATGTATTTTGTTTAGCTCTACTTCAGCTCAAGTGTTTCACAGTTCAGCGCCAAACTTCGGGAAGTTTTTTATGCGCATTTTGTACCGTGATTGTGCCTAGTCGTAAGCATACTCGGACAAACCGTGAACTATACAACCAGTTGGTTGGCGCGTGTTGTATGCCTCTGCGCACCTATAGGCGGACGACGCATAATAACGATTAGCCTGTGCCGTATGTCTGTCTGTCTGTGCGTCTGTGATGGTCTGAGCGGCAAACGCAAAGCATTTGGGCTTGTCTTAAGTTTTCTAGTTGTATGCATGCTAATTTCGTACGAGCGGCCGCTTTTTTCTCTTATTTTGTTTTCGGTGCAGTTTCTTGCGTCTGCTGTTGCTTGGGAAGAATCGTATCCGAAATGACGTGCTATGTGTCGAGCGAGACGTTAGATCCTATCATGTTATTCATTTACTCGGGTGACTCGGTGGCTCAGTGGTTAGCGTCGCTGATTGCAGCCCGAGAGGTCGTGAGTTCGACGCTACCCTGTGCTCCAGTTGCCCAGTGAGGCGGGACAGCTTGAGCTTGTGATAGCTGTCACGTAGCAGTTCTGGACAGACAGTTTACTCACCGTGGTAGTGCCGAGGCCAACTCAGCCTACCATCCCTCCGGGGTCGGCAAATGAGGACCAGCTTCGGCTGGAAAGGCAAAGGCAGGTATAGTTCATCCCATTCGTGGATAAACGCGTGGGTGTGCAGGTAAAACTGTGAAATCCCTTAACAACGCGTGCCATACCTGAGCGTTCTGCAGTGAGGTTCCTTCACTAAGGGGCGCTATATTAAGTGTATGTCTTATACCTTATTTTACCTTTTACTTACTGCCCGAACTGTCGCAGTCGGCTATCTGGAGGCAAATTCCCTATTTCATCACACTATCGGCTGATATCTTCCGGGCGACCTATACAAGCCGTCGATGTCGATCGGTGCGGCTGGATCACTGCCGGCTTAGCGGTTGTGCGTGATCGTTTATTAACCCTACCCGTCCCGACCTAAATACCCACTGTAACCCTTTCTTTCCGTCCTCATAAACGGCATACTGGTCTGCGGTATGACGGTAGGGCCTATAGCTCAGACGAACTCAACGCTGACCAGCATTCAGTGCGGTAATTAGTTGCGAGTTACACAAAATATTTATTCGTCTATTTGTTCGTTTTTTTTTATAATTTGACATCAGTAGACAAGGTATCGGTCGACGTTGGGACGAAACGATAACTAGCCTGCCTCCAGAAATGCCCTAAATTGCGAAACTGTAAGCCTATACCAAAGCTGTTAGATATTCTAAAGACAAGACTGGACACTCTATGTAAACAGACTGGCAGAGGCCATAGCGGCGAATGCTATGGTTGGTTTATCGTTATTTTTGCGTTTTTTCAATGTTGCAACAATATGCCTGGATAGGAATTATCCTTTGACGGATTATATTACAACATTGACTGTGCCTTAACAACGCTTTGCTAATGACGTTTTTGCAGTTCTGTCGCGGGCCACCAGGTGGCTACGGCGGAGTGGCCGGAATGTTTTAAAATAAATATTTAATGGCCTTGCCTATACTTCCGGGTCGTGACTCTGGTCAGCGAGAAGCGTCTTTTTAATAATAACCCTTATAATTCTCGAATATCTGAGACAGTTAAACCACAATGTTTGCCGCTGAGAGGTTAAAAATACTGATATTAAAGAGCAAAAAAACTCCAGAGTGACGATGTCTTTGAAAGAGTTAACTGGAGGCTTCACATACCATACTCGGACAGTGCTTGTAGATTCGTATCGGTCCCATGCGAACGGTTCAAAACTATCGTAAAATCTCGTGCATATCGCCGTACCGTTCAAAATTATATTTTCACATCTCCGACAGGAGTCAAATTGGACCAGTCAAGCGTCAGAACCGCGATGCGACGCAGATTTCAAGGGGCATTCGTTCAATTAACTGATGTGCCAGTAGCCGCAACGTTCTTAAACGCTGGTTCTCGGTTCGATCAACTCGAAAAGACTTCACTGCACTTGACGATCCAACTATACAGTGTCAAAGCACCGAAGGAAGCCAGTCGGCCAGCTGTTGGCGGACGAACGGAAGTGATGACGGACAGACACACACCGTTTAACACGCTGTGATACTGACTTTCTGCCAGTCGATATATACTACTCACTGTGTTTGTGTTAATGACTGTCGTAGATTGTTCAAGAGTACGAGAGGGCAGTGATATTTCGGCTCGGTCGTCTCCTGGAAGGAGGTACTAAGGGCCCTGGTCAGTATCGTCATCTTTCTGATTGATTTTCTATAGGCTATTTATGTTAAGGCTCGTGCGACGCATTTGTTACTGAAAAATCTCACATACAATTTCAACTCGCGCTAGCAAACGGCAATTTCTAAATGTACGGGTTACGGGTGAGACAAAAAGGCCTAATTTTCAATAGTCTGTAGCTCTTGTGTATAATGATATGCAGATGCGATTTATATACGAAAATATGCGGTACTTTGTTTGGAAAGAGAGTCGTGACAAAAATGATGGCGCTTCGATTATTCAGTTTCGTTTAGCATTTTAGCATCTTTCTGCGCGACAACAGCAAATCTTTAGCGCAACCGTTTGTCATCGCAGCTGCTCAGCTGACCGTCGAGTAGACGCAGTCGGTCTGTGCCGATATTTACGACAGGACGCCATGTATGCTCGCCGCTGCGAAAGAGATTACCGCCGGCGCGTTCATACCACCGGACAACGCTTATATTGCCTTCCTTCACTAACGTAACTAACCCTTACCGCAAACCCTAACACTAGGTACGGGACTGGGGAAGTCTGTGCTGTTATCCTCCTGGAAAGTCCTCGGATATACGAGGACAAATTTTCAACTCCTCTTCCTCGTCCTAGAGACGTTAGTCCTTGACAACGACGGTGCTTTGCGGACTTTCGGACTATCTTCACATTTCCCATTTTCGGGCTTTCGTTTCTTACACTATCGTCGGAAAGGTGCAAACTGTAACATCTACGTGCGACACGTTGAAGCTTCAGCGCTTGCTGATAGCATTTTGATTACCGGGACACGGGAAGTTCAGATGCTGTATTGCAGTTGCGGTTCGCCTTGTCCACGTCCTTGGAGCTCAAGTCCTTGACAACGCTGCGAAGTCGGGGACACGTTGCCGTTGACTAACGTCATTGCGTCATTGATCTGAAGATGAGTGTAGCTGACTGATTGGCCGCCGGCAGCCCGCGAGCGTCCGTCTGTCGCCCGTTTCTGAGACGGGCCTGTCCACAGATCCACCAGCTAAGGGCCGTCGACGAGCAGATGAAGACTGCAGCTAATCTACTGCGGCAAGTCGATATATGCATTGCATGTATCAGCGTCTACAGCGCCAACTTGCAAATTGGGACGTAATTCACCTTACCGGTGTCTGGGACCGGGCGTAGGCACCGGAAACGGTTCTCAAATTACGCAAATTGCAGTGGAAAGGGACGTTAAAGCGTCGGTTTCACGTACCTGCGCTGTCAGTCGAGATGCGAACGATCGTGATTGCCTGTATACTCGCTCGAACTCGCTGGCACACGCTCGTAGGTGAATACGGTTACGACGATCGAGCGTGAGCGTTGAGTGCCAGCGAGTGCAAGCAAGTGCGAGCGAGAACGATTACTATCTCTCGCCACGTCGCGGCATTTATGAAAACGACGCTTAGTTGAGGTGCGCGAGATATTTGTACTGAATTCCACCGTGTGTATCGTTTGTTTATTGCTAAAATAACTGTGAAATGTGGACTTGGCTACTGCCTCCACATTTTTACTGCAGCGCCGAAGTCGACAACTCAGTCTTCCACTCTTTGTGGGACGGTAAAATTGAGTGCTGGCTTTCTGGATTAAGCCCGGTATTAAATAGTATTACATAGTAAATGATTGTGACGGTGGGTGTAAAAGCGATAGCATTTACAAGCGGGCTCAAATCCCAAGTCTGCAGTGTATTGGTTACCGAAAGATGCTTGTCTCGACAGCTTTGTAAAGGTATTCAGCCGCTTCTTACTCACGAACAAACACCAGCAAGTGCAGCGTGGAAGCCTCTGACTTCAGTACAACTCGTACAGATCAGCAGTTATTGTTCGGCTAGGACACAAAGGTGCTAGTGTTAACGTCGAATAGCTCACAGTAGAAGTAAGAGGCTCATCCTTAACTGAACGCTATCTCAGTAGATTTTTGGATCGTGCCGTTTTATACCGACTTTGTGATTTATTTCAGCGTACGTTTCGTGTTACGAGCAATGAAATTTCCGCGAATAAGAACGAGAATAAAAACGCGAAGGACAAATACAGAGTAATTCGCAGCTGATGACTTCTCAAGTAGACAAAAATATAACTGCAAACTGAAGCTGCTCTAATCGTTTGATTCTTATTCCAATAGGCCTACATGCTGTGTTAATTGGCATATAACAAACTAGACGCCGGTCACCGGGTAGCTAATAATATAGCTTGTGACGTCAGGGGGCGTGGCTTATTACAGACAGAAAGGAGGGCAGAAGGACAGACATCACAACCGGGTTACATATTGCGCCTTTCGCCTTTATAGGCGCGGACGCAAAAATACATAAAAATAACTTGGAAGCAAAATTCTGTTTTAGGGTATAATTAGATTTGTGTCGTGCCCAGCTTGAGCATAAGTTTGTCTACACACTGCATCGAACCAACCAAAAAACTGAAATTACAAAAATTAAAAACAGAATGAAGTAAAAATTGAAAGGAGTCTAAATCGGCGAATATAATAAAACTGAGTACGACATTTGCTTTCAGGAGGAAATATCACTACTTGTCAGAGCTCAGCGTATAGCTTCTGATGCGTGGAGCGTGTGCTTGCATCAAAACACTGTCTCAATAGCACAGCGTAATCCTTGCATCCTCGCAGTTTCACTAAACTATTTCTTGCGACGCCTCCGGCTCAAGTTGCCCAACAATAGCCACCTCGCCCTACCGGGTGACGCAGAAAAAAACAAACTGCCGGCGACATCGCCGTCACCGGTTTGCCTGAAGCCGACTGACTTTTGGCAGACTCAGCAGTGTGACACGCTGTGTTTTCGTTTTGACTGGAGTAGTGTGCGTCGGCGTTCTGCAGCAGTACACTGTTTATTTCGCCACAATCTTGGACACTTTGCGGCTGGGGGCATGGACCCCATGATGTGCAGCTTTTCATGGCTCTTCCCGTCTTCAGCAGACAACACCTGAAAACGTTGTTCGTCCATTTTCACTGAATTAGTATACGCACACTGCGTAGCACAATGTTGCAATTGTTTAGTTTAAAACAACGTTTCGCGACGAAGAAACAGTGAAGTACTTATGTCGGATGTTCTGAAGGATATGACAACTGATTAGAATATGTTTCACTTTTCCATTTGTTATCGGCGCACCGTGCATGAGAGAAGATATGGACACGTGCCTAGCGATGTGTGGCTGGCTGGCTGGCTTAATGAGACCGCATCTACAGAGCGCACAGAAAACGACTAGGTTCAACCAGCAATAACGGTGAGCTGAAAGGAAGTCTGACAGCAGCGCTGATAATCCAGGTCTGAATGGCACACAGGCCGCCTATTGTCAAGACGGCCATACTCACTAGGCGTCCGTTCCGCTTCTGTCGCTCTTTTCAGTCGCTGGAAAAACGAATAAACAGAGGCGCGGGGCCAGCATCTCTCCTTGAATGTGAGTAAGTAAGTAAGAGAATTCATGCGCGGCTCCTAGAAATAGAATGTCACTCATTATGCACTCACTGCCCCCTTCAGAAAAATGCAAGCGAGCAAAGAAGAAAAGTAAGATTTTTAAAAACGACAATGCGGTAGCTTAGAACATAGAAGGCGACGTAAAACACACTTCAAGCTTTAACGAAATGAAACTGCCAACGCCGAGAGAAAAAAATGTCGAAAATGGCGCTCCAGGCGTTATCCAACAGTCCCTGCAACGTCTCAATGCCGGAAAAACATGGCCAAGTAGTCACGTACGTGTCTGCATATCATTCTACTGGCACACGGTGTCAAAAGCTCTCGCGGTCGACGCTGAACAAGCTGCTACGCCGATGCAATATCAAAGACCGCGAACGCGACACCTTTCTTTCTTTCTTTCTTTCTGTGACCACTGCTCATTAGCTCCAGATATAGGCGTGCGGTTGGTCGTGTTGACGTTTCGCTGATGATGTGCCGCCTCGACGTCTGCGACACTTGCTAATGAACGGCGACGGTTCCAGCTGCGCCGCTGCCGCTTTAATGAGACCATTTTACGACTGTCTGCATTGCCGCCATTTTGCGTTCTCCGCTCTGCGACTTCCACGCGCTCCCCGAGGACTGAATTTATCGCCAGCAGCCGTACGACCGCGCAAGAGTCAGGCGATTTCTGCAAAACAGTGATAAAATTTTATGCTATTACCCTCCGGAGAGATATTTTCTCATATCGCAGCTAATGTTTTGACGATACTACCAAGCGGTGCTGTGGACTTGACCAAAAAGTGCACGGAATACCTTCAGCCGGCCGCAATACACCCGTAAGTTATACAAAAATAATTAAACTGTGTCCTGTGCGCGGCCGCCTTTTCGCTCTTGTGACCTTGATATTAACCCCATAACCTTGAAACTCGAAGATGACCTAGATATTCTGAAAACGTACCTTCACATCGAAATATTTGGTAAATTTAAAAAATACTTAAACAGCTCTCAAGGTCAAAGGTCAAGGTCAAACGTCACCAACCTTCAACCACTTCTAGCGTTCACCATTGGACAATCTTACCAAGTTACGTCAATTTCTGATAAGTAGTTTTCGAGATTTTGTGCAGACAGACAAACATACAGACAGACGCCGCCAAAAACTACACCTGCTCGCGCCCGTAATAGTTCGCCTAGTGTCAGAGCTTGTTTCTTCGCCGAAAGGGTGACTATAATATTTGAACTTAACCGTTTACTTTTACGGTGAATTTTAACAATCTGTCTTCTTCTGAGAACACCATTAGCAATATTGGTCTCAGGAAACTTTTAGTTCGCAGATTAGTCGTAAGTTGATTACTGGTGTACCGAGCTGTTGCTATACGCTTCCACTTTTCAACGTTAACTTTGTGTTCGTGTGTTTCATTTATTTTGCGATGTGTGACTGACGGATGTACATACAGGGTGGCCCAAAAAACTGCACATTTCCATTTGCTTGATGTTAAATTGATATAGCTTTGTGAAAACTCAACCGAATATTAT
>Ga0126335_1003263_pt1 | contig 10034 bp, 9 predicted proteins | sample OlaspJWI45metaG_FD_108409 | JGI IMG/M metagenome (GOLD analysis project Ga0126335, IMG submission 108409) | Marine gutless worms symbiont microbial communities from Oahu, Hawaii - Olavius sp. 1 OAHU.JWI-45 metaG | ecosystem: Host-associated > Annelida > Digestive system > Unclassified | place... | reverse complement strand
TGCATCCCTTCGGGGTCGCTAAATCGAGTACCAGCTTCGGCTGGGGTAAAGGCGGGAAAGTCACCTCTGCCGGGTGGCAGGTAACACTGTGTGATCCCATACGGTAAGTGATTTCCCGTAGCGCTGTGGTGAAGTTTCACAAACTGCTATACTCTGACCTTTTCTCTAACTATAGCTGAGCTAATCATAATACAGGCTGTTCATACGACGTCTATGTCAGTCTGTGTGTCTGTTAACCAGGGTGTTGCAAATGGTAACCGCTGGATACAGACTTGCAATCTGCGTGCAGATAAACGCTGATGAACTCTGGTCGCAGACCAAAAGGTGTGTCACCCTGACCTTCTTAAGCCAGTTGAGCAACACTGCCCGTTGGCGCCTTTTTGTACATACAAGTAGGCCTCCTACATGGTCGACCCTGCAGACTAGGTCAATAAACTCACGCTGAATGTTATTGATAACATTGGTTTCTTGTACATAACGTTCTCATCATTTTTTTTAGATTTTTATTTAAACATTTGTTACAGTTTCTTTTGTGATATCGATCTGAAGACGTCTATGCCGCAGAGTGTGGCATATGATTGCGTTTGTACAGGACGGTAAGTGGGCAACTGAGAAAGTGATACAAACGCCGGGAAAGAAGGTGGACAACTGGGCGATGTCGACTATGCCCGGTTTGTTTAACTTAGTTACATTATGATCTTATCGCTCTCGCGCTGTAAGTGTAGACGGAGCGTACCGTATAAGGTCACCAACAAGCACTTTTGATTAACGACATATCATTTATGGCATGCAATGACAGTGATAGCTTAGTTAGGCCTGCAAACTTTTTCGTTTAAGACTATGATTATATAGGCAGAACTCGTGAAGACAGCTAGACTCTTGAATGTTGAAGTTGAAACTTCACTTTTTGAATAAAATTGACTGTTATGCGGTGACTAGCTGCTGTAAAACGGACATAAATAGTCTTTATATTTTCTAACATTCGTCGTCGTCGTCGTCGTCGTTAAGGCGTAGTCGGCTTGGACCGTAGCGTCGCTCTCGAGTGACCGCGACCAATGGCTTGCCTCCATAGAGTCGCAATGGGAACATTGTTGTTGTCGCGGCGGAGTTGGTCGGTCCATTTGGTACGTGGTCTACCTATTGGACGTTTCCATGAAGGGTCTGGGGGTCGACCGACCGATAGCTCGACTTGGCAAAGCATGGCCTTGTGTGCGTGTGCTGGAGTGTTATCTGGCATTCTTGCCACATGTCCGAAGATGGCATTGCGACCTCTGATAATCCGGTCAGACACAGATGCGAGACCAGTGCGTAGTTACGGACAAAATCATGCCACCTGATTCCAAGGATCTTTTGCTGACACTTCATGTGAAAGAATTCGATGGCTTTCATATCACTGGCAAGCGAGGTCCATGTTTCCGATGCATATAGCAGGATTGACAGAACCAGTGTTTGATAAACACGAACTAGCATTAATTTCTCTAAATACCAATAATTAACACAAGGTAATGTAGCGTCGGCTCAAACAGTTCACGACGATGTGATATTGTTTAAGGCTAGACGTGTGATGTATGCTAATGTACATTGAATGTCGTTTCTACAGGACTAATCAGTGACATTCTGGTGTCAATGGACGACCGCTACATCTACCTCAGCAACTGGCTGCACGGCGACGTGCGTCAGTATGACATCACTGACCGACGTCATCCGCGTCTTGTTGGACAGGTAGGTCTACACCATTTGATAAGTGGATCTGAGAAAATTTTGCCATTAAAACACCAGTAACCTAAGTCAGAGAATTTTATAGTTACACAAGAACTTTTAGGCCTATTAATAACTCCAGGCTGCATGCTTTATTTACGCATTGCATATGTAGGATTAAAAGTTTGAATGTAGTTTAATAGATAAGATTAGACCGGCGCTGAGTATTTTGCACTTTATCCTGCGTATTTAAAATCGTTTACGATCGTGTACGCGTACTGGAAAGTGTGACGTGCTGTGGCAGCTGTTCATAGGCGGCTCAGTGTGCAAAGATGAAGCAGTCAAAGTCATAGAAGATTCAGAGTTGAAAGTACGTTAATTACTGATGTGTTTGGTGGCTTTCCTGTAGTAGTTATTGGTGACTTACACTGGTATAGTGAGTACATACTGCAATGCAGGGTATTATTTTGTGTGTGTGTCCGTCAGCTGTCCGTCCATCCGTCCATCATCAGTTCGTTTGTTTTGCGTGCCTGCAGGTCCGGCCAGCCCTGCGCGGTGCGCCCAGCGGCTAGTTCATCTTGGTTTCTCGAGAATAAGCTTGATATTATCGCATGCGCCGAATTTTGACGTGACTGACATACTGTCGTCCACGATGAAGCGGAACGATAGCTGGTCTGCGACGGTTAAGCTCGATCAATTTGTAAGATAATTGCCCCCCGAAGTTTTGATTCTCTAAAATGGCGAAACTGTACTTCCGGTAACAGATTCTGAATCGGGAATCCCGATTTCCTGTTCCTGTTTACGGTAATAGTAACCATAAGTCTATCCCGTTTTGCTCTAGAAATACTCAATTGGGACTCACAGACGGATTGACTGATGAACGAAAAACTAGTGTTGTTAGCATAGCAGTCTAGCAGCTATGTGACCTGGATCATGACGCAATTGTGTGCATATGCATGTACACGAGTGAAGGAGCAACCTGAACGGATGACAGTCCGAGGTAATCCGGTGTACGGTGGAAGTCAGATGCTGCAGCTGAGTCTTGATGGAAAACGTCTCTACAGCACCACGTCGCTGTACTCCGTCTGGGACAAACAGTTCTACCCAGATCTTGTCAAGTATTTTGTCATTTGCTACATTGAAGATTGTGATTGTAAAATGTCATGACTGTGGACTAGCTTATAGGCCCACCTAAAGCTGCAGTTAAACATTATTTATTTATACAAATTAAACTTATAACATTTAAACTTTGATATAGTTACTAGAGAATCACTTGGGTTAGTCGACAATAACTAGCCTTAGTCTAATCAAGTATGGGCTTGTCTCACTGCAGGTAAACCTATGGCTAAAACCTTGTGCAAAGATAGGCCAAACATGCAGGCCCTTTCCAATGTACATGCATATAATCTTTTGTGTCTCAGTTGAGGCTTATTGACACGATATTTTGAAGCTTGAGTTTAAACTGAATTTAAACTGACTGGAACAGGAACGGAGCGATGATGGTGCAAATTGACGTAGATACAGAGAAGGGAGGTCTTACACTCAACAAGGATTTTGGTATCAACTTCGGCACCGGGCCGGGAGGCCCAGCTCTGGCTCATGAGATGAGATATCCTGGAGGAGATTGTTCATCGGACATTTGGATTTAAGCAGCTTTTGTGATTGCTACAGCGTTAATCATCGTCAGTCGTCATCTGCAGCACAAAACATTTGCTGTGTGGCGCTGGCGCAGCTGTAGCACGCTTAATTATAGCTACAAAATTATAGCAACGAAAGCAAAGTATTAAATGTAAAAAATCCCAGCTAGATTAGAAAAACAGGAGGCAAAAGTAATTTAGTGTAGGCTGCATCGAATGCACCGCACACATTGCACGCGTTGGACTCAGCCGTTCCTAAGATATGTAGGCCATTGCAGAAGTTAGAAGTAAGTCACCTGACCCAGACGGGATCCGCATATGACCTACTGTTGCATAGTTTTCGTTAGGACCCCCAGCCATCTATAGGCACACTAAATTTTAATTATATAACTTCAGACGTTTTGGGGATAGGAGGAAGGTCCCAAATTCTGAATAAGGTCACGTGACCCTGCTTGCGACTCCCTATGGCCTACTTATGCACAGTTTTCGTTAGGGCCTCCAACCATCGCAGCAAAATTTTAAGTCTTTAGCTGCAGCCATTTCGGAGATGACAAGGGGTCCCAAAATCCAAAATTAGGTCAGGAGACTCTGCCGCAAACGCCCTATGACCTAACTTTGTTTAGTTTTTGTTAGGGCCTTCACCCCTCTGTAATCTGTATGCGTGCAAAATTTCAAGTTTCTAGCTTCAGCCATTCAAAAGATATGAGGGTTTTTTTAATTTAAAACTGGGCCTTTCCCCTCTCTGTAGGAGTGTTTACTCCAAAAAGAACCTATCTGTTTAGCTATTTTTGCGCAGTGAAGCCGAGATAAGCCGCGTGACGGACAGACTGACGGACAGACGCCGCAAACATCGGTATGAATATACTGTATCTATTCATTCGATGCAGCCTAATAATGATGCATTTAGTTGTCACGTGAATGCTTTAAATGTCCGCATTATGATTGTCGCTCTTTGAGGTCACATTGAACTAACAATAACGCTTGTGCTATGGGCATTCTAATATTTTTCCATTATTTAGGTATTTAATTGACACTTGACATGCTGGTAGACTATGATAGGGGGTTGATGCCCATCTTGGAAAGTCGGGAGGGACATTCACCAGAGGGTGAGGTTGGGGCGTCTTTTCCCCTAAAAGTTGCCGGCGTTCACAGCTTTAGCTCTGCTGGCGACCCGTTGGTTCTCTGCACGTTGCTTGTCATCTCTGTGTAGCCAGTGATTTGACTTTTACTTAGATTAACGTTATTACGCTAATTACTGCGAACATTTGGTTTTGTTTTCGTAGGATATGTACATTATGTAGCTACGTAGACTAATTGCACAGGTTGCTAACCGATTTTGCATCTGTAAGCTTGCTTGCGATTGGCCTACTCCATAGTGATACTCACTTGTCGTTAGGCCTAAGCCAGTTTTGTAAATTAACTATATGTGAAATAAACGGCGTTGTTGTTTTCACTTAAAAAATTGTTTCATACTTAGTTTGATTTTTAGACCGCATCGAATGCACGAGATGCAGACTATTGTTACCGACGATCGCGGTGTTTGTCAGTCTATCTGTCACGCGGCTCGTCGGAGGCGGCGCGTGCACTGTGTGCGGGGTTATTCGGTGCAGGTTTCGCCAAATCACATTGGCCTCTTTTTGCATCGTCTTCTGCACTCTGTATAAGTATAGGCCTATACAATTGGGCATAGCGTTTTATTGTGTGCTTGGTCACGTGTTTGATTCCTCGATCGCCGTGCCACGAATATGAAAGTAGGAACGTGGTAAAGACGGTAGTTTCTTTCTGTAACAGTTATGTTTGCTTCATAACAAATTGGTGATAGCTCGACGCCAAAAAAAACGTCCGGTGCTATGTAGCAGCGAAATTGATTAAGTCGCAAGCTTGACTTTCTTCTGGATCCTGTGTTTTAACGTGATCTTTTCCAGAAATTTAAACAGCATTTTAAAATAAGTCGGTTATCAATGTTCGTGTTAAACAATTTGCTATACTGCAAGATTTGGCGGATATGGTTGACTTATAGGGCGTTTCGCTTTCGCAATTCGCTTAAAGGATTTAGTAAGCCTTTGGTTACTTATTTATCACTACGCGCACCTGCTCGTTTCCACAACGACGTTTGCAAATGGCGTAGTGAATGATTAGAGTAATAATAACTACGATCTTTTCTTTGTGTGTATCGTGAATATGAGCACATTTATCACTGACGTCGTATAAAGTTGCATCATATTGAAGAAAAAAAACTAAATTTTTCGTTATGACATTTGTTACGTGACGTGAGGAGAAAATGAGTTCGAACACTGGCGGACAGGACAAGGTAAGTTGGGGATAAAGTGGGCATTGTTTTATCGGGTTAAGTTTCTTTTCGGCACACTGCCGGAAGTACATAATTTGCGGTATGTAGATATTTCATCTAATGTCCTGTCGTTTTAAAGGCTTAAGGATCGCGAATAGAAGAAAAGCTGCTAGGCACATACTAAGTAACATCGTACAGACCGCTATCAGACCCCTATCAGTCAGCAGATCATACTTTCACAGTGACAGTGTGTGTGTCTGATCTCTGTGTAGAAATCGGACAATAACGCATCTAGATAACTACACTGTGCTGCCATTTGGCGCTTGTTGCTAATTGCTTTATTTTTCTTCAATTCGCAAAACTATCATTTCTCACTGTGCACATTAACTGCCAATTGCTAGTACTACTTGCACACTTAACCAATTTACTGATCTCTACTGCTTCAACTTTAGTCAGCATTTTCCACATTCAAATAAATGGCAGACACTTAAATGTTTATGTGATAATTGAAATATTTACATAAATACTGTGCTTTGACTGTAATGTAACAGTACTCTGTGGAAAATTGAAAATTATATAAAGCTGTTTGTGCTGCTTTTACTGTTTAATTGATTTTAATCTTATTTGGTGTTGGTTTGTAGGTTCGAGAGGATGTTGATCAGCTACTGAGGTCTGAAGGTTTTGAAGTCCAAACTGATGATGATCGGCTGCAGCATCTTTTATCAATATACCAGAAAACAAAGGTCTTCTGTTCTCTTCAGCCCTGTGTGTTTAAATTGTATTTTGTTAAATTGTTAACTGCAATACAGTTTTCTCATCTGATTGTATGTTTTTGTAACATTTTGTGATAGCAGCAATGGCATATCATATCAGTTGATTTATAATTTGCAGTCTCACATTTTTTGTAGGATTTTCTTTTAAAATAGCATTTGTGTACTGCTATGTCTGCCTATGAATTTGTTAATACGCAGGACAATCTGAAGTCTGCACTCGACAACACAACCCTGCTGCGGACTCAGTTTGCCGATGCAACAAAGCAGTTTGAGTCATACGTGGAACATATCACAAAGCTATCTGATGAGCGTGAGGCAGTTGCTATTGAGCTGCAGGTCGAAAACAATGAATTCAAAGAAAAGATTGAACAGCTAACATTGCAACTTGCATGTAAGTTTTTAGCCAGTGGCATAATGTAGTAGAAATAACAAGATACGTAACTTAACAAATTATGTGCACTGTCCAAAACTAAGCGAGATAGACATGTGGTTACTAGGAAACTCGAATACGAAACTGGGCTTTCCGATTCAGAATCTGTCATCAGATTCGTGATCAGAAGTAGGTTTTGGGTATTTGATGTTGCATCTTAGTAAAGATAACTTCATTGCTTACTTAGTTTAGCTTTGATGCTGTTCAGCATCAGTCGTCATCCTCAGGTGCCAGCCCCAAAGGTATGAAGTCAAGTTGTCGCCAACTCAACTAATTGGAACTCGTTATGGTTTAGGTTAGGATTAGTGTGGGCCAAGGTTAGGTTAGCCTTAGGGATGAGTTGGCTTGGGAACAAGTTGACTGTAAACCCCCAAAGTGCATTTATGGTCTTGCCAGTTATACACAGAAACAAGATCTGATCGACTGTCTATAAGTAGGTACAAAAATTTTCAGAATTATTAGTTATTATTTTATAGTCTGCCATCTTTTTGCAGTTCTGATTAGTGGTATATAATATTACTTATTGTTTGTTTGTCAGCTTACGACGATAGAGAAATTCGAGACATGCTCATTCAGATTGGCTTGATGGATATTGTCCATTTTCCATCACGAGAACAGATCGCTTTTTTGCTGGTGGAGAGAGCAAGACTATTAGATGAAGTAGCAGAGGCTCACGAAGTGTACAAGACAACAGCAGATGGTCACATTGAGAATGAGATGTCAGAGGTAATTGCTATTTTTCTTCATTTATCAGTAGGCTAAAAATTGGACTTCACACAGAAAACATATGCCTCCTTAAAGTTGTGCATGAATGGTGCTACCAGCTAGAACATGTCAGTAAATTGCGGTGTAGCTGTAGATATCTGTAAAGATAAAAGCTGCAATTTGTATCCACTTGATAATTTTCTGGAAATTTATTCTTTAATTTTGAGTAACCTATAAACAGACTTGCCAGCTGATGGATATACTAAGAAAAAGGTTAATACTAAGGTAAACATTGTCTTCTAGTTTGCTGAAACAATAGTTAATTATGCCTATAAAACTGTTTGGTAAACTAAAACTGTTTAGACATATATGTAGACATAGAGGAATTACGAGCACAGGCCAATGCCTCTATGCCTACATTACAAATACAAAACTAACAAAATACTGCAATCCTATATAACTGATTTTAATAATGTAGACTTTGGCTTCTGGTTCCGTGAATTTCAGCTATATAATGATACACAATATCTTGGTACTGCCAGAATTTATCAGGGTGAGATTTAACTTTATGTTTACATTTACATTATTGTTGATAAAGAGAAAAACCAAACAATGTACACGTATACAATTATGACAGCAAAGGAAAACAAGCATTGCCACTGTGTACAGTGAGTAAGTAAATCCAGTGAGCTCTATTATGCACAATGATCAGTTTACTTTCTTAGCATCAGTTAAATGTTTTAAATGTAACTTTTAATGTACTTTTATATTTACTTCATTTCATACAGAATTAGTTTGCATTTCTGTCAAGTATTTATTGTTGCTAGCAACAGGTTGGAGTCGAAAGTGCTGTGGACGGGCTGTTATCTGATGGAGTCAGAGAAATGGTATGAAAAATAGTTTTCGCTTAGGTAGAGGACACTTGACATAGTGCCTTTTCATAAGGGAACCTCATCCCAGAAGCGCTCAAGTATGACACGCATTGTCAAGGGTTCACACAGTTTTACTCGCCACCCACACATTTATCCACAAATTGAATGAACCATACCTGAACTAGTGAAAAGAATGTTTAAAGTTTGTGACATTCAAAACTGTTCTTACGACATACTGAAGGTTCTGATTTAAGCAGTGTCATTCTGTGTAGTTATGTGCAGGAGATTTTTACCTTTTAAATGACCTGAATCACCATATATGTGGTCCACGATGTGTAAGTCAGCATTTTGTCTGTGATTCATAATCTTACTGTGTATTTTAGACATGGTCCAAGCTGAAAGAGTTACTGGATAAAGTCAGTGAGTTAGAATCTACCAATGAGCGTCTTATGCAGCATTTGGTGAGTAGATTTGTGCAATTATTTTTAATCTTTAGTTGTAATTATCATGTTTAATCTCTCTTTATTTACAGTGTATTAAAGATGCATGCTATATATACTTTCATGGCAACTGTGTCTTCTGGTTACTATCAGTTTTTACTGAGATGTGTATATATGTTAACACCTTGATGATCGAATCCTTATAAGATATGGCAGCACATGTTTGTTAACAACCAACATTTGTTGTTTCAGTTTCTATATCAAACACAAACTTTTGTGCCTGCTAGTTAAATAACATCAACGTTTGATGCAGTTTTCACAGGTTTCTGAGTCTCTGGGATTTCTCAACTTGTGAGATTGGTAAAGTCTCAGAAAGAAACAACAAAAGCATGCTTCATGATAATCCTTAACCTGATATGTGAACGTCGACCTCAGTCGTTTCTTTTTATGAAGTGCAGTTTGTGCAGTATGGATTTTTGCTAATGTATAAAAAACTGTCGTACAAATAGAATACTGTACTGGACTTGCAGCAGCATTACGCCTCATATGTTTATCTTAATATGTCAGAAAACTGTTGCACCTGATGAGTACTCGCGGCTCATAGCAGTGGATCGTGCCACTTCTGACAGTCAGCTTGCCACTCCTCAGAAACGACCAATGATGGCAGACTTTATTCACAGAACGGTTAGACAGCTTTGACATTTGCACATTGAATTTTTCTTTTATTTTGTGTATATTTTGAGTTACTGTAATTAATCTGATCGTCTTTCAACTTTGTTTTACTGTATTACCGGTGAATAAAGGTAACTTTATTTCTTGCAGATTTTTAGTCTGAAGTAGGGATGTTAAAAGTCGAGAATTTTTTTTCTCGATACGAGAAATTTTTTCCCGGGACTCGACGAGAATTCTCGATTACCTGATGATGATGTCACACCCTGCTGAGTAGACATCAATATCGAATTACCGATGAGGCCTAGGCTATTCGTGAGGTCGTGCGCATTGCCGTCAAGTAAATTTGCGGCGAGCAGATTGAACATCAAACGCCACTATGCACCGCTGCATCTAGGGATGTTAAATTCGTTTATTTCTTAAATTCGACCTTCGTTTATGTGCCAGACAGGCGGACTCATGTGACAAAAAGTAAAGCGTTCACGCACAGTAGTTACAGATCGTATTATAAACACCACAT
>Ga0126335_1003262_pt1 | contig 10034 bp, 5 predicted proteins | sample OlaspJWI45metaG_FD_108409 | JGI IMG/M metagenome (GOLD analysis project Ga0126335, IMG submission 108409) | Marine gutless worms symbiont microbial communities from Oahu, Hawaii - Olavius sp. 1 OAHU.JWI-45 metaG | ecosystem: Host-associated > Annelida > Digestive system > Unclassified | place... | reverse complement strand
GGATAATTGGGGAAGGGGGGAGGAGGGTAGGGAAGGCAGGAAAGGAAAGAAAAGGAAGTGAAAGGGAAAAGGGAAAGGAATGGGGGGTAAAAGGGAAAATGGAATGGAAGGAAAGGGAAGGAGAAGGGGGAAGGGGAAGGGAAGGGATGGGAAGAGGTTGAGAGAGGAGAAAACGAAGGAAAGGGACTGCTTTGTGGCAAGGAAGGGAAAGAAAGGGGAGGGGAGGACAAGGGGCAACAGAAGAGTAGGAAGAACTGAAAGGAAATGGAAGGATTTCGGCCCCTTTCGTGGCAAGGAAAGGAAAATATTGGGGAAGATGGAGGATGAACTATGTGGAATTGAGAAGATGGAGAAGGGGAATGGAGCAAGCGAACATGTGCAAGAAAGAGAAAAGAAAGATAGGCTTGTACCCAGCACAAAATGCAAGATTCTCCATCGCTGTTACTGAGTAAGTCAGAAAATAGTCAAGAAAAACATGAGATATGCCTGCACTCCAAAACTGTGGAACAATCTCCCATCGTCACTTTGTGAACCAACACTGACACTTACACTTTTCTGCAGCAGGCTAAAGACACATCTCTTTGGTTCGGCCAAAAGACATCGCTTTCTGGACACGGATTCCCACACTAAATGCTTGCCGAAATAGCAGCGCGTGCCGTCGATTACTTTCATATTACTATTGGTCAATGCTAGGACCAATAATCATAGGACTCCAAATGCAATAAAATTGCTATGTATTTCGGTTATAAATTTATGTACTGGAGCATCACCATGTTGAATATTGGGATGGGTTGGTTTAAATATTCTCTTGTTGTATTTTGTAAACAAGACAATTTTGTTGGTAAATGTGAAGTTAACACTGTTTTATTGAAAACAAAACAAAATGAGAACAACTATATAATAAAGATGGCTAGTAAGCATTTTTCGGGCGTTTTTGGTCAGCTGTTATATCTGTGCCGCTATCATACAGTAGCTGTATGTAATTAGACAGTAACAGTTATATCCCTCTACAAGTAGTAAAAAAGCAGTTTCCGCAACTCAAAATCACTAAATATTAGAGCTCTAATCTATTAATTGATTAAATGATGATTAATTATGTCGCGACGATTAATCGATTAAAGATACGATTAATCGCCTCTGAGTTAAGTATTATAAATGTCACAAATATGCATAGCTGTACAGTACAGAATGTAAATTTTGCACTTGCATTTCCACCGTAAACATTATCAGCTACAGAGAATGCAATACAACTGAAATTATGCGTTGCTGCAATTGACAATTCATTTCTCACTTAACTCGGTCAATGTGGGGAAGTAAAATGTATCAGAAATTACGAAAATTTGTCGAACTTTGTCAAAGTTATGCGTAGAATACTACTGTTTTCATTTTTTCCAGACATGGTGTAGTTTGCCGTATAAACCCCTAAGAAACTTGACCAATCATGATTATAAAATTATACTAGTGGGCGACAACGATTAATCGACGAGTAATCGATTAAACCTGCCGATTAATCAATTAAATTTTTTTAATCGATTAAGAACTCCAGTATATTGCTATATGTTAGGCTTAAAAGAGGGTAGAAATCTCAGCGAGCCAAAACGAAGGTCAAGCCGGCTGCTTATACAGCTTTTTTGAAGATTTTCTGTGCGTTTTAGATAGACTTTTCGTTGTTGTTTTAAATCCTCCCCACGCAAAACCCCATGTTTTACACTCGGTCCCACTAGAGTTGTCGAACTTAGTAGTGACTTAAGACTGCATTTCCGGTAGAAAATTAAGTCTTTTCTGCCATCATCGTTTGCTGTCGTTTGTAAGTCGCTAAAACGGTGGTTTCCGCCAACGGACGTATCGCGCACCACTACCATCTCGTACATGAGTGTAAACACGGTATAGACTGCTACCATACTCAGGGCAAGCCCTGTGTATAGGTACAGCGCACGGTATACGAAAAGCATCCTACACACATACCCACACTGACACACTCATTCATAAGGGTGTTCGATATGTACAACAAACAATCAGACATCGGAATATCACACAGGATTCTTACATAAATGGCGAATCTTCGTACCGTACGTCAAAGTTATTTAATATACGTCTGAGAAATTAATTAAAAACACTCACACGAAACACTATTACAATCATCGCCAAGACTGTGTCATCTAATCAAAAAGAGCTGATTCATAAAGTAAGTAAAGCGCAGTATGCAGAGTCGGAAATCCGCAACAGAATATTTGCGCAAGAAGTAAAAAAGCAGTTTCCGCAACTCAAAATCACTAAATATTAAATCTATTAATTGATTAAATGATGATTAATTTTGTCACGCAGTGGCATAACTACCGCCTCCGCAGATCTCTCAATGCGGGGTGGCGAAGGGTCAATGACCAATGGGGTCATTCGCACAGATCACTTACCCGCTAATTCTTTATTTCTTCTCTAAACGTATGCAAGAGCATAACTAGCGCCCCTCTACAGTCTACAGACCCTGCAGTGCAGGGCGAACCCAGGGAGCCCATGCACTAGCGGTGCCTTAAAATGATCTATGCTCCAGAGGCAGCCCCGCTGCCAGTGGGTAATTGGGTAATAGCAATAGCGATAGGTAATAGCAGTAGCATTAGCAATAGACAATCTATCTACAGTTGCATGGTGGCAACTGGCAAAATTAAAATAACAGTGAATGTCATTGTTAATAACAAAAGTAAGCCTATGCAAGAGCACACACACTGCGTTTATTTGTTCAAATGAACATTTTGATCCGTACCGTACGAGAGAAACTCAACTCAACTCAGCAGAGAATTACGGACGCAGGTGTCTGACACCTCTAAGTCCGCATCATTATTAAATACTATCATAAACAACAATATCACTTTATAACTTCTTCTGATCGGTTTCCGGTACCAGTCAGATCGGCAGTAAAATCAAACTTCACTGTGCTGCCAAAACTTATCCAAGCGTACTTAAATGCATTAACAGTGCAAGCATCAACGATTGAATTGATTGAAACCAAAAACATACCTTCGGAGTCGGACACAATTCTTAAATTAGTAAACACTGAACAAAGAAATTCACACACAATCGCGCAAATAGTTAAAATCACTAAAACAGCTTTCTGTATTGCCGCAATAGAACAGTCCAACTGCAGATTCAATTCATGAAACAGTTGCAGTAACCTATCGCCATGCACAGTGTAACAGTAAAAGACTTGACAAAACACAGCATTACTTGAGATACTTAGATGTTTAAGAAATTTAGTTTAGAAACCAGTTTAGAAAGATGTAAAAAAAATCAAGCTTACCAATACCATTAATCAGTGGCGGCGATTTCTTCTGAATGGTGGGGGGACGGGGGTCTGGGGGACAGGACAGGACAGAACTATAGATGGAAGTCGACGGGAAGCCGTCGATGGGTACGCCTCCGCTTGTGCCTAGAGTCCATTGTTGCGTATGTTACCCGGAGAGTGGAGGTTAGGGGTTAGAAAGGAGTCAGTTCGGGGAGAAGGGGTGTTTGTAGTGCGTCCGACATAGGCGTAAAATTCTTTTTGAGCCGCTAACCCTCCATAGGCCTATGCATACAACATTCAAACATTGTCATGACTGTCGTCAATACTGAATTGCCATCACCGCTGAAGCATAGGCTTTTACACCATTAAAAAGCGTATAGGCCCATACTACTGTAAGATCCTACTCCCGCACTAAATTGTTATTAAATTATCATTAAATTGCTTCAAAGTTATCGTTAGAATATTATCATCAGCATCACTTAAATTGCTGTGCCTTATGACAGGTTTTTAGTTAGACCCTACGTACCGTAGGGTATGGCAGACGTTACGCACACGTGATTAGTGATTACAACATAACATAGAGACCCCCTCCCCCCTCCCTGGGTCCGAGGCCATATATAAGGGCGCCGGTCGCCGGTTGGCGATGTAACACTGTTAGTTAAGCTTGTCGCTGATTATCTGTGTTATGTTAAGCGACATTAACCTACACTACCTGACCTGACCTGTCGGCGATGTTCGCGCCTCCACTCTTACAGTGGTGGTTACGAGTGTGTGTTCGCGTAACGTCGCTGGTTCGGAAGTTTATTTGAGATTGCCGTCTTGCGCTGCGTTGTGAATTTCGTCATCGTTCTCGCTGGATTCTGTGCGTTTTCTGCATTGTTCGGAATTATTTCTGCGCTGTCGGAATTAATTGTTCGCTGCTGGAATTACTTTTGTTCACTCTCGGATTTCTGTGCTATCGCTGAGTTACCACCGTCGCCGCGCTATTGTAGGCCTACTACTGTCATCGCCTGTATCAACATCGCTGTGCACTGGTGTTCGTGTTCAAGATTGCCGTCATTTGATGCGTTCCTTCATTCTCGGGGTTAACTATTTCCGGTTCGGGTTAGGTCCGGCTTTTAGGCCGTCCTCTGCCCCGTGCGGTAATCCGTCCGTTCATATCCGAGCCGGGTCAGCCCGCGGTTATCACCGTTTAGTGACTTTAGTCTACGGGAGCTCCGGGTCCTTCTCGCGAGGCGGGGGAGTAACCAGTGAGTGTAATTCCTCCCTAACAGTAACCGGTCCCTTCTCCCATAAGTGGTCCCGAGGTCGTTAGACCCGCTAGCTCTCTGATTAGTAGTTACCGCTATCCGTCCCCTTCCGCAAAACTAAGGTCCCTTCCGGGTAAAGCTCACCACTATCCCTTCTTTAGGCTCGGAAACCGGTAAAGGGTACCCATAAACTACAGGAATCCGAAACCAGAAAGTTTTGCACTACTATAGTGGTCACTCCATTTCAAAAACGTGCAGCAAAACTAAGCAGCAGCATGCACAAATGCAACACCATCACGGAAACTTTTTAAAATGTCTCTAAACTAATACAAAGTGTCGTAGGTGTCGGTGTCTAATGAACAAACAACATGTAGAAGTAGCAAATGTTTCTGCAGGACCAGAAAACAACACCAAAAATCATTAAGCAAGTTGATGAATGTGCATTTGTAAGATGCACGCCGACTTATCGCTAGCAATTTTTGCGCCTTTAGGCTACGGCAAAACGCCGATTAACCGCTAGAACCATCGATAACAAAATGTGTTCAATATCAATAATTTTAGTTAGCCTAAGAATGCTTAGATCATGGTGGTCAAGAAAATAAACTCAAAACAGGTGAGATAGGTAGACCGTCTATAGATTTTGGTTCAATAGTTGGTTCTATAGGCTACTCAGAGCCGTTAATTAACTTACACCTAGCAACCATAGGCCTATACAGCCTGCGGCAACATCGTTAGCTGCTTAATGCTTACACGCGTGTAATAAGAGAACTGAGCAACTGTGTGACTGCTAGCTCAGCCTTAAGAACGTCAAGTTTTTCAAGTTTTTACAATTATCTGCAGCAAAAAATCGTCAGTGCGCTGTAAAGTGGATGTTTTAATACAAGCCGGATCTCATATAGAAGCCGGGGGTCTGACGTTTTTTTCTTAATTGTGCAAATAGAACCCGGGGCTTCTATTAGAGGATTTACGGGTACGAGGGGGCCCAGCTGCTGCTGCTGCTGCTGCTACTAATAATAATAATCCTTCTATGTGGCGCTGTTAAGGTGAAACTGAAATAGGCCTACTGGCGTGAGCTGAAACCTACTGATATGTTCGTAGTTTGTTTCAGCGTTGGTGCTACGGCGTGTACTGCTATAGTGTGATTGTATTATAGACCGCTTATAGACTGTGACCTATAGGCATGAGACCTAGGAGCAGTCGCACGGCGCTGTGTTGTGTTGCGCAACTTGTGCGTTGGCTTAATTTAAGTTTTAGCTGGCCCGCCACAATGTGGGGACCAGCTATAGTAATGGTCCGCGTTGTCCGTCGGTCTGTCTGTCACACGCGAATATATCCGAAACTAAGCGAGATAGACGTATAGTTACTAGGAAACTCGAATAGAAATGCGGGTGGTGTTTCGGGGTCGGCACTTCGCCCACACACTAAGCGAGAGTGTTGCCTAACGGAGATGTTGGCGTTAGACAACATTCGGTGTCAGATTCTGGCACCCAGACACCGGTGTTGCCAATTAGTGACACTGTGTGTCTGGAATGTATGTCGACATTGACTGTTGCCGTTTGTCGACGCTGAGTGTCTCCTACCGTCACTGGTCTCCAGCTACACTATTGTAGCCTTATATGCCACATTAATGTCGCTTGCGGGCCAGCTATGGTTACGACCCACCTTATATGTAATGTATTTTAAGATAATGCAAAGTGAGATAAGTTAAGGCGTAAGGTGCTAAAGGTAGGTTGGCGGCATGGCGTAGCGGTTAACGGTGTTGTCTGATCAACGAAGTTAATCAAATCGGGGCTCGGGCCCGGTTAGTGCGTGGATCGTTTGGTTGACCGTTTTCATTCCGGGTATAGCCTACCATCTAGGTATGTGACCAGCCAACTAGATCCACTCAGCCTTCTCTCTGGGGTCGGTAAAATGAGGGCCAGGAATCCAGAATGACTGAAAAGAACGATCAGCCTGCGCGATAAAAGTGGCTAGACTAGAGATTTATAGCATCAAGCAAACGAAAATAATTACATTGAGTTAATATGCCTTAATACCGCGGTATTGTTATTCATCTATAGTTAGTGTTTAGTTAACGCCACTCGTTTATAGTGCTGTATTAAATATGTTGAACGTCATACATGAGCATATTAAGAGCATTCAAAACGCGCTGCTCTTGCAGCCTCAGCAGCCACGACTACAGACAGTACTGTACTTTACAGAATGGTCCAAAAAGGGAGAACCGGTCTCTTTTTTGCTTATAACTTTGTCGAATCTTAAGCTGTTTGAAAGAGGAAGAAATTTCCAACCATAGTAATGTAAACACATTCCACCACACCTTGAATATGTTGCTACACTACCTTGGGAAGTGTTAGAAGCTTATTTTCATGTTGTGTTACAAAAGATGCTACTTAAAAGCGTAGGCCTATCATAAGTGTTAAAAATCAAATGATTTCATGTCATAAGGCTGAATAGATATTGACACTGTCATGATAGTTGCTCAAAGCGTCCACTTTATGCCGCACACGTGTTTAAACATGCCAATGCCACTTATCATTTTCACTCTCAATAATGCTTTGCAACGCCACGTGATACGCGCACTTCAGTCACTTCGGTCACGGTGCATTGACGTCATACAACTGTGACTGATAAGCACGCTGTTGGATGACACTCCGAGTGACCCCATGTCTTGTAGTGGACAAGATTGAGGTCAATGAAGTTAAATTCGGCCGAGTGAGAAGGGCGTTGCCGGCTCGAAAACTTGTGCAGTGATGAATGCATGGTGTGCAGGGGGCATTGTCGACATTTAGTCCTGTTAAAGATAACTGCTATTTCAAAGAATATTTAACAAAAACCACAATAGCGGGTAATAAGTAAGTCAGTAATAAGTAGCTGAGCTAAATAAAGTGTATTCGATACATGCAAAATCAATGCATTTTGTTGTCATTTTCTTCCATATTTACAGCATATTTGAACGCACCAGTAACTTCACGCATCAACATATTTAACGTGTGGCGGAATGTATTGTGTGAGTATTGTTGGAAAATTCTTCTTCTTTCAAGAAGTGAAAGAATTTTGAAAATCGCTTAAGATTTGACAAAGTTAGAGGCGAAGAAGACCGATTCTCGCTTTTTGGACCACTCATGTACACGGTAATACTTGAATAAGGCTACTCATACAGGTTAATATTTACTATTTACACAAATCGCATCATAGGTAGGACCTTAAATGTCAGAGGAAAAATTAAGATTTTATTATAATTTAGGGCCTAGACAGTGACTAAACAGCATCTGCGGAGTTCATGGTCCGAAAGATGCGGCAGCACGGTCGAGCTGGCGGATTTGCGGTAAGGGTTACTGGCTTGGAGTCAGTTGTAAGGGTTATATAGTGCCAGGTAGACTATCTTTTGGAACAGTGACCCTTCGGGCCAGTGACATGTAACCGGATCTGCGAGCACAAATCCGGGACACCGTACGCCGTCGCCTAATGACGCACTCGGCAGACTGTGTAAATGATTAGGCCTAAAACGTAGCTTGAGGAAAGACAAATACAAATACGGTAGGGCAAATGAAATGCATTGAGGGAAGAATGAGATAGGATGGTGATGAGAGGAAGAGTAAACGAAGGAACAGGTTTCGTTTGGTATAGTTTGGACTTTGGAGATTGTGTACACGACCTATAGGCCTAATTATGTAGAAAGGGATGTCCCTGGCGTAAACACTCAAGTAGGCCTAAATCCTACATGCTAAGGCAGGGAGAATATAGGCCTACTGCACGACAACGCCGTTGTATAAGTATACACTGTAGTTCCACATCTGAAATGTTATTATCCATTGCAGATAAGTGCTTCATCGATTTTCTGAAATGTTCGCTGTGGGAGAGGCGGCTGCTGCTAGAGATGCGACGTTTCCAGTTCTTTAAGTCGCTGCATCTCGTGGCAGACGTGACGCAGTGTAGAAGTGACGTCAGTGGCGTTGTTGTTGTCATGACAACAAAACACGTGACACGCAAAACGCGCGCCCGCCGGCTCCGGAGACACGAAAGCAAAATGGCGGCTGTACAGCATACCATCAACACCGCATGAAAATGTCTGTCTTTTTGGTCAAAGCACAACTTGCTGTCTACGAGTCTACGCGCGTAGAGGACAACAATATTGTATTGCATGTTTGTAAATATTTACCACTATTAAGTTGTGTCTTATGCTAGCCTATATTATGTATTTGATCGTTGCTTCGGTTTGTACAGTTGTTCATTTACGGCACTGAGTAACCTAGCGCCACTGTTTGGCAGCGTGTATATTACTGTGCTAAACTGCGTACCGGTATGTTATGTTCATATGATGATTTGTGTTATATTGTATGCACTGTCCTGCGTGGCAGATATTGTATAATCCAGCATGCGTGCTGCAATACAAATAAAACCATTATTGTTATTATAATATTGTGAAGCTAATCACTTACGGGACGATTAATCACACGCCAAATTACGTCATAAACCCGGCGGTAGGCTGCCCTTACACTCCGCCAGGCCTGCACTGCCCTTAGCTATAGGCCAGTACAAAATGCCACTGTTTAGCGACAGAGGCACACAGGTGTAAATAACTTGCCCAATATTACTAGCAGCAGAGTACCACTGAGGCTCGAACCCGCAACATGTTTATCACAGATCTGATTCTCTACAGCATCACGCTACCGAATGCAAATCTAGAGGAACGAGTGAATGAACCTGTTTGTCCCTGGTCCGACGCTCCACTGCCGGACAGAGTGCAACCGTTGCGAGATGAATTCGCTGCCTTCTGATGAGTCGATGAGACGGACGTTTTTCCCGCTCACCTCTAGTGTGATGTCCACACCCTGCAACAGTCCTCCATATGACAAATTAAACTGCTCTGGAAACGGGACTTCTAAGCCTTTCACTGCTATCCAGGTGCTGCGCCGGGATTTAAAACAGTTCCTGTATATCGACTCCGGCATATCGCTGTCGCGTGCAATAAGGCATAGAAATCAGTGACGAAAACAAGGCCAAATTGACAAGACCAAGATCAAAACTGCAGCTTATGGGAAAAATCAAACTTACGCTGTCACATATACATTAATGCATATCAGTTAAAAACACAATGATAGATATAATAAGCTATAACTGCAATAGGCATAGGCTACAAATGTCTTTATTGCTAGTTCAATGCCTTAAACAACGGTTAATCACAGGAGATAATTCCGGGCGCCCAGGTCGGGCTGAAGGCCCGGCCAGCTGCGGCCATAGTAAACTCGCCCGTGCGCGTATTGGGTTGCTGCAGACCAGTGGCGGCGATTTCTTCTGAATGGTGGGGGACGGCGGTTTGGGGGCAGAGCCCCCGGCGGGGTCCAGAAGCAGAGCCCCTGGTCAGGGAGCGTAGCCCCCTGAAACTGAAAAGAAATTGAATTTTGATAATACAAAACCCCTTTAATTCTTCACCTAAGTAAGCATTTTGGAGTGAGCCAGAGAAGTGTCTGATGACCAGAAAATTAAGCCAATTACGAATATATAGC
>Ga0126335_1003261_pt1 | contig 10042 bp, 5 predicted proteins | sample OlaspJWI45metaG_FD_108409 | JGI IMG/M metagenome (GOLD analysis project Ga0126335, IMG submission 108409) | Marine gutless worms symbiont microbial communities from Oahu, Hawaii - Olavius sp. 1 OAHU.JWI-45 metaG | ecosystem: Host-associated > Annelida > Digestive system > Unclassified | place... | reverse complement strand
TTTTTGAAAGTACCTGGCTGTGGAGGTGGCATTGGGAGTGGAGCTCCGTATGGATTATAGGCTGATGGAACTAGATACACACACAAGCACACATCTCATCAATTTTCGCCATCCAACACAGTGCGTTAGGGTGGCAATTGCTATGGTGACATGGCTATCATGTTGATGTGTTGTGCCCAAACGACTGAGTCGATCATCGTGTGACCTGCATGAGACCGTAGTCCAGACATTCTAGTTTTCCCACACCAAATATGAACCCGATAGTTCGTTGAGGGCATCAAATGGTACGCAATGTTGGGAATATGCCATGCACAACCGTCAGTCGAAACAGCATACGTGGTGAAACCATGCGAGTACTTGTGTTACAGGATGAGATGATGTTGATGTTTTGATGGAGGCGAAGGTTAATCTTCGTAGAACCAGGCCGCAGATGGGCCCACAGTCCATCCTCCAGTATTCCTTACCAGGGTACTATGAAAACCTCCGTGAGGATGTTAAAAACCTCAGGAGGTCTATAACTGTTATATGAGGAGCTTCACTGGGGTGCAGGAACGGTTTACCCCAGATTTTAGTTCTAACTGCCCCATAGTGGCTGCAGTAGCATAGGTAATGTAGGGCTGTTTCATCAGCCTCATTACAGTTACAGGATGAGATGCTTGGTGGTTCTCAGCCATTGTCAGATAGTTTTGGCAATGTCATTGAATAGGACGGACGGACAAACAGACAAACATCAAAACTGGATTGCATACTGCCTCCTTCACCTACACAGGCAGGTGGAGGCATAAAAAAATCGAATCTAAGGCGAGGGCTGTCACCAGATGGAGAGAAGGCAGTCGTCGTCGTCGTCGTCAACGCGTAGTCGGCTTGGACCGTAGCATCGCTCTCGAGTGACCGCGACCAATGGCTTGCCTCCACAGAGTCACAATGGGAACATTGTTGTTGTTGCAGCGGAGTTGGTCGGTCCATTTGGTACGTGGTCGACCTGGTGGACGTTTCCATGAAGGGTCTGGGGTCGACCAACCGATAGCTCGACTTGGCGTACCATGGCCTGGTGTGCTGGAGTGTTATCTGGCATTCTTGCCACATGTCCGAAGATGGCATTACGACCTCTGGTAATCCGGTCAGACACAGGTGCGAGACCAGTGCGTAAAGAGACCTCAGAGTTACGGACAAAATCGTGTCTAGTATTTATTGACCAGGTTAAACAAGTGGGATTTAGGTGGATTTTTAAAGGCGGTGAGAGAAGATGAGTTTTGACAGTGTCTGCGAGGTTATTCCAGGTTTCTGCTGAAGCACAGCCGAGTAAATCAAGCACTTCAATCAAAGCTCAAATACCATTTACTAAACGCTACGGCTAAGCGGTAGGGATATATTGGCTATATAATACTCACACTGTGGCCGCTGATGGAGCCCAGCAAGCATTGTTGCAGTTCCCGGTAACACTGTGGGTGGTAATGCTGCCATCGACTGTTTGAACTGGGCATAGTCCTCATGAATCTGTTCAACAGATTACCAGACAACAAATATGTTGAGTACCAGTTTCCAGTTTTGGTGGAGGCGAAGCTATCCGGCCAGGAGACGGAGTGCGTCTATTCTAAGCCCCGGAACCCACATGGGGTGATATGTCAAGTAAGTAAATACTTTCATACAGTGCTCTGAGCTGGGATATGGAGTCGAGTATCCAGAATCATGGCAGCGGCGGCGGCAGATTGTCGGTTCTGGCCTTCAGTCAATAACGTGATGTGTATGCATATGCAGAGGTCCCGAACTTAAGGTCCGACCATGGATGCGGAGTCACACTCCCGAGTCCTAAAACTATAAATCTCTGAGTTAGAGTCAGAGTCCTGCAAAGAATCCACATCCACGACTCTCAGAGCAAACAACCACTAGGTGCTGCAATCTTCACCTAAACAATGTACTCTCGGTAACCAGCAAAACTGTGTCAGTGGCAGTTCAGAGTTGATGAAGTGGCAAGGTGTTCCACAAACCAGGAACAGCAGAAGTGCAGAATAAATCACCCAGACTTGTGCGGGTTCTAGGAACGTCGCATTTTGCACATTGTAACCAGTATTATTTTTCTGCGCCTTAGAAGCAGTCTTACTTATTGATGTAGCGACAGTGTACTGAGGTGGTATAGTATTCCAGCTAACAGGTCACTTTGGAGACAATCGACGAAACACGCACGGTGCCTACTTAACGCTAATCTAACTGCAAACAAATGCAGCACAAAAATGTAAACAACCATTCAAATTAGTCCAAACAAAATGGGTGTGTTTCGGGAATCCCGACCGACCCTAACAAATGATCACCGTCACTAACGATTTTTTGGCTTCCCACGAGTGTCCCTTTTTTTCGACGCAATTTCTGTCTGTTTTCGTTCATATATTTTGCACCTTTGGCCGTTTTTTGACGTCTGTAATATCGAGTGAGTGAGCAGAGGTTTAACGTCCCACTCGACACTTTATAGGTCATTTCGGGGACCATTTTTACAGGCCAGATGACCCAACCAACAGCGTCAAAGCACTGAAGGAGGCCAGTTGGCCACTGAGATAGGCCTCAGTCCCACCAGAACCACTCCACTGTGTTACAATATGAACTAGGCTAACTGTAGGCAACCGCCTCTAAACTAATCACAGCGTAAGGGTCCCAGTGTGACAAAAACCCATTCTGCTGGACCTATAAGCTACCTAGAACATCGTGCAACAAGAGTATTGCACTGTGCTATAGTAACTAGAGCAGCTGTGTTAATGTGCCCTCTTTTACTCCGGACCGTCGTCAGTAATCAGATGAGGCCGCGGAGGTTGAGGGTGCCTGGTTTAGTCGCCTTTTACGACATCCGGCCACGAGACAGAGTGGGTCTATTCTAAGCCCCGGAACCCACACGAGGTAAAAAAATGAAAGCAGTACCAACCGTGTTGATAAGGTTGAGAGCAAGCTGCTTGGCCTGTTGAAGGCCGAGCGGTGTTGGATGCCTACGAAGCACAACAGTCAAATGGACACATAATGTAATGTAAAATGTAAATTATACCAGAGAAAGAAAGAAGAGCACAAAAATAGGTCCAAGAAATCTGTAGTCAGTGGATGGTTCTATGCACTTCCCACCAGAAAATTGTGCAGCAAAATTCGAAAAATCGCGCAAAAATTTATAGCAAAATTTGTGCTAAAATTGACGAAATTGTGCAAACTATTTTCCAGGCGTGGTATTCACGTTCTACAGCTACTTACTGTATGTAGATGTACATGGGTTCGAACGCCTCGCGGCCCGACGTAGGTTCAATGAAGTCGGAACCTTTACCACGAAGCATTACCTTAGCACCAGTCTCCATCTGAATGTGAGTCAGATATGACCCCTGCAAACAGCAAGTAAGTAAGTAAATGAATCTGTTTTCAGCAGTCCTTACAGCCTAAACTGTCACGGAGGCACAATGGTAGTGTTTCACAAGAAATGAGTCGGTGTCAGCGACGGGTCATAAACTTACAGCTGGAACATGCTTAGAATGAACGTTAATCGACTCACAAACGTCAAATAAATAGAGCAACGACAGAGTCGCAGCAGCTGGTCCCCGGTCATGGAACGACATTCTACCAATCTACCCAAATTACAGCAGCCTCATCTTGTCCATTGCAGTATTTCAACATAACACAACAAGATGCCAAAGTAATTTGGTGACAGCTGCACTGAATGACCCCACACACTGTGTTTAGGTGTCGAATGACTACGGCGCACTGTGACTGCTTCCGTTTGTTTTTCCGCACCTTCAAAAAATTCTTTCTTACTTACTTACTGATGACAGAGACACTTCACGACATGTAGACATATGTTTCAGATGACAGCTTACCGCAGGTCCAAGGATCCTTTCCTTGACGCCAAACGCTGGCCCAGCATGCTCCAGACCAATGAATAACTTCTCTTGTACATACGCCAACTGCAACCATTGCAACAAAACCGTGTGGGTATTATGTACAGTATGTCTTTGATTAGGGTAGGTTCCTGTGCATTTCAGTACAAACAAACGGCCAAAGTAATCCCGCGAAGGCCGAATCGAATCTGTGGACAAAATGAGAATTTAATATCTAATACAATCTTCCTCCGACCATGTCACGCCGACCCTGATTCAGCTGCATTGGCTGCCGGTCAGCTACAGAATAAAGTTCAAGCTGTGCTGCCTCGTACACACCATCCACTACGGTATCTGATGGAAACGGTCCAGTTGGTCGGCGCCAGCAGATCACGTTCCGGGCTACGCTCATCTTCCACTTCATCGATGGATTATTCTCTACCACAGCTGCGCACGAAGTTTGGCGAGCGGGCGTTCTCACATGCGGGTCCCGCCACCTGGAACGCTCTGCCCGACCACATCCGCACCGCGGCTGATCCTGTCAAGTTCCAAAAACTGCTGAAATCGCACTTTTTAGTCAAGCTTTTAACAGTTGTTGATTTTTGTGTTTTTCTCAGTCTTTTAATCTTTGGCTGACTTTTGTAATGCACCTATGATCTTGGTTCTCTTAGTAACGGGCGCACTATAAATTTCCGATATGATGATGATATGATGAGCAAAGTTGTGTGAAGTTGCATAACAGACTGACTGACAGATGCTTGGAACATTTAGTGCATTAGTCTGCATCTCATGTATTCAACGAGGCCTAAAGACCGGAGTCCTTTTCGAGTCTTGTGGCGAGCCGATCTCCATTACAAACACCAGACACCAGCGTACACCTCAAGACCACAAATATGGGGCTAGTGCATCGCGTGATGCGTCTGTCCTTAGCACGTTTCTTCTCGATGTCGATCAGTTTATTCACAGATTATTTTCGTGTTTTGTGCTTCTCCAGTCTGCCCGTCACTACCAGCGCTGGTGACTGCATAGACTGGCTCGTTTCTGAAAAGACCTGTCACGCGTGGCAACAGAAGGTAAGTGTATAGCAGTTTGTGAAACTTCACCACACCGCTACGGGAAATCACTTATCATATGGGATCACACAGTGTTAACTGCCACCCGGCAGAGGTGACTTTCCCGCCTTTACCCCAGCCGAAGCTGGTACTCGATTTAGTGACCCCGAAGAGATGCAAGGCTGAGTTGACCTAGGCACACTGGGTGTGAACAGTTTGCCCAAGACTGCTACTAGACAGCGTCGCGACTGCGATTCGAACACGTGCTCTTCCGAGCCTGAGTCCGGCACGCTAACCACTCGGCTACCGAGCTGCCCAAGTTAGACTTTTCTCGCTATCAACATCAATCCATCCACGTGCAGCAGCAACTGCCACATTACTGTAAAAATATGCTGCATTCCTATTACGGTTAATGGCGAATCACATGTCAAATTGGCAAAAAATCTAACAAGCTCAATGTATAAAATGCATGAAAATGAAAAATACTAATTTTCTTGGCTCGACCCGTCCCTAAAATTCTGTGTTTAAAACGACCGATCTCTAGGACAACCTGGAACTATCGAAGAAAAATTCGGACGCGTTTTTGGGTAATAAGCGAACAGACTCAGCCACACACAGCTTCGGATGTGAAAGAAAGGGCAGGCATTCCATTCGTGGATAAAGGCGAGTGGGCAGATAAAAAACTGTCTAATCCACTGATTGCAAATGTTGCAAGCTTTACCTGCACACCCACGCATTTATTCATGAATGGCACGAAGCACGCCTTTGCCTTCGCAGCCGAAGCTGGTCCGCATTCTACGAACCCCGAAGGGATGGAAGGCAGAGTTGGCTGGTTACATACCTAAATGGTTACCAGTACAAAGATGGTCACCCATCCAAGTAATATCCAGGCCTGATGTTGACTGCTACAGACTCTGCTTTGGCTGGGAAGGTAAAACTGTGTGGTCCCTTGAGAATGTGTGCTATACCTGAGTGCCTCTGTGATGGGGTCGGCCCATAATGAGGCGGTATATCAAATGCCATCAATTTTTTTCTATACAGAAGAAATAAAGCACAGGTGATACTCACTCCAGTAGGATTGGGATTGAGTGACATGAGAGGTTGTGGAGGAGCTCTGATGAGAGGTGCTGCCGCCAGACCAGGACGCACTCCGAATGTCGTCGTCGATGCCCGTGTTTCCTTTGTCTGATCCGAGCCACTAATGACTTCGTGTATCCTAGCAACAGCTTCTGTTCACATGATAACCGACAATGACAATACAATACCGTGCACACGACAGCAACCTGACGAGCTTTCTACGTCTACATAAGTACTAAGTATGTAAACGTGGCTACATTATTGCTTGCTTGCATGCTGTGAGCAGGTATCGTTTTTGATGGCATCTATGTGTCTGTCTGCACAAAATCTCTAAAACTACTGATCAGAAATTGATGTAACTTGGTCGGAATATGCCCCATGGCGAATGCTAAAAGTGGTTGTAAGCTGGTGACATTTGACCTTGACCTTTGACCCAGAGAGCTATTTTCGTATTTTTTAATTAGCCATACACCTCGTCCTCGGTTAGGCGTTTTGAATAACTTAACCTACCAACTTCATTTTTGGTGTGAAGGTACATTTTCAGAATACCTACGGCACCCGAGTTTCAAGGTCATCGAGTTAATATCAAGGTCACGACAGCGAAAAAGCGGCCGCACACAGGTATGTGCTCCCGTCAAACATAGTTTAATTATCAAATGTAACAAGAAGCCAAAGTAATTTGGCAAAGGCCACATCAAACCCTCTCCCTCTCGCCATGAAGAATGGGGAATAGGGGACCAGGCGTCACTACTCGAGCCAAATGTCGATCCATTCAGCCGTTTTTACACAGCTCGGTCATGTGGCAGACTAACGTGCCACGCTATGGGATCATCACTCACCATAGTCTGCATCTCATGTATTCGACGCGGTCTGAAATGCGAAGCTTTATAACACAGCGCGAGGGCAATATCTTGAATTTTACTGCAATGCTTTTAACAGGTCACTAGCTCCCCACAGCACAGGAAACGTCTAGTCTAGTGTGGAACATGATCAATACTCCACCATTTGAAAAACCACAAAATGGTGATGACTCTACTGTTACAAGCAGATGCAAATTATTACTCACTGTCTACTGACTCCTGGTTTGGGCCTTGAACATAGAGATGAAGTGCCTTTTCACTGGACACACAATAAACAACCAACCCAGGAAACATATTATTCACCATCACTATTCTTAGCATGGACCTCATTCATTAAAATTTGCCACTGGTTTGCTCCAAAGTGTGTACAAAACAAATATGCATTAAAAAACTGCCACATAATACAGCACGTCTCTTCTCATGAGAGAACTAAAAGCCTTAGCACTTGGTGTGCGGTCACACTACTCCAGTCTTCTGTCTTTTCTTCAAGTAATCCCACACAAAGCTTGTTAGCTGGCTTGCCACAATGTGGGGCCAGCTATAGTAATGGTCTGCGTTGTCCGTCTGTCTGTCTGTCTGTCACACATGAATATCTAAACTACTAGGAAACTTGAAGAGGAGTTCAGGCTTCCCGATTCAGAATCAGCCATCAGATTCGCGATCGGAAGTACGATTCTGCCATTCTGGGTGTTTCCGGGTTGTCACTTCAACCATCAGACAGAAATGGGCCGGCTGGGCTGAGAACGGTCACCAGTAGCACCACACTAGGCACCATGGAGGGCCAGTTATTATCACGTCCTATAACAGACGACGCCTTTTTTCATACTGTCACTCATTTCTTGTGCAAAATTGCGAAAAAAGTAAACAACAGAATCCAAAAACCGGAAATCCAGCTGGATTTCAGCCGAATTCGGGAAAAGCTGGATTTTGGCTGGAGGAGTAGCCTAATTCTGGTACACCCCCAATCATAGCAAATAAAGCACATTTACTAGTAAAATACCACCCACTGTGCCTGGTGCTTACCCAGGACACTTGAGCTTTTCATCCATCGTCATGTATCGCCCTCTCGTGGAGACTGACGCACCCGTTGCTCGACTGATCTATATGCAATATAAACACCACAGTTAACATCTACAACAACAACAACATCAACATCAACCGTTTAACAGCCTTTGTTCCGGGACAACCCGGGTAGGCCAGTACCAGAAGAAACACTCTGCCTTCTGCCTTAGCATAGGGCTGCGCTGCGTTCAGGCTGGGTTTTCTTCTGGATTTTTATGGAGCAGGGGAAGATAATGAAGGCAGAGGTACCGACAGTCCGGGTGGGCGCCACCAAAACCGGACTAATGGCACCCCCACCCCCACAACCCCCCAAGGTTTTTTTACAGGCCGGATGCCCTTCCTGCCACCCAACCAACAGCGTCAAAGCACTGAAGGCGCATTACAGTTAACATCTAATATATATAAAATGCAACCTGTGTGCATGTTAGTTCTATGTTCCTTATGCACAGCCACGTTTTTCAGCAGATCTCAACCAAATTTGGCGAGTGGTATCTTTACACCTCACAGACGGTAATGGGGGGTGGGGTGGGGTGCGGGCTGTGCAAGCAGAACTGGGGTAGAGGTGGTGCAGGCACTGAATAGTATACTGGGGCCACAATGGGCTACGGGCAAAACAGCTAGTTACATATATATATTATATATATTGCTGCTAAATAATTAATTTTCTTTTAAAAAATTTCACTGATGGAAAGGGTAAAAGATTCCAACGTAATGCAAACAATATTTCCACCACACCTTACATACGTTGCTGCATTACCCTGGAAAGTTTGAAGATCAAATTCGTGGCAAATCTGGATAAAAATGCTAACAGAGTGCATTGGTTTTTACACGCACCAATTCTAATTCATCTCACTCACTTACTTACTACTTACCCCGTGTGGGTTCCGGGGCTTAGAACAGACCCACTCCATGTGATGTCGTAAGAGGCGACTAAACCAGGCACCCCTCAATCTCCGCGGCCTCATCTGATTATTGATGATGGACTGGAGTGAAAGAAGGAACATTCGAAAGAGGGGCCCCTTGTGGGAACCCTTCCACAAGAATTCAGCTCTTTGCAGCTGACAGGCGAACCAGTCATGGTTCAAAGAAAGAAGAAAGCCTTAGGCGCCCAACAGAAGTGCCTGAGGAAACAGAAAGAAGTACCATATAACAGTTAGAGAGGTTCTTAACATCCTCACGGAAGTTTTCATAGTACTCTGGTACGAAATACCAGGGGCTTTACTGTGGGATGGACTATGGGCCCATCTGTGGCTTGGTTCTACGGACAACTTCACCTCCACCAAAACTAGAACTGGTACTTACTACTTACTACTTTTTGAGATACAGTGTACTATGCAACTGTCGTAAATAAATGCTATATTTCTATTTGCTAAAAATTTTTCCAGAACTATAGCTTTTACAACTGTGTACTGCACCCTATAAGCACTGCTGCAGCCATTTACATAGTGATTTACTCACTTACAATCTTCTTACTTACTTCAGTATTTCCGCCCACAGACTTCGTGCTGGTTGGCCAAAGGCCGCATGACAGAGCGACAGGCTGACAGACATTGGGATAGCGGGATCATTGATCGAAATAGTCTGCATCGTTTTTATCTTCTTATATTCGTATACTTCCGTACAATTTTATAATAAACAGATGTTATATAGGCCTACATGTTGCACTAGAAAATTTGCCGTCTGGGACTATTATGGTTAGGGGCGGTTCTTTATCATTGCCTACATGGTTTTCCAGTTTCACATTTTATCGATGTCGTTATATCCAGTGCTTTGTGTTTAGGCCTAGTGCTCTCTTGGTTTACTGTTTTTATTGTTCTTACTGTATGTCTGTCTGTCTGTACTTTGTGTACAATTTTATAATAATAAATAATAATAATAATAAGCGAAATGAGCTTTTTAGTTTAACACGTTTCTGTTGTCGTGCAGCGCTTTAATGCTGTCTTGCTGCACGAGTTTTTGTGTTGAGTACCGGCCGGATTAGAAGCCATTCCAGCTTCATTTCTTTGTACTTAATTTTTAGACCCACCCTGGGAACTGAGTACCACGGTTAATTCCTAATGTACTGTTTTTATTGTGTTGTGTATTTTCTGTTCCGGTATTGACTTCGTTAGCCTACAGTCATTGTTTGCCATGTCACGCGTTTGTCATAATA
>Ga0126335_1003260_pt1 | contig 10042 bp, 10 predicted proteins | sample OlaspJWI45metaG_FD_108409 | JGI IMG/M metagenome (GOLD analysis project Ga0126335, IMG submission 108409) | Marine gutless worms symbiont microbial communities from Oahu, Hawaii - Olavius sp. 1 OAHU.JWI-45 metaG | ecosystem: Host-associated > Annelida > Digestive system > Unclassified | place... | reverse complement strand
CGCCGCCGGCGGCGTCGACGGCGTTGACCAGGTGGCACGGCTCGAAGATCGCGCCTTCGCGCGGCGGCACGCCTGCCTGACGCGCGGACGATGGTGCCGCCCCGGTCAGCAACTCGGCCAGCCGTCGCAGCGCTGCGTGCCGATGACGCAGCGCCCCGCCGGCTGTCGTTGCCTGGGCGACAGTGCGGAAGTCTTCCCGCATCTGGTCATCGGGGCCGCCGCGCAATTGGTCGTCGTCAGACACCACGTCATCCTTCCAACTGATGTCGCCGGTAGTGTCGGCGAAGCCGTTGCACCTTCAGCACGTAGCCGTGGGTCGCCGGGATGATCCGCGCTCGCGGCCAGGTGCCGACCGCCGACCCGCCGTTGTAGTAGGACAAGGCCAGGTCGACGCGGCCGCGATAGCGCGCGATCAGGCGGCGCAGGAAATGCAGGCCGAGGCGCACATTGATGCGCGGATTCCACAACAGATCGGGGTGGATGCCATATTCGCCGATCGCCGTCGCCGGCATGATCTGCATGACCCCACGGGCGCCCTTCCGGCTCAAGGCGCGGGGGTCGAAGTCGGATTCCGCCTTGGCCACGGCCAGCGCCAGGTCGACCGGCAGGCCCATGCTGCGCGCTTCGGCGGCAACCAGGGCGCGCACCCGGCCGCGCTCCGTGGCTGCGGCGGCGGGACCGGGGGCGGCGGCCATGGCCACCAGGACGGTTGTGGCGGCAACGGCGCCGGTGAGCAGGCGTCGGCGGGTGCAATGTGCCGGCATGGCAGCCTAGCCCTCCGGTCCGGGTTCGCCCGCGAGTGATCGCTGCCCAACGTGGCGCGCAGAGAGCACGCGGGCGACGTGGCCGCTGGCGAAGTCGTCGAGAGCTCCAGGGTTCGCTGCGGTCGGCAGATGCCGCGCCAGCTGCTCGACCCGTCCGCTGCGTGGCGCCGGCGCTGCCGGCGCGGCCGGCGTGGCGCGGACCATGGCCCAATCGTGGAGCTGTTCCGTGTGCGCGTGCCGGGCCGCTGTTGCCGGCAGCCCGACCCTTGTGCGAGCCGGATGCCAGGCCAGCACCGGCGGGGCGTCGTCGTCGCGCCAGACCGCCATTTCCTGGGCGTAGCGCTTCTCCAGGTCGAGCACCGCGGCGACATAGCGCCGGGTGTAGCCATGCGGGCGGGCTGCTGCACCGCTGCCCTGCAGGCTGCCGCCGTTGTAGTGCGACAGCGCCAGGTCCCAGCGCCCGCCGTAGCGCTCGATCAGGCCTTCGAGGAAGTGAATGCCGATCTGCACGTTGAGTCTCGGACCCCAGAGCTCGTCGGGGTCGACGCCATACTCGTCGCGGGCCGTCCGCGGCATGATCTGCATGACACCACGGGCGCCCGCGCGACTGCGCGCATCGCTGCGGAAGTCGGATTCGACCTTGGCCAGGGCCAGCGCCAGGGACGGTGCGACGGTGGTCAGGTCGGCTTCTTCGACGATCAGCCGCTGAATCTGCCGCGCACTGTGTGGCGGCGTTGCCGCCGTGGCGGCGGCGGCAAGCGCGGTCAGCACGATCAGTGCCGCCGCCAGTGCGGCGGTCCACCTCGCGCCCCGGGCCATCTGCCGGCCTGGAACTCTGCTCATCGGGCCAGCGCCTCAACGGCGCTCTGCCACTCGTCGCTCAAGGGCACGACGGTGACGTCTTCGGCGGCAAGCCGCGTCTTCGCCCGCATCACCGCCGCCAGCGGCAGCTGTGGCGGCAGCCCCAGGATCAGTCCGCGCCGTCCCGCCGTCGCCGCAGGGTCGATTTCCTGCAGGGCGGCATTATAGAAGCGGCCATCTGCGAAGATGATCAGCTGATCGGGTTCGATCGGCGTGGCCGGCGGGGTGTCGGCAGCGCCATCGGCGTCGCTTGCCGCGGCTGCGAGCTGCAGCGAGGTTGCCGTTGCCGTGCCCTGGCCAGCGCCCATCGGCACCATGGTCAGGATCATCAGGGCGAAGAAGGCCATGGCTAGCGCCAGGGCGATTTCGGTCATGGCGTTGCCATATTCAGGACCCGTCATCCGCGCCTCCATGTCCGCACGGTCTCCCCCAAGGGTGGGGCGGGCGGCCCTCGCTGTGGAGAAGCCACCCGCCCCCGACAGGGGAGGACAGGCGTGACTATGGGGACGCCAGGCGTGGTTTTGTCCGGTGACGGCGCGGCTGGTCACGGCTGCAGGGTGATCATGAGGCTGGCCTCGGAGATCGCCACGTCGTTGAGCTTCCGGAACGCGAACGGCAGCCGCCAGTCCCAGCCGGCCGGCAGCATCGCGCCATCTGTCCGGCGCAGGTCCCGCGGCAGCCGTGCGGCCACGTCCTCGCCGGCGGCGAAGCACTTGATGCTTTCTGCGCCCGCAGGTGGCCGCAGGTGCAGCTCAAACGGCAGCAGCCGGCCCGGGAGGGTGTGCACCCGACCGCCCCGCAACCGAGCCACCCGGTAGTGGCGGTTGGGGATAATCTTGACGATGCGGCCATCGGCCTGACCGTAGAAGCAGTACAGCCACGCATCCTCCTGCAACTCGATCAGCAGGTTGAGCCGGTCGCCGACCCGGTAGACCGGGTCAGGGCCGCGGTCGCTGGACAGGCGCAGGCCGATCGGTCCCGGACGGTCGCCGCCGCCGGGTCGGCCGGCCCGGGTCGGTCGCAGGGCCACCCCGGTCGGCAGGCTGTCGGCGCGGACCAGGCGGCGCTCGGAGATCGACGCGCCGCGGCCGTCGCGCAGGCGAAAGCGGACGTCGAGCGCCATGCCCGCTTCCCAGTAGCTGCCGCTGAGGACATAGATGCCGCGCCGGCGGTCGAACTGCTCGGGGTCGAGCGGTGCCGGCCCGGCGGCAAGTGTGCCGTCGACGCGCAGCCGCTGTAGGTCGGTCTCGGCCATCGCCGCGGTGCGGACCACCAGCTTGCGGCCGGTCAGGGCGTCGGCGATCTCGCGCTCGAGTGCGCCTTGCAGCAGATCCTGGAGATAGGCGCCGAATGGCGGCTGCAGCCCGCTGTCCTGGTAGCGCACGCCGCTTAGGTGCAGTTCGGTCATGTCGGCGGCGCCCCGGCGCAGCTGCCGCGCGATCTGCCGGATCGCGGCGTCCAGCGTCAGCTGCGGTCCATCCGATGTGGCCGCGTCTTTCAGGACCACGGCGCCGCTGGTCGCGACCTGAGCGCCGTCGTGGACCCGGTAGGCGTCATAGGAGACCAGCAGATGATCGCCGCGGCGGCCGATGTGGCCGACGATGAGGACGTCGACGGCGGCGCCGTCGACCAGGGCGGCCACCGGATTGCCTTCCGCGCCAAACTCCCGGGCCTCGTCGAGCAGTGCATGCAGGTCGTCCCGCGCCACCAGGCGGAGCCACCCTGGTGCTTGTGCCGCCAGATGCAGCCGGAGGGCCCGGTTGAGTGCCTGCGCCCGTTCGGCCGCCAGGGGCACGCGGTCTTCGGCGAAGGGCCACACGGCGACCCGCAACCGGTCGCCGGCACCCAGCGCCTCTGCCTCCAGGTCGCGCAGCAGGTTGTCGGCGAGCTGAGCGATGCCGTGATCGGCCGGCCAGGACGGTGGCGCCGCGCCCTCGGCGATGCCGGCCGGCCAGGTCAGACCGGCCCATGCGGCGCCCAGCAGGACCGCCAACGCTGCGCGCGCTCGCTGCTGTATCGGCCTCGCTGGCATCGGCTGCACGGGAGAACACTCACTCAGACTTTGGCGGCACGTCTGCGGCGTCATCCGCCTGTTCGGCGCCGCGGCCGAGGGCGCCAAGCGCACCGAGCGCCCGGCCGAGTGAGCCGAAGCCGCGCAGGTCGTCGCCCAGCGAATTCAAGCTGCGCAGCGGCCGATCGATGGCATCCGCCGCCGACATCAGTTCGTCGAACGGCGTCGGCGTCGGTGCCGCGTCGGCCGTGGCTGATGTCGCCGCATCCGGTTTCGCTGCATCCGGGTTGGCGGGATCGGTCATCGCCGTCCGCGGTGCAAAGGAAACCAGCGCGAGTGCGAGCAGCAGGCAGCCGGCTTGTCGCGTGGGCCGAAGCTGTTTCGTTGTGGTCATCGCCTCTGCGCCTGTCATGGCCGCCGTGTCGGCAGCACGATCTTCTCCACCATCGCCGTGTTGCCCGAGAAGGCAACGGTGCCTGAGATCCCAAGATGCATCAGCATCATCTGCAGATTGCGCCGCAGGCGGGCACTGTCCGTGGTGCTTTCGTACCAGTACTTGCAGTAGCGCGGTTGGCAGCGCACCGGGCGGTGCAGCCGATAGCCGCTGAAGGCGACAAGAAGCTCTTCGATGTCGGCGATGTCGGTATCGCTGAAGTTGTTGAAGTTCAGCTCGTAGTGCTGGGCCAGACCGGCATGCCCGGCGCTCTTCGGTTCGGTCGGCTTCGCCTCAGCGGCGTCTGGCGCCAGGGCGTCCAGCTTGGCAGCGAGGACGGCGCCCACGTGCTGCGCGAGGATCCGTGCCTCGTCGCCCAGATGCTCGAGCTGGCAGTCATGATCGCACCGCAGGGCGACCGGGAAGGGTCGTGGCGTCGCCGCCTCGAAGCTGCCGAGGCGCTGTCCCGAGTGGACGCTCAGCAGCCGGCCCTCGACGCGGGCGCTCAGCTCGCGCGTGTGGCGCAGCGCCTGTGACTGCGGGTAGATCCGGAACAGCACCACCAGGTCGAGGGGCGGGCTTTCCACCAGCCGGGCGGCATCGAGCACGGCGGCATCGCTGAGCCGGTCGTCGCCATCGGGACGGAACTCGGTCAGGGCGACGTGGGTCTCGTCGAACACGGTGAACCCGGTCTGCTGCAGCTGGGCGACAATGGCGCTGGCGACCCGCCCATAGACCCGGTTGAAGCGGTGCACCGTGCCATGATCCTGGTCCATGCCCATGACGATAACGTTGGGCTGCGCGGCTGTGGCATCTGTCGGTCCGGCGAAGGCGCCGAAGCCGGCCAGCAGCGCGACAAGACACGAGAGGCGCAAACGTTGGCTCATGGCATCCACCCGCAGCGACAGCGGCACGCTGTGATTTGGGGGACCTTGCCGGCCGAGCGGCCGGCAGAGCGGCAAATCTCCGGATCCCGGATCATCATCGTCGCCTCCTAGGGCCTCAGCGCCAGGTCGCGGGCAAGGCGAAAGCCGTTGGCGTCGCGCCGCAGTCCGGCCGCGAGGCCGGTGCGCCAGGCTGCGCGCAGGGCATCGGCACCGTCGCGCCAGGAGCCGCCGCGCACGACCCGGCGGATGCAGTCGCCGCCCGTCATCCAGGGACTGCCGTCGGCCGGCGCATCGTCGTAGCTGTCGTGCCAGCAGTCGGCGACCCACTCGCGGACGTTGCCGGCGACGTCATGCAGCCCGAAGCCGTTGGCGGCATAGCCGCCCACTTCGCTCGGGCCGGTTGCGGCGCAACTGCCGTCGTCCGCGAACCGGGCGCCGCTCCGGGCCGTCGGGCTGCAGGCCGGTGGCGCACCGCCCCACCAGTAGGCCCCGTGGCTGCCGGCACGGGCGGCGTACTCCCATTCCGCCTCGCTCGGCAGCCGATAGCGATCCTCGTGGTGACGCAGGTCGAGCCGCCGGTTCAGCCAGTCGATGAAGCCGAGGGCGTCGTCATGGCTGACATGGGCCACCGGAAGGCGACCGCGTCCGCGGCCGTCATCGGGTGGGCGATAGCCATTGCAGCCGCCGTCCTCGACGCAGGCATCCCATTGGTCGTACGTCACCTCGAAACGGCCGATGGCGAGACGGTAGCCGAGCCGCACCTCGTGCCGGGGCCCCTCGTGACGCGACCAGTCGGCCGCTGCCGTTCCCATCCGGAAGCTGCCGCTCGGCACCACGACCATCTCGGGACAGAAATCGCAGGTCGAGCCATCGGGCAGGCGGTCACGAAAGCCGCCGTCACCGGCCTGTTGCGCGGCCGCGGGTTCGGGCACCGTCGGCTGCGTCAACGCGACTTGGGTGTCTGTTGTGGGCTTTACCGAGACCCCGGCCGCCGCCGGCGCGTGGGCAAGCAGCAGGGCTGCCGGCAGCAGGATTGTCAGGCACTGCGTCACCATGCCCGGAATCGTAGTTGAGCCTACCTGAACGGGAGATGACTGGACGCGCCGCCGTTCAGCGCTGTCGTTGCTGCCAGTCCGGATGCATCCAGGGCGTCATGTTGTCCGCGGCGCTCAACTGTCGGCCGAGGACGTGGTCGCTGGCCTTTTCGCCGATCAGGATCGAGGGGCCGTTCAGGTTGCCATTGGTCAGTCGCGGCATGATCGAGCTGTCGGCGACGCGCAGGTTGGACAGGCCGATCACACGGCATTCCGGGTCGACCACGCTGGCCGGGTCGTCGGGCCGGCCCATGCGGCAGGTGCCGCAGGGATGGTAGGCGCTCTCCACATGCTCGCGCAGGAACCCATCGAGCTCGGCATCGCTCTCCAGCCCGGCGCCGGGGGCGATCTCCTCGCCGCGATAGCCGTCGAAGGCCGGTTGGGCGAAGATCTCCCGGGTCAGGCGGATGCAGGTCCTGAATGCCGCCCAGTCCTCGTCATGCGCCATGTAATTGAACAGGATCGACGGCGGCGTCGCCGGATCCGGCCCGAGCGGGGCGATGCGCCCGCGCGACGGCGAGCGCATGGGGCCGACATGAGCCTGGAAGCCATGACCGGGTGCGGCCGACCGCCCGTCATAGCTGATCGCCAGGGGCAGGAAGTGATACTGCACGTCGGGATAGGGCACGCCGGCGGCGGAGCGGATGAAGGCCGCCGATTCAAAGTGGTTGGTCGCGCCCGGGCCGTCGCCCCGCAGTAGCCAGCGCAGGCCGATCAGGGCCTTCGACAGCGGATTGAGGTGACGGTACAGCGTCACCGGTTGCCGGCAGGCGACCTGGAAGAAGATCTCCAGGTGGTCCTGCAGGTTGCCGCCGACCCCGGGCAGCTCGTGCAGCGGCGCGATCCCGGCCTGTGCCAGGGTCGCCCCAGGCCCGATGCCGGAGTGCATCAGCAGCAGTGGCGAATTGATCGCGCCGGCGGCCAGGATCACTTCGCGCCGGGCGCTGACCGTCTCGATGCCGCCGCCGCGCTCGACCTCGACGCCCGTCGCCCGTTTGCCGTCGAACAGGATGCGGCGGGCGCGGGTGCGGCGGAGCAGGCGCAGGTTGCGCCGGCGCAACGCCGGGCGGAGATAGGCATTGGCGGTCGACCAGCGCCGGCCGCGCCAGACCGTCATCTCCATGGCCCCGAAGCCCTCCTGCTGCCGGCCGTTGTAGTCCTCGGTGCGTGGATAGCCGGCCTGCTCCCCGGCGGCGATGAACGCCGCGTACAGCGGGCTCGACTGCCGGCCGCGGGTGATATGCAGCGGGCCGTCGCTGCCGCGCCAGCCGGCTTCGCCACCGTGCGCAGTCTCCAGCCGCCGGAAGTACGGCAGCACGTGCCGATAGCCCCAGCCGCTGGCGCCCATCGCTTCCCAGCCGTCGTAGTCGCAGGCATGGCCGCGCACGTAGACCATGCCGTTGATGGACGAGCTGCCGCCGATCACCTTGCCGCGTGGACAGACGATGCGGCGGCCGCCGAGATGCGGCTCGGGATCGCTGCGGTAGCCCCAGTCGTAGCGCCGCATGTTCATCGGGTACGACAGCGCCGCTGGCATCTGGATCAAAGGACCGGCGTCGCTGCCGCCGAACTCCAGCAGCAACACGGAATGCCGGCCGTCCTCGCTCAGCCGGTAAGCCAGGGCGCAGCCGGCGGAACCGGCACCGACGATCACATAGTCAGCTGCCGGCATCGCCCGCCGTTGCCCAGGGCTCTTCGCCGATCCCCCAGTCGGCCAGCATGTAGTTGGCGCCATGCACGCGATCCTGGCCCTCGGCGATGGTGCGCTTGCGGCTGCGCACGTCCTCGACATAGCGCTGCTTGCTGTTCTCGGCCACGACGTCGGCGATCAGCGCCCGCCGTTCGGTGGCGGTCTGTGGCGGATCCTGGGCCAGTCGCCGCAGGATCGAGTTCTGCTCGGTGCGGAAGTCGATGCCGCCGTTCTGCACCGAGATGTCGAAGGCCATGGCGATGCCCAGCTCGCTGTCGAGATCGAAACGGCGGGCGTCGCGCTCGGCGATGTCCCAGTAGGCGCCGACGCGTTGCATCTGGATCGCCTGCACCTCGTCGAACTCGCCCAGGGTGGCGAAACCGTCGGCCCACTCGGGCTGCACCTTGTAGCGGTTGCGGCCGATCGAGATCCGGTTGGCGAAGGCTTCCTGGGCGCTGGAATCACCGCTCACCACCTCGACGAGTTCGCTGGCGCGCGTGCCGAAGGCCTGTTCCAGCAGTGCCGGGTGGCGATGGCTCACCTCGTTGATGATGCGCTGCATCTCGCCGTGCTTCAGGGTGAAGCCGATGATGCCCCAGGTCAGCCAGGCGCCGTCGAAGTTGCCGGCGACGCGGCCGAAGCCGTGCTGTTCGAAATCGGCGGTGAGCTGCAGCGCGCGCTCGAAGATCGTCGGCGGTGGCTGGTCGACCAGGGCGCGCCAGTCCTCCTCGTCGACCACCTTCTGGTCGCCGTCTTCGCGCCAGCGCCGCAGCGCGCCCTCGGTGTCGCCGCCGAAGATGCCGTCGATGTCGCCTGGATCGCTGCCGTTCTCCCGCAGGCCGAGCTGCAACCGCCTGACCAGTTCACCGCGGACCAGACGCTGGCCCCGCGCGGCGCGGCGGAACAAGACCCTGCTCATCGGCTCCTCCCTGTCCATGTCCTGGTGCCCGTCGTTACCGTGCCGCCGCCCGCCGGACCTGTCCATCACTTCCATGGCGCCGCCGGTGTCGCATTGCGCATTCCCGGAATCGCGATTGTGCGCGCGACCTGTTAGGCTTATCTGCAGGTTCAAGACGACCCGCACGCAGTCGGTCGGCGTCGGCAGTTGCCGCCGGCCCGGGCGGGGAGCACGGTTCGTCCCGATTGACGCCACAACGCGGTCGCAATTCGGTGCTTTGCTCCGCGCTCGGCACAACGGGAGTGACGGCATGTCCAATCTTTTCGGTGGTCGCGGCCGCAAGAACGGTGGTCCTGGCGACGCCGGTGAAAAACAGGGTGGCGCAGAAATGGCAGAAACGGACACGGATGCTGCGACGACATCGCCGGAACGTGCCGCCGGACAGGGGACCGCTACGCCGCGTCCGGTGACGCCGGCGACCCGGGCGCCGCAGCGCGGGCAGCCGCGGTTGTGGCAGGAACTCGGCGTCAACGAGGCCGGCGCGGCGCGCGAGGGTGGCGAGCAGCGGCAATTGGTGATCGGCCACGGGGTCGAGGTCCGTGGCACCATCAGCAATTGCGACGAGGTCATCGTCGAGGGCAGCGCGCAGGTCGAGATCAGCGCCGCCCGCCTGTCGATCCGGCCGAGCGGACGGGTCACCGGTTCGGCCCACGTGATGGAAGCGGTGGTCGACGGCGAGTTCGACGGCGAGCTGACCGTCGACGGTGATCTGTCCGTGACCGAGGCCGGCTGCGTCAACGGCACCGTCGCCTACGGGCGCCTGGAGATCGGCCTTGGCGGCCGCATCATCGGCGATATCCAGCACGGCAGCCGCGAGCGACCCGCCGAAACCCCGGAAGCGGCCGACGCCGCCGCGGCGAGCGCCTGACGCCGGCTTGCCGGGCGGTGCCGTTCGACAGGCGGCGCTTGGCGGGGATAAAGCGGCATATCGATGCCGAATCTTTAGGCAGTTGGACAATCGGCGGGCAGTGGCTGCTGCCTGACCTGATGTACTGACGGATGCGACGTGTTTCTGCCGCGCCGCCGCAGGGGCATTTGCCGCCAGATCCGCGTTGGCACAACCCTTGCTGTGTCTGCGGGGTGCAGAGCGTCTAGGGTTCCGGCCGCGATCAACGCGGTGACTGGTCCGAGAGACGCACTCCGGACCGCCCGGTCCGGAGACACGGCGGGCCAAAATCCCGGGAGATCTACTGCGCAAGCCGTGCTCGCGCTATGCGGTCCCCGGTTCCCGGTGCGAGCTTCGTTTCCCTGACCACCGGGAGCCGGCGCTGCAAAGCGTCACGCAAACGGAGTGCGAGAGATGCGCAAGCTGATCGGATCCATCTGTTGTCTGCTGATCACGGG
>Ga0126335_1003259_pt1 | contig 10042 bp, 4 predicted proteins | sample OlaspJWI45metaG_FD_108409 | JGI IMG/M metagenome (GOLD analysis project Ga0126335, IMG submission 108409) | Marine gutless worms symbiont microbial communities from Oahu, Hawaii - Olavius sp. 1 OAHU.JWI-45 metaG | ecosystem: Host-associated > Annelida > Digestive system > Unclassified | place... | reverse complement strand
TTATCTACCTACAACACCGGAATAAAGTATTTTTTTACCATTCAGTACTTCGTGACAGTCAGATTTTGGTTACGGTCAAAATCTACACACTAGTAAGCACGGCCAAGCACACACCACATACAATACAAATAGTACGCGCGCACGCGCGCGATCTTACTATAGCCGCAGCCGGCCATGCCTACGGCATGGCACCGGTATGATGTTGTATGCGAATGCTTGATGTGCATTACTTTACATTTTTCTGAATTAAACCGTAGCAACCATTGTTCTTATCAGGAACTTAATTAGTGAATCAAGATCCCGCTGAAGACTTTCTGCATCTCTGATACCTGATATACGAGTCTAGATCTTCGTGTCGTCTGCAAACATGCGGATGTTGGTTTTAATCCAATATGATAGGTCGTTTACGAATAACCGGGACAAGAGTGTGCCCAGAACTGAGCCATGTGGCACACCGCTGAGTACCTTGACCCACGAAGAGCTGGATCCGTTGAGCATGACACACCTTACTCTTCCGGACAGGAAAGACCGTATCCACTATATAAGGTTGCCTCCAATTCCTAAACTCTGTAACTTCTGAATAAGACGCTGATGGGGTACTGTGTCGAAGGCTTTTTATAGTTCAGGTATATCACGTCTATCCCATATAGCCCTCATCTAAACTTTTGGTCCAATTTTCAGCGATTTCAAGTAGGTTGGTTAGACAAGACCGCCCACTCACAAAACCGTACTGTCTACTGGTTATTACACTGTTACTATCCAGGTATGCTGTCATTTGAACTTTAAGAATTGATCCTTGCAGATACACGATGTTAACGATATTGGTCTATAATTCTCTGCGTGTGACTTAGGTCCTTTTGTAAATGGGCGTAACGTTAGTCCTTTCCAGTCTTCAGGCACAACACCATCTTCCAGTGACTTCTGGAATATTAGGCTGAGTGGTTCGGCAATATTCTGTGCTGTTTCTCGTAAAAACATTGGCTGTATGTTATCAGGTCCTGGTGATTTGTCCGATTTAAGCTTCAGTAACAATTTCAAGACGTGATCTCTGGTTACTGTTATTGTCAGTTGACAATAACAGTATGTTCGATGAGACGCGAATAGCAAAGGTAAAAATGAAATTATGACAAAGTTTTGAACAACAGAAACAGTAACACTAATATAAAGTCAGATTCTACTTTCCGTAGCCTACTTTGTCTACAAGCAACCAACATTTTCAGCAGCAGATCAACGTCCCCAGTTGATAACACAAGAGGCCAACCTAATTTGGCAAAGGTTGCACTGAATGCACAGCACACACTGCACAGGCTGGAATCTCTACCTACAGGCGTTCTTCAGATATAAGGGGGGGGGGGTCGCAAAACTCAAAAGTAGGTCACGTAACCCTGCCCGTATGACCTACTTTCGCATAGTTCTGGTTAGAGCCCAAGCCTTCTATAAGTTCACAAAATTTCAAGTCTCTAGCTTCAGCAGTTCTTGAGATATGTAGTGGGTCCACAATAGGCGAAATTTTCCCCTGCTCCACCCTTGCTGGAGTGATTAACACAATGTTTGATGGGCCACCCAGAGTGTTATCCCCAAACAACATCGTGATCCGCTCTGCCATTTTTGCACAGTAAAATCGAGTTGTGATAGACACACTGACGGACAGACATCGCGATCATCGGTAACAATAGTCTGCATCTCATGCTTTCGATGCAGCCTAAAACTACTGACAAGTAGCAAACGAACTACACAAACTACAGTCGTTGTCTGTCTGTGAGCAAAAGTTTAGAAACGCGGCTTTCACAGCGTAATAAATAAGTTTTGCAAATCTCCTCTCAAATATTAAATCAAGTTAAACTGTTTAAATTCAAGCCAGTGCTACGCTGACGGCACCATACTGCTACGACGTCACAAATTCAGCGTTGATGCTGAACTCAACGCAGAAGTCCGAGAACACGCAGGTACGACAGGCGCGATTGATGCTGCTTCTCGTCCACCACAGGGCGACAGTAGCGTTGACACCATCCAGGAGACCGGAAGTTGTTTGCGTTGCCACGACAACCGCCGTACGAAAAAGTCTCGCACGTGCCGGAAATGACGTCATAGTACCAACGAGTAATGGCCGCACGGCACGGACCTCGTAGCGGCGACAGCGAACAAGGACCTGCCAAAGTCATGCACAAAACAGTGCTATAGTCTAACAGAGTTTGATGGTTATTCTAATTTTTACATTACGAATTTGCAGCAGATCGTGTTTTGTACTAATAAGGGATAGCGCAGTAAGATAACACATATTTGCCACAGAGCACTTTTAGAGAAGAACCCTCATCTTCAGACCGATCACACTATGCCGTAACTGCTTCATAGTAGGCATCGCACTAGACCCTATAGCCTAGTATCACTGAGTGGTGTCACCTATCTGTTATGCCCTAATTAACAACGTTTATAAATAGTGAAAAAAAATCTTGCAGCGGAATCCAGATCACCCCCATAAAGCGAATCGACGATCCTCTTCTCCTAAAGTAACCTACCCGTTCTTCAATTCTTCAATAACTTTATTACTAATCCTATACTGACAGCTAGACAGACAGATGCACAGACAAATTGAAGCAAAATCATAACCACCATGCGGCCATTGGCGAAGGTAATAAGAAGAAACACTGCAGCTAGCCACCGATTAGACGTACATGAGTAATTTTCACCTGAAAGTCCTGCAGCATGCTATTACAGTAAACTGTGTTACCTATTTTCATATTGGGTACGTGATCTTACCTTTCCTGGCAGCAGCAACAACGTGATACACGGTTTTTATTGGTTCTCTGTCCTTGGTGGTGATCGCACACGAGCATGTGTCACATCCGTTCTCATCCTTGGCATAGCCGTCCTTGCCACAAGTCACGCCAGTGCAGTCGCCGTCCGACAACTGGCGACATTTGACCTTCAGTTCTGATGACGTCGCGATGGTCGCAGTACTTGACGTGACGTCTTGCCGTGACGTAGAAGTCACCGTCACGGAGGTGGTACTCTGTGTCATCATCTGTGTCGTCGTCGTGTATGCAGTGTCTGTCGTCGTACTCGGCGCGTCAACTATTGTGCTAGTCGTCGAAGTTATATCTTCCATTCTGACATGTGAGATGTCGTCGCTGGTGGTCGTGGTGATGGATGGCGTGACGCAGATGCACGTCAGGCATCCGTCCTCGTCAATTGTCCATAGTTCTTCTTCCCCGCTGCTGGCGTCACACAGGCAGGCACTGTCCGACGTCGTGCACGTCACGCGCGACTCGAAGTCAGCCGCGACTTCTTGTTCCTGTTGCTGCATGTCTGGTAGACCGTTGAGAACATCATCGCATCTGCACTCCACGACGCAGCCGCGAGCGTCCAGGACAGCGTGGCAGATCGGATGACAGATGAATTGCTGCTCACAAGCATCGTCCACGTTCGTCGTTGTCGCGTCATCGACAACAGCTGTCGTCATCTTCACGCCCGTCGTCACGGTCCAGTCATCCGTTATTTCCGTTTCTTGGTGCTTCTCTTTGTCATCGCAGAGACAGAACTGGCAGCCGGCGTCGTCGGTAGCCACGACACAGCTGACGTCGCAGTCGTCACGCATCAGTGGTTCGCATTTTACAACCGCCATGTCGTCATCAACGTCATTCTGACGCTCGGTGTCCGCTGAAGACTTGTTGCAGTTCGCGCAATCGTCCGACGAGCATACGCAAGTCGGTTCCGTGACGTCATCGGTAACTGTTTCCGATTTCGAACAGACGCACACGTTGCAACCGTCGGCGCTTTTTACAATGTCGAACTTCTCCGGGCACTGAGACACACAGTCCACCCCGACACACGACGTATTTGTCACACCTATCATCTCCGACGACGTCGTCATCGTCATCGTCGTCGGTGTGGTTTCCATTTCATTACTGACACACGCACATGCACGACATCCGTTCACATCTACCGTATACTCAGTCTCCTCGCACGTCGGAGGACAAGTAATCTGCGGACAGGCTGGCGTGGCAGAGTCCAGAGTGGTCGGCATATCCTCTACTGCACACCGGCACACTTCGCAGCCATCATCGTCCATCCCGAGCACACATCCGTCACGGAACTCACAGTCGATCGGTAGAGGGCGACACGAATGCTGACTGATGACGTCACAGCTACACATCTCCCGACATCGAGTCGGCTCCAGACTGGCACAGATCGCGGCGCAGTCGGCACACTCGTCGACGCACTCACAAGTCTCACATCCGGTCTGTGGGTCCAGCTTACGACCACCATGACACCGTATATGGTCGGAACAGTCCAGATCTGGACACGACGATGACATAACAGTAATTCTGGTCGACTCTGTGGCTTGGTCGTCAACTGGAACGCACTCACAGACTGGGCAGTGACCCACCAGGCGACTGCTGAAGCGAACTGGACCGACACAGACGAGATGACTGCAGTCGAGTGGCGGGCAGGTGATGCTGGGTCGCAGGAAGGCGGTCAGCTGGCGGCACGTACAGATGGGACAGCCGGCGTCGTCCGTCGAGAAGACGGGCGAGGTACCAGCTGGGCAGCTGGAGCCCTGTTCACCACAGCGCAGTCGAGGGCAGCCTCGACCCGAGCGGGAGACAGCACGAAAGTACGTCGACATGCGGTCGTCATCGGACGTTGATCCACGGCCTGTGTCTCATCACACAATCAAACACAACTAACTAACTGATCACAACAGCTGCTGCAGAAGCTGGCAAAACGTTTTAAACTGCATCCAATGGGTGGCGCCACGGCGTGCAAGACTATAGACCGGCCCACGGGCCAGCTAATGCACTGGCTGTAAATGCAAACGACGCTATGACGGACGAACAGCGGGCGGACAGACGCATGAATTAATACCCTGAATTGCTATCGTAATCATAAAAATGTACGTTTGTACATGATCATAGAAAGAATTCTTGTACATTTTATGAACGAAAGAAAGAAGGAATAAATCAACGAGTACACTCGTTGATTTATTCCTTCTTTCTTTCGTTCATAAAATGTACAAGAATGTTGTGCATTGGGCCTAGCCTTGGAGCCGGCCTCAGCGCTGACTGTGGCTACAAGAAACCTAGCTATAGTGCCACAGTTCCCACACAATATAACAGAGCGTAAACGTACCTTTACAGCGGCGTTCGCACTGTCTGCGAGATCGAAAGCGGTTGTCATTTCCGTCACATCCTCCCCATATGAAGGTCTTACACTCGCCAGACTCCGAGTCGTAGTACCATCGGCGCAGCGTCGCCGTGCATGACCCGCTGTCAGGTATCAGCTGACAGTGCTCTGAACGCATAGGGCATCATTAAACCAGAGCTAGCAAGTCTCCAACATGTTCGCGACCTGCCGCGGATTTGTCCGCTATCTGTCGCGAACAAGTTCCCGACTTGCTAGATCTAGTGGAATGTGGTAAACTATGTGATCCCTTGATAATGCGTGCCATACTTAAGCGCTTCTGTGATGGGGTTGGCTGGTTGGCCCATAAAGAAGCACTATATCAAGTGTCCTTTACCTTTACTTTTACCTTACCTGGAGCTAGCAGGCCTCGAATTTGTCCGCTATCTGCCGCGGACAGGTTCGCGACTTGCGGTTACGGTTATTACGCTTAACGTCGCATTAACATAACATAGATGATCGACGACTTGCTAGCTGGAGTGGAATGATACCCATACCAAACATTGCTCTTTCACCACGTAACAACATTGGTAAAAGTAAGGGACACTTGATATAGCGTCTCTTTATGAGGCAACCTCACTACAGAAGCGCTCAGTTGCGGTACACGTCGTCAAGGGATCACAGGAATAGTAGTAGTAGAAGCAGAGGAAACAGCAAATGCAGACTTGTACGCTGTAGAAGAACGAAATACACAGTCTTTAGTGGCGACAATACTTAATTGACTTGTGACGCTAACTCGCGTTAGCACTGCTGGTTTTCTCAAGTCATTACACGAAGGCCTATAAGCACTTGCATGTGAACATGTGATTTTCATGACTGACGATATTGATGATGGTTGGCTATACGACATAATGACAGGCTTCGCGTCAAGTGAATCTCTCTGGGTAGATTGTTTCTCAGACATTTTTCGAATTTCTTATGCCTGTGTGTCTCAGTCGTCTGAGCGTCTAGCTTTGTTTTCTCGTAATAATAGCTTGCTATACCTATCATAGTGTCACTTGTCAAATATCGGCATAGTATCTCAAACATCGTATGTATTGCATAAAATGATTAAAATCACGGCTTCACACGCTAAGAATTAAGCAAAACATCGGCGTTGCGCTGTGGACGCCACGTCAGAAAATGACGTTTACTGCCCGACCATTTGTCGTCAAGTCATCAAGTGTGATTCTTATCCATCTATTTCCTTGTTAACGTTAAGGTACAACGTAATTAGCTTGTCGAAGAATGAACGAGGGCAGTTGATGTCACGAAACAAAATGGAAAGACAAGTGCGTTTCCGTGGAAATGATGCGTCATATTTTACTACTGAGAAGATCGAGCAGGGCATGCAGAGCACTGAGCACACAAAGAAAGAGACCAAGACATCTGCGGGCGTTAATTAGGAGCATACTATAGCGCGCCAATAGGTTAGTGCCGGAGCGTGGAGAGCCATGTGATCGTCCTGCCACAGCTGGCCATCACGTCACGTCCAGCTGAACTGAACTGAGTAACTGACCACCCACTGTTTGCATGGTCAGCGCTAACGCAAATGCCGACTGGTCAACTCACGCCGTTCCCTGTTCCCGGCCAGTCTGTATACCTTCACGTATTGAGTTTCAATCTTTAGCTTTCAACCTTTTAACTTGAACATTCGATGACGACATTTCCGGCGCTCATGTACAAATGATCATGTCTCTTGCTTTCGGTACCTTGGAGACAACAAAGTAAGAAACTATGAATGTCATCAGAAACTGATTAGGCTACTTCGGTAGGCGTCTGAATACAAAGTGTATTGATCCCAGTGTCAGTAATGACGATGGACTCATGACGATGACCAGAGAATGTGAAACTGTGCTTTTCAAAGTTCAAATCAAACAGTCAACTTTTTCGCAAACGTAGGCTATAATGTTGTCTTTCATTAAACGTCTTTTGATTTCCTGTGGTGCAGCTAAGCTGAGCTAACGTCTTAATATAGCTGTCAGTGCTGATTGAATATCTTACAAATCTTGTAAGTTACAAAGTATTCGTTTATCCGTATTCGTTTATCACTGCTTACCTCTAGACTTGTGTCGGACTCTTCTTAATCCGTTTGTCTTAATATTCTCGTTAATCTGTTCAACAAACAGCAAATATATCACTGTAAATGTATCTTGAACGTAATGAAGAGCTATACGTTTGAAAATAAATTATATAAAGTTAGCTGATGCAGAAAAGCTACAAATTTACAATTTCTTTCAAAAGTTAGTTACTAAAAAAACTGACACACGTGGGCCTTATACTATGCGTTGATTGGTTTACTGCTTTATCGACTGATAGAATTTGAAATGCAAATTTGATAAACTCAATTTTTGATTCAGGCCTGCGGCATTTTTGACATCTTCAGTCTCAACAATTAGCGCTTATTGACGAGTAAAAACATTTCGCACTTACCACAAAAACGAGGAGCAAAACAAGCAGCGGCCAACTCAGGGAGATGTTCATGCTTCTTACAGCACAATGTCACACGTACGTAAGCTTATACAGCAGGTCACGAACAGGTGTGGTCTTCCTTAGCTGCTAAACTACAGTTGCAATTTGCGCTTCCATTACCGCCACGAGAGAGACTGCTGACTGAGACTGACTGACTAGTGAGTACTATAGAGTGAGCATTGAGCAGATGCGGAAGATACGGAGGCTGGCAGATCCACCCATCTCTGAGTCAGCCGCACCGCCCCACTGGTCAGTGGCCCATCTTCACGCCGGTGCGAACCACTGCGCCAGATGACCTATGAATAAGCAACACCAGCAGTGCTGTCAGCTGTACCACGGGTCCATTTTAATTAAGTTCTGACACTCGTACTGTAACTTTAACCTGAGACTTTATAGTTAGTCTACAGGCTGTCCCATCTTACGTCTTACAGCTTGCACTTTTTTCCTCCGCTTTTCTTAAGCAACTTGTTTTCAGAAAACAAATTATTCTACCCCATTTTATAATGTTTTCTACATTGTGTGAAAAAATTTTCTCCATCGGATAAGATTTTGTGCATTTTACAACATCAAGAGGACTATGGCTGTGCCAAAGTAGATAGTTTGATCCTTATCCAGCCTATGTGCACGATCTTTATCATCATCAGAGAGTGCTATTCCTGTCTTTTATGAATTCTGACAATAAACAGAGCTTGACCTTAGCTTGTGGCAAATGCAATGAACGAGCAGGCTACTCTCGAGAGTGCACTGCACGTTGCTAAGTGCATGTATGCTGGTTGGATACGCCTAAGCGAAATGCATGAAAACAACCGCACGAAACATTCACCAGCGATATAAACGATAACCGCGATAGGTGCTCGTTCATTGGCCACAGCATGTGCATGTCATTCGTCCGAAGGCACGGATAGTCTGATACTTGCATTGACGGGGCAAGGTAAGGGGTATGGTATGGGGCAAGGAGACGGAAATGGGTATAAAAACAAGACGAGCACGACCAGGCCGCATTCTGTACAATGCATTAGCGCTGCACGTACGGTTTCTGCGTATTCTCTTCAAGTAGGTTATTCGGTCAGCTGAGACTGAGAGTGAGATGACCTCGATGACAATGACCAACAGTGGCGTGTATAGATAGGCCAGCTCGCAAAGCAACATGCGGGAGTAGCGTTAATGTTATCGAGAAATGATAGCTATAGTCGGTTATACTCGGTCTCGGAATCTTACTAGCCTACAACTGGAAATTACAAAAACTCAGCTGTTGCTGACATGGCCGCGCAACTTTGCAGCGTAGGCCTACTCGTGCAAACTTGAACTCTCAAGCGCTCATTGAAGATATATTTCTGTTACATCGGACGTGAAATGGAGTGTGTTAGAGACTTTGTGGCCATAATGGGCTAGGCTTATACGAATTCCCTTTTTGGCTTTACGCTGTTTCACTTTTACGATATTCTTGAAATTTTTAGCGCGCGTCCTACGCCGCTATTGCCATTGCCATTCCGTCAGTCTGACCGTCCGTCACACTAGTTTGAGTGATCCACTCCAAAATGGTTCAAAATATCGAAACATGATTTGCAGTAATTGCATCACACGATGCAGTAATGTTTAGTCACTTGAATTGTAGCTGCATCGCACAACTGACACGGTTTTCATCAGACTTTAAACTCAGTCACGGCGCGGGATCTCTGAGCGCTTGGCTGCTGCACAAACAACCAGTAGGCCTACTGGGCCAATACCTCTAGGCCTACCGCTAAGCAACACATATGGGCGACGGCCAATGGCGACGAGCCCTGCTGATTGCTAAACTACTGCTTTGCCCCAGCTGCCAGCCTGTGTGGCCTGGATCACAGCGAACTAGAGTAGATAGCGAGCAGCGATTTGCCTGCCGCACAGCCAAGCACTCGAGCAGTTATCGCTTGTTTTTATTCGACCTTCAGAGGGACATATGGTATTTCTGAGTGCCCATGTGACAGAGAATGACGCAATTAATGACGTATAAACGAATGATTGACAGATTGTGGACAGTTGCAGGTGTCATGATCGCTGTTGTCAAGTGATTTGCTGGCACCGGTACAGGTGAGCTGCCACAGAGAACTAGGCCTAGCTATTGGTCACTTACTACAGAAGCCTAGCTATTGACACAAGTACATGATTTTGTTAGATCTTAATGCTAGCGTCACTCGGACAGAAAGGTCAAAATTTAACAGCAAAGCAAAAAGGCTTTTAGTTTGGTGACATAACTCGTCAAAAAAGGTTGAAATCTGTGTGTTTGTCAAATATCGACGTGATCGGTCAATCTATGGCTGAGATACAACTATACTAGCCTACTGGTTTTTGAAAACAAAGGGGGGTAATCCTGGAGTTTAGGTGCCTAAATTCTGCTGACCTCCCCCTTTCATTCCCCTCCCCTGTCTCTTCC
>Ga0126335_1003258_pt1 | contig 10044 bp, 6 predicted proteins | sample OlaspJWI45metaG_FD_108409 | JGI IMG/M metagenome (GOLD analysis project Ga0126335, IMG submission 108409) | Marine gutless worms symbiont microbial communities from Oahu, Hawaii - Olavius sp. 1 OAHU.JWI-45 metaG | ecosystem: Host-associated > Annelida > Digestive system > Unclassified | place... | reverse complement strand
CCCCTACCCCCTCCTAAAAAGTTAAATTTTCTGGCCCCCTACCCACGACCCCAACCTTTTTCCACCTTAAATCAGCCCCGGGGCGCCCTGGAGCTACCCTGAAAATCTGGATACAATTGCCATACCCGTTCCCGAGTTTTTAACAGACAGACACACATATACACAAAGCGCCTTATATATATAGCAGGAATACCGATAGGTAGCCAGAATCCTGCAGTAGCAGTGACATGCAAAAATAGGCCAAATTTGTTTTAAACCTCCACACAAATTTATTAATTTGCATAAACATATTTTCTCTTGGTACCGCGAGTTGTCAGTCGTGACAACTCGGTTTGTGATTCATGTCTCTAATGCATGTAGGGCAATTCCAACAGTCTGTCGACGGTGGACATAGCAGCTGGATATGTAGGCCTGGACTCATACAGTCCGACACTGATTGGTGTGCTGATGTGCCTCAACACGTATGCCGGACCAGTGTATTGGCTGCTAGCACTGCAGTCACTGCTTGCTGATGTCTGTCACCACACCAGTCAACAGTAAGTTGTCTTATCATATGTATCGATGTTTTACATTGGTCCATGTAGTTCTAGTCTCATTTTACTTTATCAGCTGTATATGCATTTCTGCAAGCAGCAGCACATTGCATCCAGAAGGGGGTTGTGGGACCCAGGTCTTTGTCATGGCCTCGTGAGATGCTGAGATTTCATCGTAAAATTTAGTTATTTTATTGGCTTGTCTTAGGATTTCTGAAACTGCATTTTCTTATTATTTCACATGATGAAAGAATACGTTATTACGAGTGGTGATTGTGATGTATTGTTCAGAGACATTGGTTCAGTGGCTGTTGTGTCATGTAGGTATTACCAGTCGGTCGTTGATGTCTGTCGTACACTGATGATCTTGCGTTCATCGACAGTTGCAGTCTATGTAATTCTTGCTACCGTGCAGCGGTATCATCTCTTTGTGTGGACCGTCTTCTCACCCAAGCTGCTCTACGAAGCTGTCTTTTCGCTCGTCATTTCTGTCTTTGTTCTCCTTTTGTTTATGATTTTGACTTGTATCGTATCAAGAGCTTCAACGAAGTCTATCAGGTCTAGTTTGTAGCTTTCTTGCACATTGTTTTATGCAGTCTAATGCTATACGCTTCATGGATATTTTCTAAATGAGCATTGTCCAGTGCAAAGAATCAACAGAAAATACGAACAGTCTTCGTTTTGGTACTTTAAACACCGTTTTCTCAACTGAATCTTAATTTTAAATTCAGTTCAACGTTACTTGTATGTGGTGCGTTAACATACTTACCTACCTAGTGGTTTAATTGTGCAAACTTTACATGTTGGTAAAAGTCGTGAAGTCATGTGCTTTGCAGTAAGTATTCACATCAAGGACACTCTAAGTCACTAACAAGCTGTAAGTTGTGACATGAGACCACACATGCCTGTGTATGTTTTTTGTTCTCCTACATACAAGAAAGTGTAAAACACACATCTCAACAATACAGCTGAAGGCACATATAATACTATGAAAACATGACACAATGTGCGATCAAATGCCAACAAGTACAGCACATCAGAACAGAAATCAGTGTCCACTATTCCATGCAGCATGTTCACATGATGTACGTAGTCAAGGTACATGAACAACTACTCACTACTCTAGTATGAAATAGATGTTCTTTACAGAAATATCAATTACATAATTTGACAGCCAGAGCTAACTGGCAATGGTGCAGCTGGTACTAACCGTAGTTAGCAACCTAGTTAAAGAAAGGGTTAACGGTAAAAGAGGTTTAATGTCCGGGGACGATTTTACAGGCCAGATGACCGAACCAACAGTGTCAAAGCACTGAAGGAAGCCTGTTGGTTACTGAGATAGGCAGATGTTAGCACAAAGTGCAGGACTGACAGTGTTCAATCAGTAGTGACTTAACTACGTCAACTAGATTTGCAAACAGAACCATTATCAATACACTACGACAAACATTCCTGCAGTTACAAACATACCACAATGACTTCATGCCAGAATGATTGTGTTTATGAGACCAACAGTGAAAGAGCACAGAGTTTAATATTCCAGTCTGCAATTAACGACCATCACTATTCTGTATTACAGTATTACTCTTCTCCAGTTGCTTGGGAAATGCTGCATTGTCCTTAGTCATAAACTACCTCAGGACTACCTTTGGCCGGCCTGAGGCCTCTAGGTTCAAAATCTTAGCTGTCATAATCTACACAATAAAATGCAATAATTCCCATCAATTCCTCCCTAAAACAACCTATGATTTGTTATTTCAGCTCTTACAAACTTGCACACCCAGAATATTGAAAACAATACACACATTCTTGCATAACTGAAACACAGAAAATGTTACTGAAGTGTACGAGGGTCTGCTAACATTATGCCAACGTACAGGACAATACTTGTACAACAATCCTCTCTGGCCGTTAGCTACATGATTACTTAATGCACTGATGTAGAACATATATTCCACTCACACAGCTATGTACTTGACTTAAAAATGAAATCACAGGCAGCATAGTAGTGCTGCACTGCTGTAATAGCCATACAAAAACCAATGGGAAAATGGAAATTTTGACCCTCTGTAGGCTCACAACCCCTCAAAATTTCATTCTGAAATTTGGCACACATGATAACATCCGGGACATCACCACACACGCAAACTTTGGGGCAAATCAGTGGGTAAGTTCCCCAAATACGTGAAATATAAAACTTGTGTGACTTTATACTGCCCTTACCTTTTTTCATCTTTTATCTCCATAGGTCAAACCACTGCTCAGGCGCACACACTTAATGGCTCAAATGACGTTTCCACACAAGGACGTGCCTTTTAGGGATTAGAATGATGGGTGATGCCAGTTGGGGGAAATGCCCCCAAAACCCCTTAAAAATGGGCATGAATAGGCAATTTCAAGCCTAAATGCCATTATTTAAAAATCGCCATATCTCAGTGGAATTAAAGCAGACCATGATGCCATTTTGTGCACACATTGAGGGCTAGGGGGCCTAACTGAAAACATGCAAATTAGGTCAAAGGGATGAAGGGGCAGGGTCACGTGACCTACTTTCGAATTTTGGGACCCCACTTTGTTTTCAGAAACCAGAAGCAGTTGTATCTCCGCCATAGATTGACCGATCACTACGATAAAGATTTCAACCTTTAATAACGAGTTACATCACCAAATTAAAATTTTTTTGATTTGCCGTTAAATTTTGACTTTCCTGTCCAAGTTCTAACAAAATCATGTACTAATGCGAGCATGTACACAAATACGGTAGAAAAACTGCAAATATTAATGTACAAAAACTGTTGTTTTATAATAACTGTGTAATGGCCACTGTTAAATGACACATTTAAAAACAGCAAAAATTAATTTCATCACCTCAAGGGCCATGGTACTCCGAGTGGGTTCCGGGGCTTAGAATAGACCCACTCCGTCTCCTGGCCCGATGTCGTAAAAGGCGACTAAACCAGGCACCCCTCAACCTCCGTGGCCTCATCTGATTACTGATGATGGACTGGAGTAAATGAGGGAACATTAACACAGCTGCTCTAGTTACTATAGCACAGTGCAATACTCTTGTTGCACGATGTTCTAGGCAGCTTATAGGTACAGCAGATTGGGTTTTTGTCAAACTGGGACCCTTACGCTGTGATTAGCCTAGAGGCGGTTGCCTACAGTTCATATTGTAACACAGCAGAGTGGTTCTGATGGGACTGAAGCCTATCTCAGTGGCCAACTGGCTTCCTTCAGTGCTTACACAATTGGTTGGGTCCCCGAAATGACCTGTATAGTGTGGAGTGGGACGTTAAGCCTCTACTCATTACTCATTACTCAAGGGCCATGGACATAATAAGAACTGTGTGTTATGCCCATAGCAAGTGAGATGACGAAATTAATTTTAGCTGTTTTAGGTGTGTTATTTAATAGTGGCCATTAGACAGTTATTATAAAACACCAGTTTTTGTACACTAATAATATAGCTTAACAACATTCAGCAAATATAATTAAATATATAACTAAAATATATTACAACACTAATGTATAGCACAAGGCACATTCTGAAATATAACATTTATAATATCATTTGAAAGATGGAATGGACTTGTTTCATTGCACAATACAGTTATTGTTTACTCTATGCACACACATGTATGGAGAATTTCTGCCACGTCACAGTGCATTAGAAATCCTGGTTCAACAACAAACAACAGCATGCATATACTGGCGACTGAGTGAGATGTTAAATCCAATACTTATTCATGTACGAATGTTCACTGATGATCTTCACCGTATATCATGAGACTGTACATCTCTGCTGGCAGACAAACAGTAAAATGATGACAGATCAGCTCTGAAACACATAGACACATGCTGACTCATTCACTTGACAGACACACTTAGTAACTAACAGACGCCGGGGAACGTCAATCATGATAATCCATATAGCACACATTCAATGCAGCCTACAAAAGCGAAAATGCCGAGGATAAGGTAGAGCCAATTAGATGCAGATGTTCTAGTGTACTTACACACGTGCTGGTGATGGAGCGGTCAGTGCAATCTGTGGAGCAGGTCTTTGAAGGTCGTTTGAGTGTTGTCTGTGTGCCAACTTCCTCCATCACAGTAGCACTAAGTGTCCGCTGATGACCTGTCTTCACAATGTCTAACTCACTATGTGCCTGCGACTTTATCATGTCCACTGTAATCAACATCAACAAGTTATAATGATGGCATACTGGTAGGCTTGCCCACACTGGCTACTGGACAACTGCCACCTCTGCATGACTAACTAACCCTAACCCTCGCAATAGCCCTAACTCTAGATATGGGAAAAGATGGCAGTACTTGACACAAAAAACAATATCGCATCCTATCGTACACAAATTATACATCATATCTATATATCATACATTTTCAAGCATTTAGCAAGGACTTTGTTGTTAATCTGCACATCTCAGCACACCAGGGCTTGCCACTGGAGGCGAGTGACCGATCGATTGCCAAATTGCCTATCAACTTTCCCCACAAAACTGATGTACCCTATCTTTTCACTGTTCCATTTGTGCAACGTTATATGCAGCCATCTCAGCAATGGCTTTAATTCAAACTCTGCCCTCTTGTTCCATTTTTGGTTGTTTATTTGGCCTACTCGCTCATGAATCCTGCTAGGCACTCACTGTGAGTGTTGGGGAACCAACATATCACCTCAAGAACAACTACCATATATACTCGTGTATAAGCCGTCACATGTATAAGCCGACCCGCATCCTCATGGCCGAAAATCTAGCAAAAATTAGTGACTCTCGTATAAGCTGGTGCCAAAAATCAGCGATGAACTAGTACCCTAGATCAGTGCCTTGATAATGCATCAGTGTCGTCAAGTTCACTACAACGACTACAGCAGCATACCTTACCTTATTCATCACATACAGACATGCGTGTTAGCTGACAGATTGACAGCCTTGTGTGGTCAGGAATGGGAATGGTATCAACTTACAATGACTGACTTGACTGCTATACAATGTACAGCAGCAGCAGTCTGTGTGTGGTCGACACTGCCCGCATGCAAGAGTGAGTGGTGGTCCGCCGCTCACTCTCCCATGCATTCCTGTAGGCCTAGTGGCCTGCTAATGGTCCACGCTGTGCGCGGCACACAAATAGTGAGCGTCACTTGAGAGACAGCTGTGATGTTGAGAATGTTGAATGTCGGCTCTGGCTGTGTGGCATGACCCGTGTATAAGCCGACCCTCCAAAGCTTTAGTATCAAAATTCAGCCAAAAGTTGTCAGCTTATACACAAGTAATGTATATATGGTAACCATGACCATTGCTCATGAAAGAGTAAGCACAAAGGCCTACCCTCCCACTTGATGACCCACTGCTAGTGTCAACATTAGTATGTACTATGTGGTGAACACTGATACCTTGTGGCATGGAGCATGTTGGTAGCACGTCAGGTAGACAGACTGATGCAGGAATTTCTACTGAGTATCGACGATGTTGATAGCCAAACCGCTGACCACTAGCTGACCACTTAGCAGCACCGGCCAGACTTTGCTCAGTCTCCACTGGAAAATGTTAGAACAACACAGATCAAGTTATTACACCACTTCACATGCCATCAGTGTTATAACTAATACAATAATGGTTACTGTGAAGAAAGAATTACTACAGTGTAGATAAAGACTCCGTATTCCTCTAGCTGTGAAAATGTATTACAAAATCCTGCTCTGTCAGAAGAAAACAAGTGGCCAAAGTACTATGGTGAAGACTGCATCAAATCCGTGGCGGGGATTGAGTCTCCACCACAAGCAGGACCTCAATCTGTTCAACCATGTCTGCACAGCAAATCTCTGTGAAGATGCACAACAGACAGACTGATAGACCACCACTACTGCGATCAATGATCCCGAGCGACGGGTGTCTATCAGTCATCGACTGCAATAGACTGCAGCGCATGCATTCGATATGGCCTAGTAACCCAGTAATAAAGGCAGATGGCAGCATAATATAGCAAAATCACATAAGCACTGTCAATGTCATTTATAAGAGCACGACAGGAGACAACAGTCAACTTAAGACTGGATGTCACTGGCAACTTGGCCTAAATCAACTTCATTAATCACTTGTCCATAATTATTTTTTTCTTGACATTTGCAGGTAGAAAAGAACACGTTTTGCTGTCATATGAAACAGCACACATTCAGTTTACGTTGCAAAATTTCACAGACAAAATGAGACCTCTGAAGTCGAAGCTGGTAGTACTAAGCATGCTGTCGTTACTACCAAAGGACATAAGACTGGGAGGTCGGACATCGACCGGCTCACACAGCAGCTGTGCATGTCGCTGACTGCGATTGTGTAGTGCCTGCTTCCATAGCAGACAGGAAATGTCATGCACCCAGTCACGCCGTACCTGGGGCGATACACTGCGCAGTGTGTATGTAGACCCTGGCAGTCGCTTGCGAAACCACAGCTCAAATGCGTCGCCAGCATCACCAACGGTCTCTGTCAGGCCGACGTCAGATGTCTGCAGTCATAACAATACATACACTCCTCAAGTTTATTGTCAAATGAAGCAGGTAGCATAATAACAAATTCATACCAAAATGATCATTGTGACGTAACAGAGACCAACAGCAAATGAATGACTGGGTATTGTCAACAGTCTTTCACGCAATGAATGGCACAAGTACTGACAACCAAACTCACAATAACCTCAATTACACTGTGTCCGGGAAAAAAGTAAACCACGGACAATATTGCATAGAAAAGCCAAATCTCAACGCATTAAGAAAATTATGCACACCGGACTCAGAATACACATCTGGAAAAACCCACAAAATTTCGTTAGCAAATATTCTTTAACAGTGGATGTATTAATCTTCAAATATCAATGACAAAATATCTCAGTTTCTGTTGCATTAATTAATGCAGCCACTGGTCCAAAAGTGACCTTTGCACTTTGCTGACAGAACAATGTTCCTGCTACAGGACACGTGAGACCGTGCGACTGTTAACCCATGAAATAAGGGACTTCATTGCTCCAACTCTCTGGCCAGCTAACAGTCCTGACCTCAACCCGGTAACCTACTGGATCTGGGGAACCTGGCTGCAGGAACGTGTGGACCTCGGCCGAATTTATGACATCGCCCAGCTGAACCATGTTTGATTGAAGAGTGGGAACATTTCAACCAGATGTTCAATTGATTATCGATAAAGCAGTCGGGCAGTGACAGTGACTTTCACGTTTGCAAGTTTTGAATTCAAGCACTCGGAGTACATTTTGAACACAGACTTTAAATATGTTTGACTTTTGCATAGTGACAGTCACACGTCTAAACACTGCCAATAGTGCTATAGCTTTTGCAGATGTTGACAAATTTTACTGAAATTTGGCGATTTGTTTGCAATTTAATGCTGCATTGTTGGTGCCAAATTTGGTTAGAATCCGACAATGCTTGCTAGAATTATGATGTATTGACTTGGTGCTTTTTTTTCTGGGCAGACTGTAGAACGTCTATGGCAAGCAGTCACAGCCTGACAGACATCACAGCCTGATTGCTACATACATCTTTCACCTATAGGTAATAATAATAATAATGGTTTTATTTGTATTGCAGCACGAATGCTGGATTACACAACATCTGCCATGCAGGACAGTGCATATAATCGAACACAAATCATCATAGGAACATAACACAATATATGCAGTTTAGCACAGTAATATACAGGTACATGTTGCCAAATAGTGGCGCAAGGCTTACTCAATGCTGCAACTTAACAATTGTACAAACCAAAACAGCAATCAAACAACAATATAACATAAGACACAACTTAATAATGGTAAATATTTACAAACATGCACACAAAAATACACAAAACACAGCCCATAGAACACGTGTACAAACTGGCCATATGTGAGTCTGCTTATGACTGGACACATCTTAAGTATATGAGCATACAGCACGCAGCATTTCTGCTCAAATGTGGTCTAAACTGGAAGATATCACAGACTACTATAACTGACAACTCCTACAGATACAAGGTTGAACAGAGCTATAGGACAACAGACCTTGATGCTGGCCTTGTAGACGTATGTCTCACGTCCAGCGCTGTTCTGAGTCAACTTACTGAAAATGATAACTTCCTCATACAGAAAAACTCGACGGCGACACTTCTTACGTCGATAGTAGACTGTAAACTCTGCCTGACGCAGCAACATGCCTTGCTCCTGTAGATTCATCTGTAACGTCGAGCAAACACACACACATGCTGCACTGCTTCGTTAACAATCATTATTGTTTACACAGCTCTAGTCTCACAGATAACTCAAAGCTAGCAAATTTGCCATCTACAGAAGGCAAATGTTTCTTTTCTGTAGTCAATTTTCATATACATAAAAGCACACACTGCACTGCATGAGACCTGTTGCTTGCTCACATCAGTAACTGAAAGATTTTATACGACAAATGCAGCTGTCAAGGAGACACTGGCTAGCAACAGAGAAATAATACACTGTGAGCCATAAAAACGTGCCACTTTTATTTTGGCTCTAACTGTATCAATTGTTAACCAAGCCTGAAAATTCACGATGCATGTGACAAGCATTCGTAGTATTAGTTCATCAGACACTAACAAGCACATCTTGTCCCACAATACATATCAGCAAATGGAAAACTTGCAGCCTGCCGAGTTAGCTTACTGGGCAGTGCCTGTTGGACAAGCCGGCTGGCTGCCTGAACGGTCTGGACTTCAAAACCAGTCGGGACAGGTGGCCTACACAGTTAGGCCTATCAGGTACGCCGTGAAACTAAATTAATTTTCAGGCAGGTACAGAGGGTTCGCCTATATCCTCCTTAAACTGTGACAGGCCATTACACTCAGATTTAGTGGCACTTGCGTGTGATGTGTTCACATGGATAACAGATGGGACCACTATACTTCGTGCATTAAAACCCACCAGTCTGGGGCTCACTATACTACACTGCCTAGCTAGGTAGGCGTGTGGTATTAGTTGTCACTCAGGCTGGTTGGGGATAGGTGCACAAGTGTGGGTGAGTCCCAGAGAAACCTGTGGCTACAAGCTGGGCACCTTATATAGACACAAAGCCTCTCACATTACTAACTACACATACACGCACTGTCACTAGATACAGTGACAGTAGCGGTGCAACACCTACTCATAACACTATCCTTGCATACACACACACGTGGGTTGTGCATTGGGCCTAACCTTAGAGCCAACCTCACAATGAATGTGGATACAGTAACACCTAGCTAGTGCCACAGTCCCCACAAAGCAACAGAACAGAGCAGGCAAACTCACATCACACTTTTGAAGGCAGTCCACAGCAAGCAGATCATTTCCGTGACGCAACTGAAAACGCACCATCTCGAACGCTGCCTACGACACCAACCAACCATTACACAGTCTCTTTCACTGCGCTTTGTTCTACCACACCATCTCCAACGCTGCCTACGACACCAACCAACCATTACACAGTCTCTTTCACTGCGCT
>Ga0126335_1003257_pt1 | contig 10044 bp, 6 predicted proteins | sample OlaspJWI45metaG_FD_108409 | JGI IMG/M metagenome (GOLD analysis project Ga0126335, IMG submission 108409) | Marine gutless worms symbiont microbial communities from Oahu, Hawaii - Olavius sp. 1 OAHU.JWI-45 metaG | ecosystem: Host-associated > Annelida > Digestive system > Unclassified | place... | reverse complement strand
TTTTAAACAGTTTCTCAAGACAATCCTTTTTAGTCTCTACTAATGTGACCAGCGCATTAGAGGTTTTTTAAATGATATGCGCTATATAAATTCACGTTTTACTTACTTACTTACTTACTTACTGCAGTCTCGAGAAAGTTAACAAGACCTCAGTACCTCAGTCACACTGACGTTACCACCAGCTGGCGACCATTGACAACACCAGCAACCACCGGCGACCTCAATTTTGATCGGCTACCGGTCGGCGACCAATCGACGACCAATACGCTATGGGTCAGCGACCGGTCGTCAACCTTTTCGAGACCATATCTGTCGCCAAGAGGCTGTTGGAGGTTGCTGGTGCAACATCGTGTGCAACGTCGACAACCTCCTTGCGAGCGATTTCTTTTTGCGACCAGCTTGCGACCTCCAGCAACCATGCCGGCGACGTAGGTGGTCGCGAGGTGGTCGACAGCTGGTCGCAAGCTCAGTATGGCTGGGGTCTTGAGAGAAAAATGAAAAAGTAAGATCGGTACTCAGTACGGGTAGTTGCAACAAAACGTTTTGAAACGCCATCAGTACAACTCGCTGAATGATTGTGATAATAATGATATTAATAATAATAATATACTACCGTTACTGTATAACACTACTACCGATAGCATAATTATATTTCTAAAAATGTTTGCGTAACATGGCTTAAATAATGTTCGACTACGCGGTAACTGTCGACCTCTACGTACGTCGTTAAGTTTGGTCTGTAGGCGAGTGAGTTTGCTTTCACACGCGACCTTGGTGGCATTCGTCTGCAAGTTCTGTCGCGTGATCTCGCTCACGGCGAACGTTCGTATCTTGTCAAGCTGCTGAGTTTGGTTGTCTGTCAGTGATGCGATGCAGCCGGGCAGCTGGGATAGCGTCTCCACCGACTCTCTACAATCGAACAGTCTTCCATCGTACTTACGATAACATAGCGATATGTGATGCTATGTAAACGTAGAACTGAAAACATTTCTGTTCCGGCATTAACTGACCTCGGCGCATTGTGACTGTTTGCGGTTTAGTATGCACTGTACTAATATCATTACTTACTTATTTACCTTTCTCACACCCAATAGGTAGCGATAGATTTCTGTATTCGTTTTGTTTTTGACCGCCCGCGTAGCAGTGTGGTATTATTGCATGCGTCGGTTTCCATCGCCTGTGAAGTTGCGACCATACGACCTGATAGTTCTGTCTATTTATTATTAAGCTGCATCGAATGCATGAGATGCTGACTATTGTTACCGATGTTCGCGGTGTCTGTCTGTCAGTCTGTCTGTCACGCGGCTTAAATCGGCGGCGGCGCGTGCAGTGTACGCTGCGTGCCGTGTGCGCGGGGTAATTCGGTACAGCCTTCGCCAAATGTTTTTGGCCTCTTGTTATTAGTCGTAGTAGCAGTACGTGTGTGTGTTTGTATGTCCGGGATAACTTCCGAAATCCTATTCCTTCGCCTAAAAACTGTATTTTGAGCACGCAGGTACATAATCCGAAAGTCAATCGATCAGTCACATCTTCGTTTATTGTAATGTTGACAAGCGCAACTCATTACACAAAGGTAAAAACAGATCTACACGAAATACACTTAATCATACGAAAGATAAAAGATATTGAAATAGTTGCAAGTTCGATAACAATCTCTACTGTAAAGTTCAGTGGTTTTAGCGATATGTCTTTTATTCTGTGATGCTGTTTGTAAATTGTACTAAGAGCGGGATTTATCCTGTAGGTAAGACTGCAGTGTATGCAAGTCGAGGTCGTATATCAAGGTCATGGTGGTAAAGGTCAAATAATTACGTCTCTGTGGTAAAAAGGTACAAAGAAAAAGTAAAAACCAAAGATTAATAGTCAATACTGTTTTAGTTGCGTTTGCTTTATACGCACGTTTTTAAATACCGATGGTACAGTTTTAGCATAAAACCAGAACCCGAGTGATTGAAAGACAATGTAAACCTGTTGATGTGTCTGACGAGCAGAGTGAAGACGGTGAACGTGAGAACTATCGAGTAGGTGGCGCGAAACGTGACGTAAATGACAACGAAGAACAGCCGCTGTGAATGTGTCGTGCTAACAGCCAGCGACCTCTCATCATCACGCCCTGCACGTACATACAGTTTCCAGTCAATTCGGCCCCACGGCAAACGAAACCCTTACCCTAACTCCAAGTCCTAACCCTAACCATAAGCTTAGGCTAACCCTAAGCCTTGGGGACGAGTTGACTGCCGTCCAGCACCGAAGGCTTGTCGTATCATAAAGAAGTTACAAAATGGTGTCATTTTTTCACTTTTCGGAATAAGAAAAATCCGAAATGTACGTTTTGTAGGGAAGTTCATTCGCAACATGTGAGCATACTAAAATTGTTATGCAGATAACTTTATAATTGAGACTATAGTTGTACACAGAACGCAGTCACCCAGTGCAATATTTGTCCCAGCGGTATTCTACACAGTGTCCGGAAAAAATGGAATCACTAGTATTTTGGGCATAACTTTGACAAGTTCAACAAATTTTCGTACTTTCTGGCACAATTTATTTCGACATTTAAGGTAACTGAAAAATGGTAACAAAATACCGCCACTACTCGCACGACACATAATAAGTAAGTAAGTTGACGTCATCAAAATGCTTGCGCTACCGTGGAGTTTCCGGAAAGAGGATTGCCAGAGTTCATTTCGCCGCTACTGTGGACTCCACATTCGCCAGATATAAATCCGGTTGACTATGCAGCGTGTGGAGCATACTACAAGAGAAGATGTACAAAACACGCATCACTGATCTCGACGACCTCAAACATCGCATCAGAATCAGAACCGAGTGGGCCAAGCTGTATCACGCCATCATTGCTGCAGCTGTGTGTCAGTGGCGTCGCCGTCTTTCAGCTTGTGCCAGGGCGGGCGGTGGTCATTTCGAGCATTGCTTTTAATTTTTTAAATTCGTTTTTGCAATCACTGCGGCCTTTGAAGCCTTCGTTTACTAGTCGAATCGAACAGTTGATATTCCCGTCTGATTGTCTTGCAGTTGTCAGTTATTACGTTGTGCGTTTTAATGCATGACGATCGTTTAATTCACAAGGTAAAGTAGTGACACCGTTTAGGTGCGGCGGACATTTGTTCTGCCTGTTTGGTTTCGCATTACCTTTACGACATTCCGTACAAAAATTACAACTATATATATATTTGTGTTTGTCAAAGTTATGCCTGAAACACTATTGGTTCCATTTTTTCCCGACACGCTGTATTACTACTACTAGCTTGTTAAACACATTGAAAACAACGACAAAAATAAGCAAGTGTAACAAAAAAGCTTCACATGCTTAAATGTCAAAATCAGTCTTCCACTTTTCAACATAATTGCTAAATTCATTCAAACATATATCCCAGCTGTCGATAAGTTTCTGAATGCCCGGCGTAATGAAAGATGTTGGCTTTTATCAAAACCACTGACGAATGGCATGACTGCACCGATGCGAATTTCTGTCCACTCAGCATTTTCTTTATTGGCTCAGGACTGTGTGGTTGTCACTGGTATGGGGGGTGTGTGATAACACTTCAAATCCCATTTGCCGTTAGTCAATGTGTCCATAAAAATGAATTATGGTACACTGTTCGCAATGAGACACTTTCACTGGCAGCATCCCCGTGATATTTAACGTATATAAATTACGTCATAGTGACGTTATCATAATGAAACTCGTATATTTCAAATTTTTCACATTCAGAAAAATGATATAATGACACCATTTTGTAACTTATTAATGACACGACGACCCTAATAACAACTGTCGGGATAATGTTAACATCAAAATGTTTAGCTTAGTTCACTCATGTGGAACGCCTTAGACCTACTGAGAATCGGTTTTAGCTTAAAAGTGTTCAAAACAACGACGACAACGAACGTCGCACATAAATAAGTTTAGCATTGACAAAAGTCACAAAACTCAATGCTGCACTATTCCAATACTCACGCCTAATGTACATTTCTTTCAAGATAATATATGCAGAGTTTAGCGTGTAGTCAAAAGTTGACTATAAGTTAGCTTAGTCTATCACACGTAGCCTTGTCAAATCTAACCGTTCAATCATAGGCCAAAATTCGTAAAGTTAGTCCGGAAGAGAAAGTGAAATGGCTAATGTGGAAAAGATTTGTGAAAAAAAGGTAAGTTTTCAGGCTAGAGCAAAAGAGTGAAGGAATGACAGACAGTGAAAGTGACGACACAGAAGATGAACTGATATGAGTGTAATGAGGTGAATGAGGAAAAGGCTGAGTATCAAGAAGCTTATAAATAGAATCAGGCAGTTGATTCCAGTGACAGGGTGCTACATAACAAAAAGAGTGATTTGTGATTTTGATAGAACGAGTAGGTGGACGACGGTTGTTACAAGGAGGTTAAGTCAACTTTCGTAATGTTAGTGTGCCCTTACAGCTATCCCACAGTAAACTGTGCTACTAGGTAACACTAAAGCTCGGTTTACATCAACCGTGAATACGGGCCGTGAACACAGGTGATGTAATCAGAGCTTAACAATAATAACACTAATATTTAAGATAACTACTAAAATATGCACGCTTGACAGTGAGTTTAGAACAAGCAAATGAACTTAAGACTCGACGAATACTCTGAATATTACCGACCGATGTCGGTGAAGAAGGCGATAATAGAGAGTAGCGCAATGAAGCAAATGAGAACAACAAGGAACAGTATCAGAGGAGTGAAGATGGTCAGTGGAATAGATTCTTCGTAGTCGGCCAGCACGTCGTCGGACGATACTGCATGCAGCCAGACATATTGATATGCCGTAGTGCTAAATATTTAGATTTTAGAATAAATAGAGACAACAAGTGGCTACAGTATGTAGTGACGGTCGCATCGAAGTGGCGTCATCTGGCGTACGAGTAAGAACCGACAGACTGACTGACAGACGCTGACGCTACGAGTCACCAACATAAATGGTCCGCATCTCATGCATTCGATGCTGCCTAATAATGGTAGGAAAAAAGTACAAATACAAGATAGGCTACAAAGTATTTAAATTTGACTCTAAAAGTTACGCTAATGATATTATATTTTGCCTACTAGTGGTTTAACATATTTCATTCGAAATAATCTTCCGCCGCCTATGCAGACGCGGAGACGCCGGGGACATTATTTTATTATTTTAGCCTATTATGTCCGTGATTCTGTCTGACTTCTGTTACTGCGTCTCGGTGGCTCAGTGATTAGCGTTGTGGCTCGTGGCCCGAGAGCTCAAGGGTTCGACGCTTATAGCCTCTGCGCTCCGGTTGTCCAGAAATGAATGACGGTCTGAACAGCTAACAACTGTGATTTTCGTCACGTAGCGGTCCTGGGTAGACTGTTTACTCACTACAGTGGTGCCTAAGCCAACTCAGCCTTCCAGCCCTCCGGGGTCGGTAAATGAGGAGGACTAGCTTCGGCTGGAAAGGAAAAGACAGGTATGGAATATGGATCATTCCATTCGTGGATAAACGCGTGGGTAGCAGGTAAAACTGTGTGATCCCTTGAAAACGCGTGCCTACCTGAGCGCCTATGTGATGACGCTGGCCCACGAAGAGGCGCTATATCAAGAGTGTCATCTACCTTTGACTTTACTGCTGCACAGATTTTATGGAAAGCCGAACACACCGAAAGTGGCGGTAGTAGTTAGATTGCGAGCCGGTCTGAAGACAGTGAGGCGTATCGTCCGGTAGAAATCGACGACGTTGACGAGCATCGTCTTGTCGTGGACGTCCGGTCCGGATGTCGGAATGACGAAGTCGACGCTGAACGTGACTGGACAAGCAACTCCGACGTCGTAGTCGAACATCGGTTGTGAAGAGTGGTTAGGATCTCTCACCAGTATCGAAAACGAACCTACGACAGCATACTGCTACTTTCACGATGTAATTTAACGGCAGACGTAGCTGTTCATCATCGGTTCATTATCAGACAAATTATAAGTGTGTTTATGTATAATGAACATGGGTATATATTCTAAACGCGTAAACAGAATAGATAAAAACACACAAAGAAAGTCAATAAACGTAACACAAATAACACATTCGTTTATTAGAAATTGCCAGAACGCAATTAAACAATGGAATAAGAATAAGAGAAAAAGAAAATGTTTAATAACTGTACTTATGAATTTGTCTGTGAACAAAGTTGCGCTGATCATCATTGTGTGAGAGGAATCGATCATGGCGCCGACGTCGCAGGTCGTAACCATGACTGTTCTTGTCTGGTAACAGTGAATGTAACAGATGACGTTGATTGTTTAAAACGCGACGGAAAAGCACATCATCGGCATCTTCGACAAGGTTCTCCACAGTTGGGCAATCAGGCCGAAATCCGGCGAATTCCAGCGCGAATTCCGCGTCTTAACAACCCTTCACAATCCCTCGATGCGCTGGTGGTCATCGTAGATGGTGAAGCCCCACCAGGCGCTGGTGGCGTATGTCAATCTGGCGACGAAAACAGCTCGACAAACTGTCTGCAGCTCGGCGTCGTTTAAGCCGTGACTACGGAGAACACACAACGCGTGGATGGACGGGAACAACCACGACTAATGCGCCGGACATGTTCCACCACGAATAATGTGTTCGTCGCTGTGACGCCCAGCATCTTCATTGATGTCACACGGGTGACTTAAATATATGCCAGTCAGCGGTGACGGTAGTTCTACTGCGTGACGTCGTCGAGAGTCGACGAAGATAATCTCGGTGCTTTAAAACATTAAAAGTAGACTAAAATAATGTGCTCAACAGTTTCTTTGTGCAGTTTTCTGAAGTCTGCGAAGTCTCATCTGGGAGATGTAATACCCAGTAGCCTAGAAAACACGGACCGACGTGCTTATTGAAATTACACTCTCGTGCTGCTGTAATGCCAATTAAGGCCGCTGAGACTTTATATTCGTTTTTACTAATTTTTTAAAAAATGTGGTGCATTGTTAGAAATGCGACATGTTATCCGACCTGGACAGCTCTGAAGTTCTCCATCGACATGCAGAATCCACTCGCGGTCACGTCTGATAAGCTGGGCGGCCAGCGTGCGGTCATCTTTGACCGTGGTCGGCGGATAGACTGACCGCAAGATAGAGGCGCGTCTCGGTATCTCGAACGCAATGAACGGCACATGCATAGCGCTGCGGTTCAGTAGGCGGTAAGAGTGGCGAGAAAGTCGCTCAACGTTCAGGTGGTTCTCGGGTCTCAGTAGCGGCGGCGGCGCCACGGTAACCTCGTCTGGCAGAAATTGGCATTCAGTCAACGACCGTGCGACGTCGCACTTCTCGTTTTCTGAGCAGTACAACAATACGGAAATCTTATTTTTGATGCGCGCCTAACGTGATAGACGTCGCTATTGCTATCGCAATTTCGTCTGTCTGTCCGTCACATTTGGCCTATTGTGTGATCCACGCTTAAACGGTTTGAAATTTCAAAATACCAGGGGCGGATTTAGGAGGGGGGCGTGGGTCCCGGGCTTTCCTATTTTTGGCAAAGTCAATTGTATTTTTACATTGTATACAATGTCTGAATTTTGATTTTATAGCGGCCGAAATCCGAGGAGTTTTCTTGGAAGTGTGGGGTGTGTGCGTGTGTGTGTGTGTCTGTGTGATCCCATAGGCCTACACGACAAATCAGTCGTTTTTTATCTATTATCGGTGGGTTTCGAAATCGTGGCCGCTACTGTTTTTTGATCTGCAATGGCCCAATTTTGAATAATATCCGAGGCCATTCTGATCCCAAAAATATATGCCAGATTGCAGGAAATCGCATCTAATTTTCAAAATTTTCTGGGGGAGCCCCAGACCCCCCGCCGGCGCTCACGCCTTCGTCGCTCGGTTCGGGGCTTCGCCCCCTTACCGGGCCCCCTTTCCAAAATTCCTGGATCCGCCCCTGAATACGGTTTGCACCACATGTCACGTTAATGCTTGAGGATTGTTCTAGTGCCGAGGATGACGTTATGGTACCCTAGCCTGAACCAAATAGTGGAACGTTTTGGTACCAACCATGAATTGAATTCAGGCAATGGTACTATAACGTCTCACTTTGGATTCATGGTTGGTAGCACAACGTCCCACCAATGGGTCTAGACTAGAGCACCACAACGTCGTTGTATTATAAAAATCCACAGTGTTTGCATCTAGGATAGGGGTTTCGACTATAGCCGTGATCTAAACTGACCAAAAAGACAAGCGCCATCTCAGCGATAGCTCAGCTCTTGTTCTCTTGTTCGTGTGTTTTATTACCAATACATGGCGCGTTGAACGCTGCTTAATAATAATAATAATAATAATAATAAGAGACTGCACAAATTTAACATTTTAACATTTAACAACTATGTAGAAATTACTATTGATAAACAGTGCTGGCTGTCGCTGATGTGTGTGAAAAGCAAAGCTGATTTCTGGCGTTGTTACGATTCTAGTTCTTAGTTGATTTCAGTCCTTCGATTTGTACAGTATTTTAGTATGGTCTGTGCTGCCATCTGGCGCAGTAAACGTTTGTTATATCACTATCTAAAACACACGATCGTGACTGGTTCAACGCGCGTCACGTTACATGTAAAAAGAAACAGCGTTGCCCAACTGTGTCAATGTTGCCTTCGGCGCTCTGGCAACATTGCACAACTTTCGGTTATAATTGTTAATATTGCCCTGGCACCAGTCAACAATGTGACTCACTCCACGTTGCGGTGTTGACGCCGAACGGTACGCTAGGTCTGATGGAGGCGATGCGAGGCAGTCGTGTGCTGGCGTTGATCGGCTGAGCGGCGGATCCACGCCGGCCAGTCTCTGAATCCACTCCGCCAATATAATGTCCTGCCGTTAGTACTCCGAGCTCCACGTCGCCTTGAATGATGTCCGGTGACACAGACACTTCGCTGCCGACATGGATCGTCAGAAACTCCGATCTGCATCAATCACAATATTAATTCTATAATTATAATAATCAGTTTTAAGCGGCCGTAGGATCGCGGCATACAGTCTCAGATGACAGCTATGAGCCTGGGGCCCGATTTTCAAAACTTCTTAAAATTTTCCTAAGTTTTTCACAAGTTCATCGTAACTTCGTCGTAAGTTCACAACTTAAGCATTCCTAAGATCTTCCTAAGATTTTCGTAAGTTCGGTCATTTTCCTAAGATTTTCCTAAGATTTTCCTAAGATCTTCTTAAGAAGTTTTGAAAATCGGGCCTCTGGTTTCCTTTTCCAGTGCATAGCTGTCATCATCCAGGGATTCAATTTACAACAGTTTCCCCAACGACGAAGAGTGACCACTCCCGCTTCAAGCCTTTTGTTGTAACTTTTGTTATTAACTCTCTGGATCTCTGCTACCGAGGTATTTAAAAAAATAATCATAATCAAAAAAATCATAATTATAGTTAAAATACGTACAATATATAATGCCCAGGCATGTGACTTTAAGTAAGAGTAACACTAATTTTGTGCCTCAGTGGCGTTGCGATGCGTTTAATTTGAAGTCCATTAGCATTGGTAGCAAAATTGCTAATTAATGGTCGAGTAAAGAAATAACTTTTGCGACGATAGACAAACAGAGAGACAGGGCGACATTGCAATTCCAGAATGTCATGCATTAACGGAAAAAAACGAAATAGCAGCGTGCGTACTTGTCTACTCTGCGGTAGGGATGACGGTTGTTGGACGTGACGAGTCTGCGTGACGTCAGAGTGACGTCGTTGATGACGTCATCCCGGCGGCGGACGACCGAGTACTGTAGGTCGTAGAGCGCGTAGTCGGCGAGCGGCTGGACGTGGCAGGCGAACGACGACGACGATGACGACGACGTGGGGGGTCGTCGAGATGATTGACGTGTAGGCTGGTACTGCCGCCGCTGCTGCTGACGATGATGATTGTGATCAAAAAATATCGGCGTCAACACGAACTCCGCTACGCTTCCTGTCATGCATCTGTCAATCACATACTGCTCCCCGTTGTAGGAGTAGTTTATACCAGTACTAGCTGTTATACCTGCCCAGTCGAGCTTCCCCGCCACCCTACCCCACAACCCCTCCC
>Ga0126335_1003256_pt1 | contig 10045 bp, 7 predicted proteins | sample OlaspJWI45metaG_FD_108409 | JGI IMG/M metagenome (GOLD analysis project Ga0126335, IMG submission 108409) | Marine gutless worms symbiont microbial communities from Oahu, Hawaii - Olavius sp. 1 OAHU.JWI-45 metaG | ecosystem: Host-associated > Annelida > Digestive system > Unclassified | place... | reverse complement strand
GTCAGAATAGCCATTTATGTGCAGTTGTGTTGTGGGCACACGAGCACTACTGACCAAAAAGTGACCATAGTTATGTCGTACAAACTATACGAACTTTACGACTGGGGAAAAGTTCCGGAACTTTATGAAACTTTAGGCCTATACGTAAGTAAGTAAACCTTTTATTGTATGAAACACATGTTATGGAACTTTGCGTTTTTACAACGAACTTCTTATGTTGAGTTACAAGCTCTCGATTCCACCACAGCAATAGTTCCTTGCTGCTGAACACATGCACGCGCAGTAACCTCAACCAAAATTGGTCCAATGGTACAACAGTACGGTAGCGCCAAGGTGATGTAGGCCTATTCCACAGGCTACTCGCGATGACGTCAGTGAACTTTACGAAACTTTAGGAACTTAATGGAACTTAAAGTTTTTTTTTGGGGGGGGGGAGTTTCGGAACTTCAGGAAACTTCATAACGGGTATATTGGAACGGAACAATACTAACCGACTTCGTTTGGTGTGAAATTGGTGGTGAACTGTCCTGACGCGTCGGCCTGTATCTTGAGCGTCTGAGAACGACCGCTGGGCGAGCGTGCTATCACCTTGACGGCGCCTCGCCGCACGTCCATCTCTCGTATGTTCAACGCCGGAAACTGTGACACGTGCATCCTCATACTGCCGCCGCTGTTCGACGGCCAACTCACGCCAGACATTGCGACCCCGCCCGACTGTCGCTGCGTCCTCTAGCAGATTAGTGTCGACGACGATTTCGAAGATAAATCTCTTCTGCAACTACGTAACTACCATTGACCTACACGCATATCATCAAGGACTAATAAGTACTATTAACAGCGCGGCAAATGAAAATTCAACTTAGACTAAACGTATACTCAGTGGCGTTGCTACGTTTTGGCTCCTCGTTTGCACATATATTGTTCCATGGATTTTCACCTCATAAGTCCTTCAAGGTATTTTTCAGAACTGTTGTTGTGCAAGAGTAGGTTACTGCTTGTGTAGCGTTTTTGAACTCTGTAGTACAAGAAATTAGAGCGCTTCTATCCATATAACCATTTAGGCTGACTGCATTTGTAAAAACATCAGCACAAACCTGCCAGTGTTCGAGTCCGACTCTGTTGTCCCATCAGGTTACAAACAGTACAAAGTAAGTAAGTAAGTAAGTGAATTTGTGTTCGCGCAGCAGACCATACAGCCTAAACTGTCACGGAGGCGCTATGTTCGTGTCCCATATGCTCTACAGAACAGCAGAGTCTTCAAAAGCGCACAGAACTGAGTCGGTGTCAGTGATGGATCACGAACTGACAATGGGAGTGAGTTCCACAGGATCGGACCAAAAACCAGCTAAACATCTTTCGCCGTATCGCGTTGTTCTGGAGCGTGGCACCAAATGTTAAAGTAAGCCGGATCTCGCCGGACCTGAGATCCGGCACCTTTAAGTTTAGATCCGCCACCTCAAGCATCCGATCCATTACGTGTGGTAACAGATCCATCACCTAAGACGTGAGATCCGCCACCTAAATCACGAGATCCACCGTCATTTTTAACACCGTCGGACGAAATAGAACTGTAATGATAATCCATTACTTACTTATTAAAGTAGCCGTCACTATTTTGTTACATAACATTAGAGTAAAAAATGGGAGATCCACCACCCTTTGAAGAACACTTTAAGCCCTACGTGGCACTACAAGGTCACCACGCGTAGCGGAGCGGAGGTGACCATGATTGGCTGATTCAAACACCGGTGAGCGCAGTTCAGTGAGGTATGTTAGCACAACTTGATGCAGAAACTTGTACACCAGGATACACACTTTGTATTCAATTCTCTCCTGAACGGACAGCCAATGTAGTCGATTTCGAACATCCGTGGTGATGTTACGCAGTATGATTCGAGCTGCAGCGTTGAGCACGTTCTGTAGAGACTGGACGTTGGCTGTTACAGTAGTCCACCCGACTCGTAACGAACGCGTGTACCATGGTTGTGGCAGCATCTTCCGTGAGTGACTTTCGCACGGTATTCATCTGCCGCAGATGGTAAAAGCTCTTGCCAGACAGGCGTCGGACATGGGGTGCGAAGGTCAGCGGACCGTCGAGCAACACGCCGAGGTACACTGCTTCAGTGGAGAGCTTGATGTTGACGACCCTAAGCATGATGGTCAGGACTGGCCGAAGCTTAAGACAGTTGGTGCGGTGTACCAAGTCATGTGAACTGAGTTTTGTCCTGGTTTATTTTCAACTGGTTGGCACACATCTACCAGCCGATATCACCCACACATGTGACCAGCTTCTGCACAATATTGTCTACTGCCGATGGGTCTGCATGGAAATACAGCTGAGTGTCGTCGGCATATGAGTGCTCTTCGAGTCTATGTCGTCGGGCGATTGCGATTACGTCAGAACAGTAGACGAGAAAAAGGACAGGTTCGAGCACGCTTCCTTGTGGGACGCCGCAGGTCAATGGCGATCTAATCGACTGTACCCCATCTATGTTGACTGACTGTGTCCGGTTCCGCAAAAAGGACTTGATCCGTGAAAGAGCCCGTCCCTTGACACCGAGCGACCGCTGTAAACGATCAATCAATATGTCGTGATCGATAGTGTCAAATGAAACCGAACACAGCCCACAGAATCAGCATGCACAGTAAGCTAACATTTTTCGATCAGCTGCTCGCAACACGTCAGTAATCACCTTTAGCACAGCTGTCTCTGTCGAATGCTTAGGCCTACTGCTGTCATCAAATTGAACACTCGGCATCAGACGTAGACGCTCGAAAAACGTGACTTAGAGAAATTTAGAGAAACTAAAAAACAGTAAGAGCGAAACACATGATAAACTGATAATAGGTTCTAGGGGGCCTAGGCGTACGAGTTGCTTTTAAATACCTAGGCGGAGGCCTATATAGAAACACTCTACGGCATTGAAACATTGTCTTGCAGAGAGGTCTAAGGCCTATGACACAAGTGGTCTAGAAACGTTGTTGTGGGTTCGTATTGCAGTTAGCCTATAATAACCGAATGTAATGCAAGATAGGTTAATCGAGGAGTTAATTGGGAGTTCTTGAGTGTTCTGTGACATATGAGGCTTGGTAGGCTAACTAATAGGGAAACTAACGAAACAAGTGTGGATTAGAACTATCTAGCATATCGCGTCATCAACGTTATCAGTACAGCGTAATATATCTCATTTTATCATTGAAATATCTAACTGTACCTTGAAACACTGCAGATAGCAGCTCTAATTCGAAATCAAGCAACCATACGCGCACTGCCAATATAGTCGTACACAAAACAGTACTGTACAAAGTCGCCCTACCGTATAGCTATAGCAGTCGCACGGGCGTGTCCTGGAGCGTGTGCAACAAAGCATGACCGTTAGATTTAACGCCGAGCGTATAACACATTATATGCACATCAACGCCCGCCGCAGTCCGCCCTCGGCCGCCATATACGACTGGGGTCACGGGACGCCGTGGTGGTCGACCGCCCTGGCCGTCAACAGCTAGTGATGTCACGTCACGCTTGACGGCCCATGCCAGACGCGCACAACTCGTTGTCGTCGTCGTACTCTGCGCACGTTGCCTATTCTCACTCACGACGACTCAAGCCCGACAGACCAGACGCCCTCCATACTGTACAGCAGCTAAGTGTGGTGTATAGGCCTATTATACCGGCGGTAGGCTTACGTCAGTACGACAGTAATATACACAATGTTAATTCGTGTGTTTTCCATCCACTGTCCGTCAGCCAGCACTCTTGTTTACATTGATAGCAAGTGGGCCAGCCTGAACTCGAACGCTGTGGTGCCATCTGATGAATGTAGTTAAAACGTACTACCAGAACAGGCAGCAGCGATACTTAGGTGTATACGTTGTTTACTAACAAGAGACTGCAGGATGATTGTCAGCTGAATTGCTCGATCGGCTTTTGCTCTAATGATTCTCTCAGTAAATCCTGTTTTTCAAAATCCCTAACATCTTACAGAGCACCATGTAAAAGCACGTGTTAACCAAACCAAACGGCAGCTAATTTTTAATAAATAGCTTGTTTGTGCAGCAGTGCAAAATGTCATAATATCAGTTTTTCACCTCAAACCCAGTGAAAGAATTTTGTAAGATTTTACGAAGGCGTTAAAGGTGCTTTAGGCGCCTATCCAGCAAAGGCGCAAGATGAGCCTGTACGTAGTCCTATATAGTCTATAAGCTAAGTTTGAGTAAGTTAGTTCGAAGTGAGTGGCCTGTAATTCTATATGAAGCATCGAGAGTCATGCATTATAGCAAAGTTAGCACTTAGAACTCAATGATTCTTGAATATTGTTCTTTGTCACGTATAAGCCTATAGCCTAATAGCCCAAATAAAGCTGGCGTGATATAATCTTAATTGTAAGCCTATCGATACATGATAAGGCAAGAATACATCTAATAGGAAATCAATTATCCATCGAATAGCACAAGTACCACAAATGTTTTGTTTTAATAAAACTGAAATTGAAATATAAGCAATAAAAACTAGGCATAGCCATAGGCCTATAGGTTATGTCATTTCCATGACGACGTCGACAGGCCTAGCCAGTGATAACCATCTTGGGAATAACTATTTATTTTGTTGCATGTAGTGCTATACTTTTCGTACCTAATGACCTCTGAGCAATGAGCTTCATCAGCATTTTACAACTGCTAAGAGTGGGCTTATGCGAATAGGATGTTTCAGTTTCAGCATATGTACAATGGATAGGATGTTTTATGACGTCATCGTCGGCGAGACGGAACATTGACCGGATGAGACTTGAACGTAACGTTGCGGGCATGGACAGACAGCGTGAGTGCGACGCATGGCAGTAACTGCAGAAACTGTTCCAGCTGACAACCTGCCGAACGAGTCAAACACTGACGAACTTCAGTTAAATGTCGTCAACAACTATCAGCTGCCAGTGAGTAGGCCTACTGTGCATTAGTTGCTATTGAAAGTGAAGCTGGCTTCAATTAACCAGCTGCTCATACCACAAAAAAGTCGAAACAATTTCGTGTCATGTGTCCTAGGCCAGGGGTTCTACCATCCTAACCATCCTAGGACCTCCTGCCTAGTGACCTCAAGGGGATGGGTAGCGGGATCACATCTCCGGTAGTCGTCATCCTCGCAGCTATAGTGATCCGACGTACACGGTTTTCCACTGTTGGCGATCGTGCATTTCCGGTTGCCGGATGCCGTCTCTGGAACAGTCTGCTGCCCGACGTCACCTCAGCTTCAACGCTGTCTGTTTTTCGAAACCGCCTCAAAACTCATCTCTTTTCCAGATCATTTCCTTTTTAACTGTTTTCGGCTTCTAGTTCTCCACACCGTGTATAGTAGTGGTTTAGCAGTATTTGTAGTTTAGGCCACTCTAAATAACTCTAATGTAATGTAATGTAATCTCTATCTAGAATCTAGATAGAGGGGTATGAGTTCTCTTCCAGGCTAAACGGTATTGTGTGTGTAGACTCTATGAAGAATACGCACGAAACAAGTAAACTGTCAGTATAATACGCATTACGACGTACGATAAACAATAGGCCTATCGTATAACACCATGATATGACAATTAGTCCGCGATAACGGGACCACGCGCAACCGCTCGCTCTCGTCGATTATTATCGGACGCTGAATGACTACTGCAAGCGACGCGCTTCGCTGCCGCGCTTCCTAGGCACGCGCTGCTGCTGCTATAGCGTCCTAGAAGTGGTAACTGCTGTAAGGTCAAAGCCCCCCCCCATGAACAGCCCCCTCTCATCACTACAACGCATGCAGGACAAAAAAGCAAAGGGAACAAAAACTGTCATTGTCATATGCTTACAGCATGCATGTAACAATCTGCAATCAACAAGGCAAATTGCAGTTTTGCGCATACGTCGTGCAAAATTGCAAGGCTGATTAAAATCAGTTAGGCTTACCGATATAGCTTGCACTGGTTCTTGAACCGTCAAAAACATTGAAGAAATACAAGTAAGTTTTACTCAGTAACTATGCCACTGTATGAATCTTTAATTTTTTATCTAGTAATCTATACAGATTTCAAACCAAATTGTGAGATCTCTTATACGACTTTTTACAGAAATTAGTTTAACTGCGCACATATATTGGTAGTTTTTTTGTAGAGTTGGCGACTTGCTGAATGCGAAGACAAAGAAAATGTGGAAAAGTGCTGCGTGGGCGCACTATTCAACCTGTCAGAACATTACGATGCGGAATCCATCGAAGATCATCTCTATATATATCCCACTTCTACACCAATCCATTCAGCAGCAGAAACAACGACGACGACGACGACAAACAGTTTTTCTGCTGGACTTTCAACTCAAAAGGCACGGTCTTATTTAATGAAGACGAATGCAAAATAAATTTGCGACAAAAGACATAGTCAATTATTGGCACCAAGTTCCAAGTCATTACCGAGTTACCGATCATTGCAATATGCGTCAAGTTGCGACACCCGGGGTCATTATCCCCATGAATTTTTGGATCAACGGTGTTCCACCAAACACGTTGTCTCTATTAGCCAAAACAAAAAGCCAAGACAAAACTGACCCTGACAAGAAAACACGCAATTGGCACAAATCTAGCTGTAAGTCTAAAACTGAACCAACGCGACTTCACTAATAGGAAGTCATACGTGAGGTATCCATTTGTACCAAAATTGGTGACCTTGCACGACCTTGAACTACGTAAGTTCGTAATTGATATGTATTTTAAACATTTGAAATTGCGAAACAGTGGTAAACGGTAGAACAAAAGTGTTCTGATAATTTTCTTCTTTTCACGCTTCAAACAATTGTGATGTTAAAAAATAAAGAGAGAAGAAAGTATTGCCGTATCAGCTCGCTATAGCTGCGTGTCTCGTTGTAAACATCTGCAGGACGAATGGCAAGCTTGTCCACAGACTGTCGGAACATGTTCATCGAACCACTGCTTCTACTATACATGTACATCGCAAACCCCGCAAACAAGAAGTTCATCACTACCGACTCGCACAGCAGTCACAAAACATGCCAGCAAACTCAAAACAACGAGCGATAACAAGAAGTGTTCGTGCTGCGCTAAGGCACGCCAGCTAGAAAACGACTTGATGCGACTGATGCTGCAGACGTCGCCAACGCCGCACCCCAAAGACAAAGACGTCAGTTGGTATGGCTTTCGTTTTCTTCACACCGTTTGCTGACTTTGAATGATTCGATTGATGCGTTTTTGAACGCGGTTTTGAACCGTAGTCGCACGTGTAGTATAACGCTGTGCGTAAAAACAGGAACATTAACGTTTGCGTGATCGATGGTTAAAAAATTTCAACTAAGGGCCCAATCCGCCTAATCAACAAGTTCCAGGTTAGTCGTTATCAACATTAGGCCTACTTTGTCGACTATTTTGTATGTCCACACAGGCTAAACTTTTTAAAATGTTACGTTAGTTGCTAATAGGCCTATACGTCGTATAACAGCACTTAGAGTGCAATATTGCGACTTATAATAGGCCAACATGTAAACGAATAGGCCTCAGTAAATGGATGGGTAGATGGACATATTAGTAAACGAACGAATAAGTAAATGTCTCGAATCAGTTGCTTTGGGATGAGGCAGTGTGTAAAGTGTGCCATCTAAGTCAGTTGTATTTCTTTTGCTAAATCTTGTGAAGAGCCAAGATCTGCATGGTTGTCACTGCAGCGAGCGAGATCAACTGCGTCGCACGTCGTCCAGTCGGCCACTCACGCTGTCGCTGCGCAATGCTGCTCGCTCGATAGTCGTCTCCGATTCGCCGCTGCATGTAGCGAAGCGACGCGTTACACGATCGTCTCATCAGCAAGCGCGAGTCGACGTTGGTCTGGCGTCGTCTGCCGCTGAGCAGGAGATTCGCCACAACGACAAGGACGACGACGTGCAGTCCAAATCTCAGACAAAGCGACCGCTGACGGCGGCAGCAAGTGGCAGCGTGCTTAACGAGCTCAAGTCGTGGCGTAAGTTGCAGGAACCACTGCAACGCTACCTGGAGTTTGTTCGCTCTAACAACTTTGGTAACGCCACTGACCAGGCGACCGACCCTCCACGACTACAAGAAGACGACATTGGCGGCGGCACAAAGGACAGTTTATCTGACTCTGCCGGCGGGAAAACCCAACAAGACGAGGACAGGCTGCTGCGACGGCCGAGGACGGACCCAGTCCGTATCTTATCGCATGAGCAGCGCTAGTGCTAGTGTAATCTACCGTTATTACACGTCTGTTGCATAGCCAAGTTCTCTCTCTGAATTCCACAATGGTGACAGAACCTGCAGTTCTCAGTGCATGGCAACGAGTACTTTAAAAGTAACTAACCCACCATGTAGTCCATTACCGCCAATGCCAGTACTATGTAGTGCGTAGTTACGTGTATGTGTATGTTGGCATGAAAACAATTAGCATCCTCTGATTTTTGTGGCTCGTATGAAGCCACGAGCCCAGCTTCAGGCTCTAGAGGGCGATCCAGGAATTTATTTTAGGAGCGCATGGCGAGCATTACCTCTCGTAATCAGTCTCAGATCATCTACGGATATACCACTTATTCCCCTTTAACTCTGCTTACCGGTATGGTTTGTTGTCCAAAGTGTACTTTATGCAATTATATTTAAACTGTCATAGACACATTTGATCGCAGGTGTCGATAACCTATCTATAGTCTCGCATCTTTAACGTCGAGTATCTATCTGTAGTGTTGGGGAGTGAATGGAAATGAATTTGTATTTTTGCGTCACGCTACACGAATATCATGTTATGATTGACACTTTGTACTACATTAATGGCATTTTGTTGACTAATAACGGAATATTAGAAATGTGTCTAATAAATGGCACCTAACCAGTAATTAGTTATACAACGACTATAAAAAGACGGCTAAGTGCAATATGAAAACGCAATTTCACTTCGTAATACAGTAGTTCAGTCGCGTAATGAGCCTATCTGACGCGTTCCGGCTATGGCGGACCTTTAATTGAGCGAAGTCACAGTCTGTGTAGGCCTAAAGCACAGTACCCGTGGTCATGGGACGTGTTCGCGGGTGGTGTGATGAGTGCGATGTTGGAGAAAAGCATTAATTGTCGTGCAATGCAGCTCTCAACACAGCCGTGGATGGATCTGAACAACAGTCATATATGTTTATCACTCGTGTCTGTATGGCAGACCATAGTTGTTACTAACCGTTGCTGACATAATAAAAACCTTAAATAACCGGTTTTTTCAAAGAAGATAAATAACTTTAGATAACCATAAATAACCTTTAATCTTTAGTTGCATATACATTTAGACAAATCACAAGCTAGTCTGAGTTAATAAATAAAATGATGAACTGCAAATGGCAATTTTAAGCTTAAGTATACGGCTTTCTGATGCTCTGAGCGTTCCATGTTTGTAACATTGATTGTAATTGATAACGTAGTTAATTTTGAAAAAGTAACTTCAAACGCAACGGCGATCGGTACATTGCAATATCTCGGTAACGGTGAGAGATACGACGTGAGTTATAGTATTATTTACTAGTAAGAAGTCGTATAGGCTTATGGGCTTTCCATTGGTAGGCCTACTGAAATCGGCGAACTTGAATGACCTATCGTCAATATTAACTACGGCTTTATTACACACAGCTTTCTGATGTTTGTACCCATGAATGGGTTTTTGACCATAGTCGATTTAATGGTGTGGCCACCATCTCTGTCACGTAGGCCTAGGCCTATAGGCCTATAACTTTAGTTCTTTACTTTTATGTGCTTTAAACCACGGACTCAATATCACGTACTGTGACTGTCAGTGCGATATTACTCAACCTAAGTTCGCAACTATAATAATAATAATAATAATAATAATGCCATGCTATCCGTCAGCTGCATATCAACGACGGAACTGTCCATCGTCACGGACCACGGCACAATCCTTGCCCTGGATCAGACAAACTGCCAGTCGCAGTTCGACCATACGTTCCACTGACCAAGTCTGATAAAAGCTCAGCTACTACTACTTCAGCTGCCAGTCACCAGATCGATGCCACGGCCTCT
>Ga0126335_1003255_pt1 | contig 10047 bp, 8 predicted proteins | sample OlaspJWI45metaG_FD_108409 | JGI IMG/M metagenome (GOLD analysis project Ga0126335, IMG submission 108409) | Marine gutless worms symbiont microbial communities from Oahu, Hawaii - Olavius sp. 1 OAHU.JWI-45 metaG | ecosystem: Host-associated > Annelida > Digestive system > Unclassified | place... | reverse complement strand
TGGCCAACTGGCTTTCTTCAGTGCTTTGACGCTGTTGGTTGGGTCATCTGGCCTGTAAAAATCGTCCCCGAAATGACCTATAAAGTGTCGAGTGGGACGTTAAACCTCTGCTCACTCACTCACAGCCGCAGCTCTGCTGAGGACCTTGGTGCTCGACATTGATTGTTGTATCCAGTATTCGACTGTTCTTACAGGTGAATGATACTCGTCGCCTTCAGCGTGCCATTTCAAATGCCGTGTCATATCTGGAGTCGCAGCTGAGTTCCGTCAGCGCAGACCCATATGCTGTAAGCATCATCAGTTATGCTCTCACTCTCGCTGACCGCTCACGGGCTACGGATGCCGTCAACATGCTGAATGCACTGGCTGTTGTGGAAGGTATATTGAAGTTATATTGTATGCTGTGTATTTTAACAGTAATGTCATACGTAGTGCAGTTGCTATTTTTTAACATATTTGCCGGCATTTTGTTTTTTTCACTGCTTTCAAGGTTGCAAGATTGTGCCGTGATAGAAACTGAAATGCTTGTACCGTTGTCATTTTATTGTTACTGATTTGCAAAATGTGCAGAAGTAGCTATGTCAGATTATTATAGCATACTGCTGCATATGTGTTAGGGCTGTTACGGTTCCACTATTTCCATTTTTGGTTCCATTCTGTTCGATGTTTGCACAGAAACCTCGCTTTTGGTTGGGTTTTGGTTCTGAGTTATTATTATGTCAATTGTCTATACGCTACCTCGTGAATGACCTATAAAGTGTCGAGTGGGACGTTAAACCTCTGCTCACTCACTCACAGCCGCAGCTCTGCTGAGGACCTTACTTCTGAGCTAACGTATGGAGAATTTGTGGGTTTTGGCGTTTTTGGTGTTTTTTGCTGATTTCGCCGCAGTTAAAAAAACTAGCTACGTATGTCCATGGTTTCGGTGTCAGTTTAAAAACTGTCAGCAGCTCTAGTATACGTATTAAATATCAGAAGTCGGTCAATGTCGTAAAAAGCAACGAGACTTTGGTTTGACTTTAAAATGTTATTTCTTGTTTACATGTCTGTGTTTGGCAGATATTTGTGTCTTTCTTGAGTTTTCGGTATCAGTAATGTAATGTAATAATAATTTTTATAGTGGCCTAAATAACTGTGGCTACTTCTAGGACCACTGGAGTGTCACAAATTACAAAACCGAGGAAAACAGTTACGGGATCAAATCAGAAAACGAAACACTAATCAAAAAAAATTTTCAGTAGGCGGCAGCAGGTAGAGAGAGATTCAGAAGACACAATGTGTTCCAGATCTTAGGGGCGGCAACCAGACCCGCCCTGTTGCCGACTGTGTGAACAAACAGAGGGCACCGCCAGGCAGTCAATGACAGCAGAGCGAAGTGCGTGCCGACCGGGTGTTGTCAGTACGTGTTTTCGTGTTGGTTTGCTTTCGGTTTTTGATTTGGATGCAGTTTATTGTTTGTAATGACTTGTCCTTGAAATGACCTGTCGTATTGAGTGGGAGCCGACACATTCACACTACTAGATGTTGGCTGTTACCAGGTGGTACAATGCACTGGGAGAAGACACCAGCTGAAGAGACGGATGACACTAGACGATGGAGACCGCCATACCGCCAGTCACGAGCAGTCAACATAGAGATGACGGCGTATGCACTACTGGTCTATGCTCTCAGACATGATGTCCTTGGTGGTGTGCCTATTGCCAAGTGGATCATTGCACAGCGCAATCCCAACGGTGGATTCTCGTCCACTCAGGCAACGATTCAGTCCTTTCATTGCTGTGCTATGCACTATGTCCGAAAAAAGTAACCCCCTAGACAGTATTGGATAGAAATGCTAGATATCAACGCATCCAAACAAAATTACGTGCATTGAATTCTGAATATATCTGTGAAAGAACCACAGAATTTAGTTAGCAAATACTCTTCAATGCTACAGTTATTAATTTTTGTGTTATGTAACCAGTTTGTTTAGTAATCTTGTCTTGTAAACTGAACGTATTCATGTTTTTCTGCATCTTTGTAGTAACTGTAGTCCTACGTCTTTGATTCATGTACCTTCATTTCGTTTTATTTTTTTGTGTCAGCAGTCGGACTACTTGATCCTTAGGTGGGACAGAAATTACTGCAGTTAATTGCTGAATGAACTGTGATGAGAGGACCGCATTTCTAATTGGTCGAAGGTAGGGTGGTGACGGACAGAACTGGCCACCGCCCTCATATGCCACTGGAGATGGGAGATCGCTAACGCTTCCCATCCCAGCAGCTTCTTCTTCTTCTTGCGTGTGTATCAAGAGCCGTAACTGGTCAGCCAAGCAACAGCTTCATCGTCAGCAGAGTATAGTTGAGACAATCGTTTGCTTTACACAACGTAGACACAAATCAGTGGCTGCCTGATTCCGTGTCTTCTTACAGGAGCCACAGTGACCCTGTGCAGTCCGAAAACAGTTTAGCGGAGACCATGTTGTCATGGAAGGTTGAAGTCTGGTTGCTGAGCCTGTGGAACAAGCTATTCCTTTACATCCCCTTTATTGTTGTTGTGTTAGGACACGGTGGTAGCACTGCAGGCACTGGCACAGTTTGCTGCTCTGATGGTGGTAGACCAGACAGTAGATAACGCGGGACTCCAGTTGACAGCTACGTATGGTGACGAGTCTCACAGATTTCAACCAATCACACGTCGCAATGCTCTGCAGCTACAGACCGTGCAGGTTTACTCTCATCTCTTGTCATTGGCGTTTTTATTAACTGCTGCTTTAGTCTTTCGGACTGTTGTTATTGTCTCCGTCTGGAAGAGGAAGGAGGACTTATGAATGGGTAGTGGTAATGTAATGTAATGTAATGTAAAATAGTCAATATTAAAGTGTCGTAGATAAAAAACTATTTCAAGGACACTTTACAATGTCAAGGCGTGCGGACTAAAAGTAATTAAAGACAATGTTAATAAAAACACTGCATATAAAAGTGAGTTTTTAGTGAACGTTTGAAGACAGCCAGAGATGGGCTGCGATGGCTCACGTCCGGCAGACTGTTCCAGGCGCGCGGTGCTGCAACGGCAAATACGCGGTCGCCCATTGTTGTACGTCGCATTTCCAGCACGATGAGATCGGTGGATGACGCAGAGCGCAGGCGACGCTGTGATTCTGCAATCGCGACCGGGCAGATGGCATTCTGCAGATAGCTTGGTGCGGACCCTTGAATGCACTGGTAAACCAGTACACACAGCTTGTACTGGATGCGCTGAGGTATACGCAACCAATGGAGGTCCACAAGGAGCGGAGTGATGTGGTCATGGTGATGCGCACCAACTGTCAGGCGTGCGGCAGCGTTAAGGACTGCAGACGGTCCAGGTCGCAACTTGGCAAGCCGGCGAGAGCGACGTTGCAGTAGTCCAGTTTTGACATGTTGAAGCTGGAGATGAGCGTCGACAGTGTGGTATTATTATTAGCATTATTATTATTATTTTTGCCCCCTCAGTACTAAATTCCCGAGGGTAAAATATTGAAGACTAAGCACTAATTCCTCTGCTTGGTGGTTCCAGGTCCCGGCTGACTCGATGGCAACTGGCAACATATTATTATTATTATTATTATTATTATTATTATTATTATTATTATTATTATTATTATTATTATTATTATTATTATTATTATTATTACAAATGCAAAGATCAGTGAGGCTATTGCGTGAACGCTACAGGAGCACCTTACAGTAGTCACAGAGTTTCAGTGTGACTAAACGGTAAAACAGTAAACAGTATGATGGCAGCGGTGACAGGCCACAGACGTTGAATGGTCAGGTTAGTTTCCGTTGTAACTGCGGCGAAAAAGGAGTGTTTTCAGTTCTCGGCAGAAGGTCAGTAGGGACGGCGCATCACAGACAGATGCTGGAGGTGGTAGATATCAGTGTCCAAAATATTAAAATTTTCATATTCTTTGGTTCCTATTTATATACTCTTTGGTTTAGATTTTTTATTAAAGGTTACAGTTTTCTGGCATTTGCCAGATGCCATCATCATGCTTCCATTTTGTTAGTTGTAAATGACAGAATTATCCTCTCATTGGTGAACAGGTTGGGTGAATGCATAGACGTGATTATACATTGAATGCTTTGTAAGAATAGGTGCCATTTTAGTTGCATGTGATAAGTTTGATAGTACGTACACATTAGTAATTGTTGTGATGGACTGCCTGTGGAATTATTACTTTTGCATAAGTTTAATGTTATGTATGTTTTGTTTAGCTGCCGGCAACAGTTGACCGTGTCAACATAGAGGCATCTGGCCGTGGTACTGCGCTTGTTCAGGTAATGCTGTCTTCTGATGCTTTTATGATCAAATGTCCAAACTTGCATCTTGTGCAGGCCCCAAAATAGACTTGCTCCATTTTCTGGTTTGGCTACGTAATAGTCGTGTAATTTGTCTTTGTTTACGTTTAGTTTTAACTGCTGTGGTTTCGTATAATTTAGTAGATTTAGGAATAGTCATCTTAAGTTTTAAGCATTTTTTTTCTGGCTGAGGGCTATTGAAGTGGAGATCAGCACTGCCCGGTGGGCCACAAAGCTTGGAAGGACTTCACTTCTTGCTTTCTCCACTTATACTACAGATACTGTGTTTTCTTTCTTTACTTTTGTTTTGCGGTCAGACCCGGTGCAATGGCTTGCTTGGAAAGACCCACCCGTGTGGGCTCTGGGACTTAGAATAGACCCACTCTGTCTTCTGGCCAGATGTCGTAAAAGGCGATTAAACCAGGCACCACTCAACCTTCGTGCGTGGCCTCATCTGATTACTGATGATGGACTGGAGTAAAAGAAAGAACATTAACATAGCTGCTCTAGTTACTATGGTACTGTGCAATACTCTTGTTGCACGATGTTCTAGGCAGCTTATAGGTCCAGCAGATTGGGTTTTTGTCACACTGGGACCCTTACGCTGTGATTAGCCTAGAGGCAGTTGCCTGCTAGAGGCAGTTTCCTACAGTTCATATTATAACACAGTGGAGTGGTTCTGGTGGGACTGAAGCCTATCTCAGTGGCCAACTGGCTTTCGTCAGTGCTTTGACGCTGTTTGGTTGGGTCATGTGACCTGTAAAAATCGTCCTTGAAATGACCTATAAAGTGTCGAGTGGGACATTAAGCCTCTACGCATTATGCCCGCTAGTCACGGTGCATACTATACATGTAAACTAAAAAATTGTAATAATCCAAAACGGTTTTGATGCATAATATTCATTAGCCATATATAAACAATTATTCTTGCCAAACAATCATTGGGGTACCCAATATACACTTTCTATTACACATTCTTGTAGTATTTTTCCATAAACTAACAACGCGCCGGCTGACCGTAGCAGATCTGCATAACACCGTAATGGACGGAGTAAAAACGTTGCCCTAAGTAAGTAAGTTTAGATTGATGTATAAAAGCGCCAGATTCACGAAATGCGTCGGTAAATAAATTTGAACCGGTTTTGTAGAACGGGTGCATATTGTACAAATCAACTTAACTTTTTCCATGATTTTTCCCTCAAAGTCGGTCTGCATATTATACAAGTGTACATATTATAATCAGTGTTTTACGGTAGTTACTTGTTTAGTAACTCATCTCGTAAGCTGCTGATTCTTTTGCCGCATTCACATACATTTCTCAAAAGAAGTCGTCATTTTCCGTCACGTCACTTGCATGTGTTACTGCTGCTATTACAACGGCTGCTCAGTTCATGACTGGTTGTGCCGTTACTGATGTAGGGGTAGGGGGTGATGGAGTAGGGGGTGGTGGAGTAGTGGTTATGATGTCCGACTTGGGGTTTGATCCCCGGATGGTGCCAAAAAGTGACTGCATATTTGTAAATATTTACCAGTATTAAGTTGTGTCTTATGTTATATTATGTGTTTGATTGTTGTTTCGGTTTGTACAATTGTTAATCTACGGCATTCAGTAAGCCTTGCGCCACTATATTACTGTGCTAAACTGCGTATGTTATGTTATGTTCATATGATGATTTGTGTTAGCTATTATATACAGTGTCCTGCATGGCAGATATTGTGTAATCCAGCATTCGTGCTGCAATACAAATAAAACCGTTATTATTAGTAATAACGGTTGTATTTGTATTGTAATTATATGCTGTGTCTGATGTGTGTTTGCAGTTAAATGTCAAATACAACGTGCTGAGTGTGACTGACGATGCTGGCATTATACTGCGCACGTCCACGTTTGAAGACAACAGGCTGCTTCGTCTCCGGACCTGCGCCAAGTCTGCTTACAATTTGTTGTTTCTTACGTGTGTAGATTATTCAGGTATGAGTGGTCCTTTGTCTGTCTCTGGTGATGCTTTTCCTGGCATGATGTCTACGGACTATGGGTGTGCACGGGCCAAAAAATTCCAGCCCAGCCCAGCCAGGATAGGCCCAGCCAGGGGTGGATTCAGGAATTTTGGAAAGGGGGGCCCAGTAAGGGGGTGAAACCCCGTACCGAGCGCCGGCGGGGGTCTGGGGGCCTCCCCCAGAAAATTTTGAAAAATTAGATGCGATTTCCTGCAATCTGGCATATGTTTTTGGGATCAGAATGGCCTCGGATATCATTCAAAATTGGGCCTCTGCAGAACAAAAAAACAGTAGCAGCCACGATTTCGAAACCCACCGATATTAGATAAAAAAACGATTGATTTGTCGTGTAGGCCTATGGGATCACACAGACACACACACACACATTTACCCCCCACACTTCCAAAACTCCTCGGATTTCAGCCACTATAAAATCAAAATTCAATTTCAAAAATATTTTTTCAGACATGTATACAATTTAAAAAAAATAAAATTGACTTTGCCAAAAATAGGGGGGTGGGCCGGGCCCCCTTGGATCCGCCCCTGCCAGCCATCACATTCTTTTCCTTTTCACAGCCCTGGCTTCTGTCACTCTGCCTGTCACGCGGCTTTGCTGTGAAAACACGGCTGAACGGATCGAGATCTTGTTTGAGCTGGAGACTCTTGGGGACATTGTGTTAGATGGTAGTCTCGATTCCCCTCCCTCTTTCCCTCCCTTTATGCGGTCTTTGCCAAATTGCTTTTGCGACTTGTTTGTTAATCTTATGCTTTTTTACGAATTCAACTTTGGCTGGTGTAGATGGACAAAGGCAGACCAGCCAAGTGGTATGGTGGTGCTGGAAGTGGATCAGCTGACTGGCTACGGAGCCATTGACTTGAACGATGTCAAACAGCAAGTTGGGTCTTCACTGAAGAGAGTCGAAGATCAGGAAGACAAGATGGTGTTGTATTTTGATGAGGTCTGTACTGTCCGTTGTGGCTGTTGCTGTGGCTGTAATTAATGCCATTATTTGAATTTTTTCTTGTGCCTTCAGCATACCAGGTTTGGGTTGGTTGGGATTCGGTTGGGCTTTTGTCACACTGGGACCCTTACACTGTGCTTAGCCTAGATACAGTTGCCTGCAGTTCATATTGTGTGGTGGCTTTCTTGGTGGTGTATCGATTTGTGACCAGTAGGTCATGGGTTCGAGTCTTGGCTGGGTACCACTGCGTAGTAACCTTGGGCAAGTAATTTTTGCTTATGTGCCTCTGTCAACAAGCAGTATAATTTGGTACTAGCCTAATGGCTGGAAAGTCAGCAGACACACCACGCGATGCACTAGCCCCATCTGTGTTCCCGCTGTGTAAGGTGGTGTCTGGCTGAGGGCTATTGAAATGGAGATCAGCACTGCCCAATGGGCCACAAAGCTTGGAAGGACTTAACTTCTTGCTTTCTTTGCTCATACCATAGTATGATCCACAGATACTGTGTTTTCAGGTAGTCCGCACCCGTCAATCCATCCATTGGTTTTTGTGCGTCTCTGTTTATGGCAATCAATATATATTTGCGTGAACTGTGAACTGGGACCCTCCCTTAGATAAGCTGATTAGATTTTTGTCAAAAATGTCAAAGGTTTAGGCTACAAAAGGTCAAATTAGGTCCAAGTTTTCCCTTTAAGACTCTAAATATCATTCTTTTCCGCATTTCTACCAATGGTGTGCCATTGATGTGGTGGTTACAGGAGGTCAAGCCTGGCCCAGAATGGAGTTTTATTTGCGCCCCATCCCACTTAGCTTAGGTTTCTACTTGGGTCAAAGGTACGGCAGCGAGGGAGAGAACTGGCCACCACCCTCCTATGCCGAGGCGAAGAACCTTTACCTTTTCCCACATAAATGGATGCAGTTAGAATGTAAAGACACAGTTGTGGTTTTCAACAGTTGACTGGTGACGAGAAATGTATGACACTCACGTCAGAGAAGACTCTGCCTGTCGGCAATGTACAGAAAGCCGCCGTCAAGATCTACGCTTACTACGACCCAAGTTTGTGATCTGTGTAATAGTGTACTAATAATAATAATTAGAGTAATACTTTTGTTGCTGCTAATGTTTTGGTTGCAAGTAGATTTTGCTTTTTTGTTTTGCACATAAGTCGGGTAATTGGCCGGTACATTCTTCTCAAAATTACCGATGAATGTATCAGTTTGAATTTGCTGCTGTCTTACCCAGTCGTTTGCAGTATTCTTGGACGATGGCTTAACAAGTTGGAGATGGTTTATTTTGGAATTTTGCATTGTGCCCCGTGTGGGTTCTGGGAGTTAGAGCAGACCCACTCCATTTCCTGGCCAGATGTTGTAAAAGGCAACTAAACTAGGCACCCCTCAATCTCATCTGATTACTGATGATGAACTGGAGTAAAGAGGGAACATTAACATAGTTGCTTGCTGTAGTTACTACAGTGCGGTGCAATACCCTTTTTGCGCAATGTTCTAGGCAGCTTATAGGTCAAGCAAATTGGGTTTTTGTCAAACTGGGACCCTTTCTCTGTGATTAGCTTAGAGGCAGTTGCCTGCAGTTCATATTGTAACACGGTGGAGTGGTTCTGGTGGGATTGAAGCTTATCTCAGTGGCTAACTGGCTTCCTTCAGTGCTTTGACGCTGTTGGTTGGGTCATTTGACCAATGAAGATCGTCCCTGAAATGACCTATAAAGTGTCGAGTGGAACGATAAGCCTCTATGCAGTCACTCATCTGTGCAAATCAGGGCTATGGCAGAGTGATGTGTTGGTTAGCAGGTGTCTTGTTGAATGTGTTCAGTGTCGAGTCGTGTGTGATCTGTAACGTTGCATGTTTTGTGACAATGCTGTTACAGCGTCAGCTGACACGGAGTTCTATGGTCCACCAGCTGCCGCAGCACAGACAGACTACTGCAAAGAGTGCCCGGGATGTTGCGGACAGCCCATCGGATATTTGGGAAACACCGGCGCCCAGTCTACAACTACTCAGCTTATTATCACATTCACACTGGCTGCACTGCTTAGCTACCTGCTTTTGGTCTAAGTACTCCACATATCTTCATGTATATGAATATAAAAGCGATAAAATGTAAAATTAAGTTATAAAAATGAAATGTTAAACAGTAAATGTGTAAAACAGTAAGCTCAGTGCTTGTTGAAATCAATTTAAACGACACTTAAAGGCCTCACCATCTATATCCTGAATATTTTTGGTGCCATTATATAGAGAGCAAATTGGGAGTATATTTTATACCAGAGCAAAGTTTGCATTTGGAAGATTTGCTTGCTTTTGAGTCTAAATTTGCTACATCCCAGTAAATTTGCTGCTATTTTAAAGAATTTTGATTTAGTACATTTTCAGCCAGACCAGTAGTAGTGGTAGTGGTGTGAGCATTTAACGCATTTTTAACAGCTTCAGAAGTTGGAAGATTGTATTGCGATAAAAGCTGATTTGCTTTTACCATAATCATTATTGTTAATGAGTTGCGAAAGTTTTAGCCGTTAGTAATGACAAACGTTAATAGTATTGTATCACTGACTGTTTGCGTAAGTCTGATCTGCATTTCTATTCGATGCGTGATTCACTGTTTCCGAGCAACTGCAAACTGTGTGCGCATTGTGTTACTAACGAGCTGATTCGAATTAATGAGATTTTTTACGTTTGTGATTTTGGATATAATTTTTTACAGCTTTGATCATTGTTATAGTTCAAGAGGCTGTATGACTGTTATGA
>Ga0126335_1003254_pt1 | contig 10048 bp, 3 predicted proteins | sample OlaspJWI45metaG_FD_108409 | JGI IMG/M metagenome (GOLD analysis project Ga0126335, IMG submission 108409) | Marine gutless worms symbiont microbial communities from Oahu, Hawaii - Olavius sp. 1 OAHU.JWI-45 metaG | ecosystem: Host-associated > Annelida > Digestive system > Unclassified | place... | reverse complement strand
CCCTCACCCCGCCAATCCCCAACGCCAACACCCCCTCAACCTTCTCACCCGCCAAAAAGTGTAAATTTTCTGGCCCCTACCCACGACCCCAAATTTTTTTTCGCCGAAAACCATCCCGGGGCGCCTGGAGCTAACCTGAAAATTTGGAGACAATCGTCCTACCCGTTTCCGAGTTACGAGCGGACAGACAGACAGACACATAAAGCGCCTGCGCTTTATAGAGGCTACACCTTGTCTCAAAAAAACCTGACCCATACGATTTTTTGACATAACTTTACCAAAACAAGGCGCTTACGGATAATTTTTGACAGAGAGAAAACTGAAGTTATTGGTTGCCTATTACTTTTGCCTAGAAAGTTGGGTATAGGTCGAGAACCACCTGCGTGGTTGCTATAGCAACCTTGGCGTCATTGCAAAACAGCGCGCAGATCGCGCAAGTTTGACAGTCGATTTTGTTAGGAAACGTGTCACTTTTGAACATAATTTCATCAAAATGCTCTAATATCATATGACGTGCACAATTTTAATTAATACAACGTTTCGCGTAAATTGTGTTGACACGCGTTACCAGCAGGTCAGTACGCCGGTGTAGTGTCGGTCCATGCACCGTGCACGTTCGACAGTCGAGTTTCTGTGTCAAGAAATACCCGACTTTATTTCACTGGACTTGTGGCTCCTAAACAGTCCGCACTTTAACCTGGTTGATTATAAAACTTGGGGCTGCATGCAGGTGATGATGTAGGAGCATACAAGAACAAGAAGCCAGTACGTAACATGGCTCAGCTAAAGTAGCTGACTCTGAACATTACCATTGTTCACAGGGCGATAGACCAGTGCAGCAACCGAATTGCGGCCTGTGTCAAGACTAAAGAAAAACACGTTGAACATCACGTGCTGTAATTTACGATATCTCGCATTGTGTGGACACATGAAACAGTTTAAACCACTTTAAATTTTAGTAAAGACCGCATTTCATGACTTGCGAGCTATTTGAGGCGTGTTATGATAAACCTCTTAGCGGGTAATCTGTTAACACAACTAACGCGAAATGCTGTTTGAACTAAATTATGATCGTCAAATGATATTGATATTGGCGCAATTCGGGTGAAGTTATACTAATCTGTGATGCGTGTTTTCTAAGAAACTCCATCGTCGAAAATGCGCGGTAGGTTGACGCGCTGTTTCGCAATCATGCTATCGTAGCTATAGCAACCACGCAGATGGTTCTCGACCTATACCAAAAGTTCTAAGAGACTAGTAGGCAATAACTCTGCGATCTTCGCTGCCAAAAATTATCCACAACCTGTTTGTTTTAGTAGTCTAAAGTTATGGCCAAAAAATCGTTGGGGTTCGGTTTTTTGAGACACGGTGTGTATAGAAGTAGGCTAGCGGGATAATCGCGCGGTGCAAAATGTTATGCACGGCGTTATTCACTGCGCACAGACACAGTGAATTAGCAATGAAAATTTTGCACACAGTGCGAGTGCGCAATCCGAAGAATACGTTATCAAACGTGCGCGTATGCGGTGAATAAATCTCCACAATAGTGAACTAAACTGTGAATTAAAGCACAAACGTGCGCGTATGCGGTGAATAAATCTCCACAATAGTGAACTAAACTGTGAATTAAAGCACAAACCTGCGCGTATGCGGTGAATAAATCTCCACAATAGTGAACTAAACTGTGAATTAAAGCACAAACCTGCGCGCTGCCATTTTTTGCGACCATGACCTTGAGGTTAACCCAATGACCTTAAAACTTGAAGGCGACCTAGATAGGCCTAGTCTAAAGATGTACCTTCACACTGAAAAAATCGCATTAAGGCATTCAAATCTTAGATCTTGAATTGAAAAATACGAAAATATATCTCAAGGTCAAAGATAAAGGTCAAATGTCAAACGCTCCAAAGCACTTAAAGCGTTATTGTAACAGTCATATTCCGATCAAGTCCGAGTAATTTCCGACCAGTAGTTTTTGTAGGCTGCATCGAATGTTTATTCTTACCGATGTTCGCGGCGTCTGTCTGTCTGTCTGTCACGCGGCTCATCTCGGCTTCAGTGTACAAAAATGACTGAACAGAACAAGATGCTGTTTGGAGTGAACACTCCTGGGGCCCATGGAACACTGTGTTAGACGTGGGTTCTGATCCACCCACAGAAAGAAGGAGAGGCCCAGTTTCAAATTTTTTGGACCCCCTCCTATCTTCGGACGGCTGAAGCTAGACTTGAAATTTTGCGAGTATACAGAGGGGTTGGGGCCCTAACGAACACAATGCAACATTAAGTCATATGCGAATCCGCGTCTGGGTCACGTGACTTACTTTTAACTTCTGTGATCCCCTACATATCTTAGGAACGGCTATAGTTATAGAGTGCACCGCGTGCAATGTGTGCGATGCATTCGATGCAGCCTTTGTCAAATTGCTTTGGCCTCTTTTTGTGTTGCATGCTACCGTTTTTAACTGCAGTGACCTTGACCTTGGACCCATGACCTTGAAACTCAAACGCGACTAGATATTCTGAAGCTGTATCATCAAACCGAAAATGAACTTGCTAGGTTGAGCCATTCATAAGGTATAGTCTGAGTTGAAAAAATACGAAAATACCTCTCAAGGTCAAAGGTTAACTTCACCAACCAACCACTCTAGCGTTCACCATGGGACATATTCCTACCAAGTTACATCAATTTCTGACCAGTAGTTTTGGAGATTTTGTACATTGTGAAAATCTGTAAAAAAAATCGGTTGAGGTTGATCGTCGATAAAAATTCGGAGTAGTATACCTGGCCGTAGTCTTCGAGTATTAGTATTATTAGTTGAACATTGTGGCTGCTGTACACATAGTGAAACAGCAGACGATGACGTGGTCTGGTGAAGTTTGTCAGTGGTCAGTGTTGCTGGGACCGGAATGTTGTCTGTCACACTAGTTAACGAGCTGCCGTTTACCGACACTTCGGCAGGCAACTGTCTACATACCAACATTCGTGTGTAGGCTTCCAACTGTATCGGTATAACCGTTATCACGAGTTCACGCACTTACGCTTAAGTGTTTATCCCCCCCCCACTTTGCATAACCTGCTGGTAGGCTAATCCTCAGAACGGCGGTCCCAAATTATCTGGTGGACTGGTTTACAGTCAACTCGTCCGCAAGGTTAACCTAACCCTGATCTTAACCCTAAGTCCTAACCCTCACTTAAACCCTAACGAGTTCTGACGAGAAATCTGCAGTATAATAGCCTGTGACTGAGCAAGCTAAAGGCATGCACTGGATAATACAACAGCACAAAACACCAGCGGACCCAGCTTATGGCAAATGCTAGTATCGTGTAAATCAAGCATTAACTAATAGTCTAGGACTGTAAACTTATTAGACAAATTATCACTCAGTTGCACTGAACTAATGTAGGCCTATACACAGTTCATGGGACAAAATTATGTACTTAAAGCAAGCAACAAAAGATCGTGATTAGTGCCTTCATACAGTCTATACCACTGCATCTGCGAAATCTCATGCAGATTAATTATTCGACGTGATTTAGCCAAATGCACGCACGGCGTTCTAAATGAGCGATCAGGTTATAGTTTTAGCCCACCAGGTGGGGACTATTGTAAAAGCCAAATCGCTCATAAAAGCCGTGACGTACCTGTCATCGTTATCGTTGGCAGTATCAAGAGGATCGTAGGAGCTGGCAGCTGATGGCGGACTGCTGTTGTCATGACGCTCCACTCCACTGTCACCAGTTGTTGTTGTCTTCCGCTGCGTTGGTTGTTCAGCCCACACCTGCTGTACCGCCGACAAGCTCGGACGCTTGCGCCAGACTGGAAGCTTCAGACGGGAACTACGTCTACCGCTGTCGCCCGACAAAGAATCTTGCGACAACTTGCACCCGGCTGCTTTGCGAGGCCATGTCGATCGCCCCCTCGTATTGCCGGACTTACAGTCATAGTTGTTGTTTACGTCTTGTAGATTATTTCCATCCGTCGACACCACAACCGTCCCGTTACATGGCGCGATATAACGTTTCTGTCCCTGACCTTGGTCCACGTTGTTATCAAACGTTCCACTGGTCGTCGAACAGCGTAACGAAGCAAACGTCGAGGTCGTTGTTATTGGTGTTTCAACAGATTCAGTTGCTTTGACGGGAGTTTGTCTTGGTCTCGACAGGCCGGTAGTAGCACTGGCGGTGAACGCGTCGCTGTGGAGCGCTTTGAACTTCACTGGTGCTGGTCGAGGACTGCACCCGCCAGACGCCGAGTGACGTGACTGCGCCGCTGTCCCATCATACATGGAACTAACGTCGAGTCGTACTTTGTGACATTTGGGACAACGTTCCAGAGATTTGACGTCGAGAAGCTGCGACAACGTTAGCTGCGAATTCACACCTCGTCGCAGACGACGACCGGTGTCTGACGCAGTGGCAGATACAGCGGCTATAGTCACGTCGCTCGGCATTGCAGGACACCGTTGCTGTGTAGAATGGTCATCGGTCTGCTGTCTCATTGGTCTGCAAGTTGTCGACGACTTGACAGGTCGTTGTTGGCGCCGTTTAGCGTCGGCGGCAACCATCTCAGCCAACTTGACGAGTCTCTCGATCTCCGACACCTGTCTGTCAATGTCGTGTCTCTTAGACGCGACGGGACGCTGCGGGAGGTCTTTAACTACGTCAGTAGTGCTATGATGCACTGTGTGTGGGCTTGTTGATGTTCGACGCAGCTGATGCAGTCTGGACACACGCGTGTCTTTCACTTCCATCTTCTCTTCTCGCTTTCCTGCAAAACGACATTCCGATTCACAGGCACCGACTTTGTTTTTGAGGTACTGGGACAAATTCCTCCCTGCTTTTTGACCGTTTTCTCATTTTCTTTCCGACGTGATGCCAATCCCTTTCCAATTAACTTTAAAATAGCCTCCCACAAGACAACTTTAAAACGTTAAAAACTTCGGCCTGCAGACTCTTGTCAAATCACAGTCGCTATACGACGGCATCGGTTATATGCGTATAGGCCTGCATGAATATGTGCCGGGGCAAGTTGCCTGGTTGTCCAGGTGGAGTCGGCAGGTATCTTTTGACTATAGCGGCATGCGATGTGCTTTGTTTACCGTGAGAAAATAATCGTGGTTAGGCTACAGTGGCGGGTGTGCTACAGTTCCCACCAAGTCGTTTTCACTCGTCGCTTGTATTATACTGTCACGAAAATGCATTGTTGTGCACGACATGCGATTTTGCGTGACTGCACTGCACGGTGCCTGATCGTAACTTCTACCTTTGTGTTGTGTTTATTCAATTGTCGCCACTAAAACACCGTCTTTAACAGTGACAGTAAACTAAGAGGCTCCACTCACATATCACTGATATCAGTCAACATCGTGACGATATTGATCTTGTGACTGATTCACAAAAATATCTCAGATACCAGTATGCTACGTTAACTTTCGTGCCAATGGTAATCCCTAACAACATTGATTTTATCTAAAGACGCTTTTTACGTTTTGTTTTAAGTACCCGGTATAACTTTCCAGACGTGACCGTGAGGTAGGCCTACAGGGCGTAAACAGGAATTTGCTAATGAGGAGGGCAACCAGGAGGTCTGGAGGACGGAACTCCGTGGCTGGGTCCAGCGGTAGAGCCTCGGTGGGGGTCTGGAGGCGAATGTGCATGTAGACTTCGAAAATAATCAATATACAGGGGTATTTTTGCATAATTTTAGTTTGCTATTGCCAGTCTATTGATCAACAAAGTATTTTCGGACGACGACGCACCTATGTTCCCCCCTCTGGCTACGCTCCTGGTGAGGTAAACATGAGCGAAATATATGTGAGATGTTTGAATGTATTAAGTTCGTCTGTGAAACCAACCGCTCTGTACTTATAATGTGAGATTTCAACTATCCAGATATTAACTGGAATATGTTGAAGGTTAATAATAATAGTGATAAATTCTTGAAGTTAGTCATGGATTGTTATCTGGAACAACATGTGAGCTTACCAACCAGGGCCAATAACATACTGGACTTAATTTAACCAACGAGTTGCCTATTAAGGATGGTATTCGCTTTCTAGCTCCTGTTGATAATTCTGATCGTAAAGTTTTGCTTTTCAGCATTGATTGTAATAAAAGCCAGGATAAAGAAAAAGAACTTTCCTACAATCAAGCAGACTATACTATACTGCCATGAGGGAATTTGTTAATTCGAGATTATCTCACATGGATTTGTCTGATGTCAGCAAGCACACTGCTGTCCCACTTGAATGAAGTTATGCAAGAGGCCATTAAAAGTTGTTCCGCAAAGATCAATTACGAACATGCGAAGAAAGGATATTAAGCTAATTGAGAGTGTACAGCGAAGAGCTATCAAACTTGTTACTGGTACGCAAGGCTTGCAATATAATGAGACTGAAACAGTTGGGTTTAACGCGATTGGAAAGACGAAGAGTGAGAAGTGATTTAATTGAAACTTTGAAGACTATGAATGGAGAATACGACCTTCATCGTGATTTATGTTTACAGCTCGAAGAAGCTGGTAGAAGATGACCACAAATTGTTCAAGAGAAGATTCAAACTTGATCTTAGAAAGCTTTGTAATAGTTATTGACAACTGCAACTCATTATCCGCAGGTTGCGTTAATTGTCATACCATTAACACTTTTAAGAAGCATCTCTCGCCTGAACTGGAATCGAGAGCTGTACAGTTTAATAGTTAGTCAAATGAGATAGCAGGCACTATATGGCGAAAGAGTGTACTAACTCATGCCAGTATTGTCTGTGACATTGCTGGCGTCGGTGAATTCGGTGAACTATGAGCTACCATAATGCTATATGTCTTTAAATTATACCAATTTCGAGATAAAATGTCTTACAGGCGCACGCACACCATGTCACACACTGTCACACACACATGATTAATAACGTTCAAAAAGATGTACCTGATGCAGGCCTATACAAGTTAGTGGTCTAACGTACAGACTCGGCGACGGCGTCGCTGCATACTGCAGTCCGATGGTCGACATCACTAGCTGCGAGTGCTGACACGCAGCCAACTTGAGTAGGCATACACTGAGTAAACAAAATTCGCACCTTATCAACGTCAATGTCGCGACGACCTTGACCTGGTGGTCGACCATCAATGATCTAAGGCGCGCAGTGCGTGCCTCGCGGTCAGTGACGGTCAGTCTGGCCAAGTGGTCACTCAGAGGATGACGTCACTAATCACTGCCACGCCGGCGGCTGACACGGAACACTGCCAAGCGCCAGCAGTTCTGCACTGCAGCGGCGCTGCGTTTGATAGCTAACATGCCATGGCTGTACCATATCAGCTGTAGACACAGTCATACGACCCCGGCGACCACAGCGCTGCATTGTCGCATCAGAGCAGACTTGAGTCTCACAAGTGACAATCCCGGTATGTGTACCCCAAGATACAGACAATCTAGTAATCTATACGCCGCAAACTTCCAGGATTTTTTTCAAAGCACATGAAACTCTAGGGGCTAAGTTTTGAACAAAGTGAGAAAATTCTTGTGACAAACGCTCTTTCTGAAACAGATTGCCATCTCAGCCGACTATACAGGCCCATAGCAAGCCGAATATTCAGGGATGGTCGATTGGACATATTTGTAGAGCGGGGCAGAATGGGGTCTGGCGCTTTGCTCTAGCGGGGCTAAGGACATACATGTATGCTAGCCATAATCAAAGAGTTAGCTGAAAAAGTTATAACCTTCAGACGCCCAAGGAGGACGTACGTATGGTTCAGTGGTTCAAATTCTCCCTTTGGTAAACTGCCAAGTGTCAAGTGCTCGATAAGTTTGTGACAGTGGCGCTAAAAGCAAAATGAGATTGGTATGGCGGCGAAACTCCCTTTTCTTTTCTCCTTTCTCCCCTCCTTCCCCCTTTCTTAATTCTATTCCCCTTCCCTTCCGGCGGCCCCACCCCAAAAATCCAGCTATGGCATCTGGGGAGCGCTGTAATCTCCCATAGCGGGTCCGGACGGAGCCCGGTCGCCAAACGCTTTCTGGTGAGCCTTAAATACTGCACCTAAAGACAGTTTGTATTGAATTTGTAGCTACGAAGGCCTACTTACTTTATAACTATTTCGCCTGTGTAGTATTCTTTAAGAATGTAGGCCTAGCCAGTTAACGCATAACTAACGAGAACACTGAAGTGTAATCACGTGTACAAAACAGAGAACCGACTTCAACCGACAACATAGGTTACACATAGTTTATCATAGTTCGTCTCTGCACCAGCGCCCCAACGCAACATAGCAAAAGTGTTTAGATGTTTTTCGTTGCCAAGCAGTATAAAGTCGTTTAGAATTACAACAGCCTTCATGTAACTTGTCCACTACATCCTTGTAGATGTTGAGTGTCAGGAGATGATTCATCTTATCTTTGTGGTAAGGAATTACGCAAATGTCTTCAACTGCTACAAGACAGAGTGATCGCTCTACTGTGCAGCATTAGGTCGCCGATATCATTGCGAAAAGTTGGAACATCGTACCGAGAAGGGCACTTATATCGTTGCGAACTTCGCATGTCCATTTTGATGGTCGACAGAAGAAGAAGAAGAAAAGAAGAAAATTTATTTGCCAAAAAGGCTGGTTGCCAGAAAGGGCTTCAGCCCATCAACGCTGGCTACCGTAAACACAAACATTACGTGCCGAACGTCTGATGACATATGGCGGCGCTATACCTCATTTCGGATTGGTATGACGAACGCCAGACCTGCCATAGCGCTTCCGGCGCCACTAGTTTGTGAACCTTAAAAGTGGACCCTCTTGAGAAAGGGAAAGACATCCGACTTGTCTGACAACTTCTTGACTACGGGCCTGCACTAACACACTGTACAGTCCTATCTGGAGAAAACGTTAAGCTTTCACTAACAGTAACACTAAACATGCCGTCACTCACAAGATAAAGCCAGCGCTAACAATCGCTTTCTTCGCAAGCCTATATACTCAACCCATGCACTCGGGCTGCCACTATGGATATGAAATCGACAGCTGGCCACTGAGTGACACATGCAATAATTCATCTGTAATTCTCAGTACGGTACTATTAACTCGATGAATCACGACCACATCGCGTGTCCACTAATGGCCAGCCCGCTTTGTAGTTGTTGCACAGAACAAGACGATCGTCATTAACAGGTAAAGGTGGAGAACACTTAATATAGCGCCTCTTTATGGGCCAACCCCATTACAGAAGCGCTCAGGTTTGGCACGCGTTGTCAAGGATCAGGATCACACAGATTCACCTGCCATCCACGCGTTTATCCACGAATGGAATGAACAGTAGTTGTGATGAAAATAGCAGCAAATTGCGTTCGTTGTATTTCAGTTACAACAGTTTGTATTTTGGCATCACTTCAATTGGGACAGTGTACATACTCACCAGCTGAAGGGCGGAAACTATGAGCGTCGAATATCTCAACATCGTTCTCCACCTGACGCCAGCAAGGACTGTCTGGTGTTGACAGTTGACAGTCGCAAACTGTCAGACATTGGGACGCGACTCGTGTCGCCTCAAGTTTCCACATTTAGTTGTCTTAACTACAAAAGCTTTTCGTTAAGATAAGAAAAAGAGCGTCAGCATCAGAAGTTCAGAACGATCGGGGGATATTTTCTGCACGCAGGATATTCCATGAAGTCATCAGTACAGTGAGGACAGACTGAACAGCTTAGACTTACTGTCCATTGAAAATGTAGTTGCAAGTGAACTAGACTATTCCAGTCTCATTACAAAATTTGCAGCAATGAAAGCTCGTAGGGTGTCTTTTTTAAAAACCCATCAGTAGACTAATGAGAGCTGTTTAGAATGGAATGTTTGTGCTGATAGACTGACAAGGACAAACTGTTCAGTCTGCAGGTAGAACTGGTAGGCTTTTCAAGATAGGTGCCCTGTTAAATCGGATTTTGGCCATAAGATAATACAAAAATGGCTTTTGCGTCAATTGCGTGACATCAAATAAGTAGGCCTGCAGCAAATCTACAGACCATTGCATTTCGGCACAGAAACGTAAGTTTTCCACAAAGCCACAAAATATAAAATT
>Ga0126335_1003253_pt1 | contig 10049 bp, 9 predicted proteins | sample OlaspJWI45metaG_FD_108409 | JGI IMG/M metagenome (GOLD analysis project Ga0126335, IMG submission 108409) | Marine gutless worms symbiont microbial communities from Oahu, Hawaii - Olavius sp. 1 OAHU.JWI-45 metaG | ecosystem: Host-associated > Annelida > Digestive system > Unclassified | place... | reverse complement strand
GTGACTGAGTAACTAGCTGTTTGTTACAATGTTACAAGATTAAGTATTGTTTCGTGTCTGACGCTACATTAATAAGTCAAAGTTACTTCCAACATAAGATTTGGTACAGTGACTTGTGTGAAAATTAGCATTGTTGGGCTACATCAGATGTGGACTGTTGTGACTGATGATTAATGGCGTCTGTCAGTCTGTATGTCTGTCTGTCGTGTGGCTTTATGTGCTTTCGCTGTGCAAACAGCTGAACAGATCAAGATCCTGTTTGGGGTGGAGACTCTTGGGGAACCTAGGATCATAACACGGGGTCCCCCATGCCTTTGATGCAGCCTTTACCAAATTGATTTGGCCACTTGCTGTATCTGGACTTTGGTTGCTGCCGCAGTACACTTCAAGTCATTGGATGCTGGTGACAAGAGGAAGGAGTTTGACACCGAGTTTGAACAACAGAGAAAAGCCGTCATTGAAGCTGCTGTTCAGCAACAGACCCAATCTGCTAGGTCTACGACCAACACCCCGGCTGTGAAGCAGGTTGGCCGACACTTCAGAAATGCTTCAGATTTAGCTTTGTTTAGCACATCGAATATTAGTGTGCTGGTATGTTATTTCTGCTTTGTTTTAAAATGCATGAGCATTTTTTTCAGAAGTTTTTGTTTAAGAAATATGTATTTCTTATACAAACTGTTTACTTCTAAGTTCTAATGTTTAGTTTATTTGTGTTATAAGTAAATACTGTTTTGTCATGAAGAAAACTTGGATGCGTGTTACATTCAACGTGAGCAGTAATTAAGTAAGTAAGTAAAAATATAACAGATGCACAGGCTTAACTGAAAAAATATTGTGTAAACAAGCAGTCTAGTACACACAGTTTGAGAGTGCATTAAGTTGTGCTGAGAATTTGCATGATTTATATTTCTCCAGCAGTTGTCCGACAAGAACATTGCAACGATTGTGGAGATGGGCTTCAGTGTTCAGCAGGCAACAGCTGCTCTTAATCATTCTGGTGGAAATCTGGACGTTGCATTGAACTCGCTGCTGCCGTCGGATCACCAGAATGCAGCTTCTAATGGTCAGCCTGCACACGGTGACAGGGAGGCACGGACAACATCTTCAAATGTTACATTAAATGGACCGACACATCGGAGTGATCGAAATTCTGATTCCAGCCACAGTGATCGCAGTGGTATGCTCTGAGTAGTGTCATTATGAATGCAAACATATTTGGTTGAAATTGCATTACACAGCTCCTAACATAATCACACCGATGCCTACTTTTTTCCTGTTACCTGTGGCCATTGGTCTTTAATTACCCTAAATCATTTACATATGCAATTTCACCAGCTGCCCAAGTAACACGTACATTCCTATATAGCACAACATGTTCATAGTTTGATTTTTCTTATTTACCACTTTTAATCATTACTTGATAATTTTACCTCTGAAAATGCATCGTGCAGCTATTTTGAACAATTTTGATGTCACACATTCTTGTTGTATTCGTTTTGCTGTCTTGTGCAATTTCGGAAGCACCTTGTGTATCAGAAACAAGATTGCCTTGCAGTTGAAGGCAGAGTGCGGGTGCATGAATATTAGTTTAGTGGTGGAAATTATAGCCTTAACATACTGACTTTGATACCAAAACGTGGCATAGGTATGTATTATGAAGATCTCAGTGCATTTCAGTGTAAAACTTTTTTTTATATTGGCATTATGTTTTTGATCTACACTTTGGACGGATGACACAGTGTCTGCTACAAATGATCTGTCTGTTGCTAGTGAAAAAGCATCCAGTGATGGTTCGCTGTAGTTGCATTACAGTTCCACGTCAGCGAATGGTAATTAGCATTTTTTGTGGAATGAAACAAACAGTGATTGGTGCAGGTGGTAGGAGAGGACAGAGACGGACAGGCAGCAGTCAGCAAGATGATAATGAGTACAGCAGCTCTCGTCCATCGGCTCCTGCTACGTTGTTTGATTTTGTTACTTCCAAGATGCCACTGTCTTATGCCTCGGGTATTTTGCTATTCCCTTTATTAGTCTACCTGTATTTCTGAAAGTTTGAAAACATTGGTAGCATTTGTTTAGTTAAGGGAAGTAAACTTTTAGCTCCACTGTGACCAAAGTTTTTCTGCCAAGAACAGTATAAATCAGCAGTATCCAACCTTTTTGGGGGTGCGGGCCACAACCATCGCACAGCATGTTCTAGGCTATACACTGGTGAATGAAAGTTTAAGCCAAAGTTTACACTATGAGAAGTGACTTCAAGTGAGTAAAGTATAATATTTTCGTTGGCCTTGGCAGGCCACACTGAATATTTCTGTGGGCATTGCAGCCGGCACAAATGTAGTTTTACTTTACGAGGCAAGTGTGTGGTACTGGTGTCCTTATGTATATGAACCTGTGTATGTCCCTCCCATTGTGTTATGCTTGTGTGTGTAAGTTGATGTCTTAACATTAGGGCTGTACCGAGTGTTCTATTCGGGCCACATAGTGTATTTGTATTCGGCCGAATAATACTGCTAAAAGTTGACTGAATACAAATAGTCATTCATTTGCACTGCAATAATACTAGTTAGCCACGACAGTGACTGGTCAGTATCAGTAGCAGCAGCCGTCTTCACTGCTAGATAGCACGCACCCCGCCGCATGCCTGTTTAATGCTGGTCAGCTGTCATGCAGAGTTGCAGCGAAACTGACTGCTTTTTCATTTAAGTTTGAATTAGTTTTAGTGAGTTTAATGACTTTGTGTGTACATATGTGCTTTAGACTTGTACTAATAAATTGATGATGCTGAACGTGAATGAATCTAGTGTAACGATGTTAACATTAATGATAACAAATGACAGTGACATTGCTTTGAAGTTCAAATAGTTTTAATTGTTCATATTCTGGCGAATAGTTAAGGCTCCCTATTTGGTACAGCCTCACTTAACCTCACACATTTTTTCATTGAATGGCATACATATTTGATATTTGTCACATGGGCAGACTGTTTACTCACCGTGGTGGTGTTTAGGCCAACTCAGCCTTCCATCTATTACAGTGTCGCTCCTTGGGACACTGCGCGGGAATTAGCTCATGTCCGTCTAGATGACAATAACAATAACTCATCGTTTCACATCTTTGTTTATCTGGCGCTTTCCGAGAGGTAGCGCTATCTGACATATCGTCACACACTCGGCACTTGAAACATCGTTACCCACATCTAATGTGGACTCGCCGTAGGTCTGAACTCTACGGTAGTCCGTGGGCGAATGAATACTAATGCTCGCACACGGTTCCTTACATTCGACCGCTGCAAGCCGGCTGCCTGCATTCCATTCGCCTGATGCACTATTGCCTCTCCCAAATGTGGACAACAGTAGTTTTAATTTGGACTTCGAACAAGCTATGCGGTAGGCCCAAGGCAAAATCAACCACCACTGGGCTGTACCGTCTATTTTTAAAATATCCAAGTCCTCCGGCCACACCACGGCCGCTACCGCTCATCTCTTCGCCAACTACACAACTGCAAGACTATGCACCAAGGGACCCAAATAACTATTCCGAAAAGGCTAAAGAGAGACACAATTTTGACTTATAAACCAACTATACTCCACTATCTATGGTTGGTAAATGAGGACCAGCTTCGGCTGGAAAGGCAAAGGCAGGTATGGTTCATTATTCATTCCATTCATGGATAAATGCGTGGGTGGCAGGTATCACTGTGTGATACCTTGACAATGCGTGCTATACTTGAGTGCTTCTCTGGCGAGGTTCCCTCATGAAGAGGTGCTATATCAAGTGTCTTTTATCGTCTTTACTTTTTGTTGGTAGAGATAACATTTACCTTTTATGTGTGATATTAAGGGCGACAGTCATTTTGGCCCCAATTGAACTCATTCCTGAGGGTTAAGGGAATGAGATTATGATTATGGTAAGGGTTAGAGTTAGGATTGTTGTTAGGTTTAGGGTTTAGGTAAGGGTCAGAGCTAAGTTTGCCTTGGGGACAAGTTGGCTAGAAATGATATTAATACTTGGGATGAAGTGCTATATGTGGCTGTTGCAGCGGCGGATGTGGAGGCGTCGTCGTCTCCATCAGATGGTACAAAGAGCATTTCGCAGTCTGCAGCTCAGAGGGCAAACAGCAGCAGCTCGCTGCCGCAGAATAATCTGCCTCCACGACTGCAGAAGAAGCAGCGCCAGGCTGAGGAGGAAAACTACATGAAGTACTACAAGCCGATGGACTACATGCGTCAGACCAACTCGTATCATAAGAAGGTTTCTGCCGACAACGGTTCTTCGCGGGGTGTCGACAATGCACGACCGCACGGCGGAGGATCTGGTCACCGCATCCGCGATGTTAACAGTCGCGGTAGTGTCACTAGCAGAAAACTATGGACTGACGATGCAATGTCCGCTAGCAATGGTCGGTCTAGCACTAGTGAAAACGCGTCAGGTGATGGATTAAGTACAAAGATAAATTTCAGTCAATCTAATGTGGAAGATGCAAGACTGTCTGACAGTGCTGCTGGCGAACGGAAGCCTCCTGTTACTGTTCTGACGAGTAGCAGCAACAAACTAGTCTCTGTAGAGGCTGGTATAGCATCCATGAACATTCAGTCAACTGCTTCGAGTCACACTATGTCACAGCCATCATATGTCGGCCCTGTAAGTTGCATCTAGTGACTTGTACCTTTTTGTTTTCTAAATTTCGTACTGTTGATATAATACAGATTACCAATGTATAAGATTCAATATGTATAGATAGCACAGAATCTGATAATACCGGGTGCATATTGTGTATATTGCTATGTTGTTGTTATGAGCATTTGCTCTGTTTTCCTCTACACTGTCAGTATATAGGTTGACTTAAAACATTGAATGCACATTCTCGATAATCTTTTGTTAGAATGATGGGCAGCTGCAGAATATCGATGTCACTAGATGTAAATGTATGTAAGTACAGCAACGTATATTGTTAGAGAGGTATGTGTTGGTCTGTGACCAGCAGTTACGGATGCATTAGTAAACATTCTGTCTATAACTCCGTATGGGCAGCCCGTAGACTGTTTTTTCTGCTTTGAAATGACACATAATGTTTTGAGTGGGAGGTTAAGCCCTGCGGTTGGTTGCTTTGAAATAGCTGCAGATTTCCAGTTTATCATTGTGTACAGGGTTCAATGGGCACAGTGAATGATGGCAAACGATGGCATGTTGGAGATGTCTGCATGGCAAAATACTGGCAAGATAATGAGGTGTGCTGTCTGATAGTTTCTAAAAATAGCTAGTCTATGTGTGCTTTGCACTGTAGGCCTATGTATAGTTTTTACTGTTGTGTGACATATGCTAGTGTGTGCTGCAGGGTTGTGATGGTTCCACTATTTCTATATCCGGTTCAGTTTGGTTCCCCCCACAAAAACCATGCCTACGTTTTGGATTTGAGTTATCACCTAAAACCCATATTTGGTCATAACTCCCTTGTTTGAAGAGATATCGCAATACTGGTAAAAAAATTTATCCGTTTACTATTCCCACCCTACTTTGCTGAGGTGAGGCTTTCACTGCTGTGCACAGCACAACCAAACCACCGTTTTTTTGTAACAGAGTTGGTTAAAAATTTCTGGTCATTTGTTTTTTAGCAGTAATGAATTTGTGTTTGTGTTGTTCTTGTAGTATTACAAAGCAAGGATCGAGTCAGTTGCATCTGGTGGTGCCGGGAAGAAACATATCACAGTATTTTTCACAGACTACGGCAACCGGGAGGTCGTGTCGTTTGATGATATTCGTGAGCTGCCTGATCAGACGTGGGTAAGTGACTTCGTATTGTTATTTATATCAGCTGAAATGCATGCAGATAGTTTGCCTTTAATTGAAAGTCAGTCCTGTAATTGTTGTTGTAATGTGCACAGTGCTACCTCAGAGTACGTAGATAGAAGAAGCAACAGTTTACGCAGTAACACATGAATTATTGTTGTGTGCGCTGCATAACTGTTAACAAGAGTTAATCATCATTTCTACTGGAGATGCCCCCATGTGGGTTCGGGGGTTGTTGGAATAGAACCACTGCATTTCCTGGCCGGATGTTGTAAAAGGTGACTAAACCAGGCCCCTCTCAACCTCCATAGCCTCGTCTGATTAGTGGTGTTGGTCTGGAGTTAAGGGGAATATTAACAGAGCTGCTTTGTTTACTATATCGTATTGTGCAGTATTTTGTTGATGCATGATGTCTAGGCAGCTTTCAAGTATATCAGATTGGGTCTTTGTCAGACCGGGAACCTTACGTTGTGCCTAGAGGCTAGAGCCTGGAGTCTATGTTGCAACCCAGTGGAGTGGTTCTGGTGAGATTGAAGCCTATCTCAGTGGCCAGCTGGCTACCTTCAGTGCTTTGACACTGTTGGTGGGGTCATCTCGCCATCTGGGGTCATCACATATGTCAAGGTCGTCCCTGAAATGACCTATAATGTGTTGAGTGGGGCATTAAGCCTCTACTCACTAGTGGAGACAAATTTTTCTTCAGACTGAGTTCTATATTTAATACTTGGTTCTGTTCAGGGTGTGACTAGTGGGTACAGTCCGCAGACAGTGTATTCCATCATCCCAGCGACCGCAACACACGGCTCTAATGTTGTGTATCAGCAGAGCTCCGCTGCTGTATCAGACAGTGTTGTACGTGGCGATGCTTCAGCATTCTACTACCCATCACCGTACATGCAGATGGCACCCGGTAGCGTTCATCATATCAGCCCTGCGCCGAGCTGTCCTGTTCCTGGCATTTTGGTCCAGGGTCCACCTCCCATGCAGATATTTTCCGCGAGCAGTCATCCGCAGCGGGATACATTTCAGTCTGGCACAGGACCTGCGGGAAGTAATACCGACAGTATGAGGGTGGGGCATTCACAACCAGCTGTACAACTATACTTGCCTCATGCACAGCGGCAGTAATGCTGAGCCTGGTTTATTGTATTTTCTTTAATTTTTTTTTAGGTAAAGATCCTGCATTACTTGTTGCAGCATTGACAGAAATGCACTTGTGTGTTTGGGGCCTTGTATTTTGAAAATTTAGTTCAGTATGTTTAAAGAATGTGTGTAACATGAGGTTCAAAATATGTGAAATTGATCGAATACTGTCATATTTTAGTCATTTCACGTTTCTTTGTTCCATGCGTTGAGTTTATGGCTTGGTATGGGCTCGAGTTGCAGCCTTTCTGATTGATTCCCGGTGACTGAATTTGGTATAGTTGCTACATTAAATTCGTTGGATTACTGTTTTCATATTCGTCCTTGTGCATTTGGTTTCTTAGTACCATAGTTAAGTAATTGACAGAAAGGAGATGCCTCAGGATATTATCTCAGATTCAAGAAATGCATTTTGTTAATATTTTTATATATTTACGTTGCTGCATTATTTAATCTGTCAGTTGCTGTCAATCTTCTGCTGTAGTGCCGTTAAACATCCTGTTTGTTGAGATTTTGCATTCTGTTTCTTTTAGATGTTGCACCCCATGTCGGCTCTGCGGTTGTAAGAATTTCCTGGCCAGCTGCCATAAACGTGCAACTGAACCATCGTTTTGTACATTTTGCTTGTTTTGTGGTAATTTTGTGTTTTTTTTGCATTTCAAATACATGTAATTTTTCTACTTCGATTTTCATTGTCAATATGACCGGGTCCTTTCTGGCCACGTTCTGTGGGTGTGAGAAACAGTGTACGGCAAGATGGCAACTACCGTAGAAATCCATCATCGATAACTGCATTATTTTGGATGCAGGCTTCGCTATGCTGTAAAAAAGCAAACGACTTTTTGGTTGTAGTTTAGAAAACATTATCAACTCCAAACGCAACCATGTGATAAACGACCCGTGATTGGTCTGTGAGAGCTCCATGGTCGTAGCTTGGCCGAGGTAGGCGCCATCTTGCCGTACACTGTTTTTTGCGGCACTGATCTCTATGTTGAAAGCGGCCAATAAAGCATCTGGAGAAGTAAATATTCCATTGTCTGTGGTCAGTATCGATGTAATTGATTGCCTGGGAATACTCGTGTCTGAAATGATCTGTTATATATCAAGTGGGACGTAAAGCTTTATTAACTGAACTTATGTTGGATCATTAGATATAGGTGATAACTGCTGATTAACCATTGTTCTCATATGATGTCATCATTTCTACCTCCATACTGAGTGATTGAAGATTTGAAGAGAAAGCATTTCTGGTTGATATTCTGTGAACTGAATTTTGTGAAGTCTGTTGTCAGTGATGTAGTACTGGAATCTGACTTATACTCAGAGCCTGAGAACTCGGACTCATGACCTGTGGACTTCGACTTACCGGACTAGACTATAGTTCAGTATGACTGAAAAGTTAATTTTAATGATCTTGTAACAGTTATCAACTACAAATTTGGCGGATTTGATACTTTTCTCATTGTTTGACCTCAGTGACTGTAAGAAACCTGTACAGATTGCCTTTTTGTAGATTGTGAATGCTGAATTTTAGTTATATTCAGACTGAACTCAAGACTTTTACTGAAAGTCTGTGGACTCAAACTCGAGTTCCAAGAACTTCGACTTGAACTCGGGACCAGTGGTCTCAGACTCGGATATACTGGACTTGACTACACCACTGTATGTTTGAACAGAAGTAGTGGAATTTAGATGAATTAAGAAGATAAGAGAAATTCAGAAATAACAATATCATCATCATCAGACATTTTTAAAGTGGCCTAAACAGCAAAAAACTATTACAAGGACCACTGTTCCGAAGTAGGAGAGAGAATGACTAGTAAAGGGAAGTGAATGAGGATGAGTACAGGGAGATTTAACAGTCATAGATGATAAGCTCATGCCATCACAACTGTGTTGAGTTACGTCTGATGTGGTCTGTCACAATAACAATGGATCTCTTATATAATGTTATGTCGAAAATGTTTCAAAAATTCATGCCAGTCGACTGAGTTGAGTGTCATTTAACTGCATTTTGAGAGAATAGAGCAGTCTGCACCCATTTTGACAGAATAATTATGCAGAGCAGTAACAATCTTTAATATTCTAGTATTACTTGCAAGCATGATATTGAAACTGAAAGCTACTTAAGTGATTGAAGTTGTGAATTTTAAAATACGGTAAGTCCTCTGCTAGAAGCCAGATCTCGAATACTAGCTGGGCGTCTAATACAAGCCAGGGTCCGAGCAAATTGTGCAAATAGAAACCGGGTCTTGAGCTGAATGTAAGACAGTCGTGGTACTTTGGAAAATGAAGAAAATTAATGAACTGATATAAGACGACGACGACACAATATGAGGTGGATGTTTAGATAGAAACAAATTGAAATAATCGAATGAATTGGTTTCAATTTTACATTTAGATAGTTGCTAGCTAATGTTTGCAAGAAATAGGCGTACTCCTGTTCATAGGTTAACCACACAGGCCTGTGTTCTGAAGCAAAGTTGACTCGATAGAACATTAGGTCTATTCACTACACCATAAAGCATGTTCTACTCACACCTAGTAATCAGTGCTTTGCCTTTAACATGCGTATAACAAGATAATTTCATTTTGTTTGTGGTGATGTAGCGATTGTATAACTGCAGCTTAGAAGTTAGAACGTCCATTTTTCTCCTTCAATTGACTTTCTGTAGCAAAAAAAAAATAAGCCAGTGGTGTGGATGTCTTAGTAAAAGCCGGGTCTCCAACAGAAGCCAAGCCTCTAATACAAGCGGGAGGTCCGACTTAATTGTGCAAGTAGAAGCCGGGGGCTTCTATTAGAGGATATACGGTATATAGCCTACATTGCAGTGTGTGATGTGCTGTAATTCAATATTAGTGCTTATGAACACGTTTATTCACCAGAACGGTAGACTGACAGACAGAGATAATATTTACAACAGACTAAAAACATACGAGTAAAAGAAAAAAACAGAGCACTTAAATGTCCGTAAAAGTTCACAATCAAACCATCGTAAAATTTCTGTACACAGAACAACGCAGCACATGAATGGGGGTAACATCAATGCTATGGGGATACATGTCCACATTGGTGCACAAACGCCGGAACTCATCTGACACTGAAAATAGTTTAG
>Ga0126335_1003252_pt1 | contig 10050 bp, 8 predicted proteins | sample OlaspJWI45metaG_FD_108409 | JGI IMG/M metagenome (GOLD analysis project Ga0126335, IMG submission 108409) | Marine gutless worms symbiont microbial communities from Oahu, Hawaii - Olavius sp. 1 OAHU.JWI-45 metaG | ecosystem: Host-associated > Annelida > Digestive system > Unclassified | place... | reverse complement strand
TTCCTCTTCTCCCAGGCTTTTTCTTCTTTCTCTGCTCACTGACACGCTGTCTGCCCCCAGCGCCTCTGAAGTTACGACCTTACGGCGCTATACAAATCTGTTTATTATTATTATTATTATTATGTTAGCATTACTTGGTGCAAAGGGTTAAAACGTGTCTGGGATTTGCCTTCCTGCACTCACTCTACCTCTCTGCGGTCTGTTTCCTTTAAAATTTGAGTCAGTTTGTCGCTTCGCTGGATTCATTGTTAGATGTTTGATCAGTTCCAACGGCATCGTTAGGTCTATTGCTAGACACGGTGTCTACTTTCAGAGGATGCTCTCACTTATCGGCCAAAATGCCCAATATTCTGCTGCCGTACTGAGAACTCCCCTGTCTAAACTTGCGTCTGTTGATAAAAAGCTGACCTGGACGACTGTAAACAACGTTGTGCTTTCTGACTCAGACGTTCTCAGTATGAATATGATTCTAGAACTGTTATACTATAAGCAGAACGTTGGTGATCTGACATTGTTTAGCAAGGAGGAGAATGATTTTATGATTGAGTGTTGTTGCATTAGCTAGTTTTTCTCCTCCACTTTACCATTTTATTGTGTTATATTCCTGTACTTTGTACGATTTTATATTAAATAAATAAATAAATATGATCGATATCCGAGAAGGCCGATGGGGCAGTTAAACTTATTTTGCGCAATTACCTGCTTTACAGTGAATTCAAAATACCGTTCACCATAGTCTGTCTGTAATGCATAGTTCCGACGAAAAGTTTAGATCAATCGCCAGATGAGCTGTGGTTGATTATTTTTGGAGTTATTTTGCAGTTTAGATTTGTTATTTGTGATACATAGGCCTGGGCGGCAGTCAGCTCGTCCCAATGTCGACTTGTTTGAACTGGTTAGGGTTAACGTTAGGGCTAAGGTTAGTGGTTAGTGTATTGTTGGGTTTAGGGTTAGTTTTAGGGTTTGATGTGGCCAAGTTGCCTGTAAACCCGCAACCCAAAGGCCTAAGTTAAACTTAGCGACACTTAATGCTTCAAACGGGAAAATAGGCACTGTTATAAGGCATCGAACACTAACAGCTGAGAAGTTAACAAGCACACCACATGATGCACTAGCCCTGAATCGGTATCTATGATCTCACACTGTAAGCTGGTGTCTCGCTGAGGGCTACTGGAACGGAGATCAATGCCACCCAGTGGGCCGTGTGGCTCACGGTAAGACGTGATACTACGCTACTGGATGTTACGAAATTTGTTTTATGTACTTGTTGCAGTTTGTGCCCATCTGTCAAAGGAAAATCCGTTCTTCTGTCTGGACATGTGCTACACATCGGCACTACTGCACGACGCTCTCGGCTTTGACAAGTCGGCTCGTCTTATTGTGAGCAGAATTAACTGTTGCATGCTTGCGCTGCTATCAAATGCAGGAGATGTGGACGGTGCGACCGATGATCGTGGGTGTCTGTCAGTCAGTCTGTCTGTCTGTCGCGTGGTTTCATGCAGCTTCACTGTGCATTCCGACTCACTCGCTAGGTGGCACCACATTTGACGCAGCCATCACTGAATCACTTTATCCGTTTGTTTGTTGCTAATTTATTGTGTAGAGCAGAATTGTTGGTCATCAGTTGAACTTCGGCCATCACAAATTATCTATTAAACTGGTTTACAGTCAGCTTGTCCCCAAGGCTGACCTAACCCCAATCCTTACTAACCAATCCCCTAACCCTAACCTAAACCCTAAAGAATTCTAACGAGATGACTTGCGGACGAGTTGACTGACAGCCAGTGGACTGCTGCCGTGTACGTAATTTCATATGTAAGTAAACGATGGCCTAACACTGAACCTAGCTCTTCAACCTATAGCCTACCCTAACCAATGTAACAACGTAACAAAATAACATTTCTGCGTTTCATAGAATTTGGGACTTCCATTTGGAGGATTACCGAGTATGTTCATTCACGTATGTTCATTTCTTTTTTCGTTAATTTACTTTCTGCTGCTTGTTGCGTTTTTTGCTGCAGTTACGAAAGAAAATCAAAGACATCGAGATCCAGTGGCCTTTGGGTGCAATGTTTGATGTCTATGGTCTGTTTCGTCGGAGAACGACGACGTAAATATGTGGTTTTTAGGGGGTGTGTCTATCGTCGTTTTGTTCGCTTTGTTCGCGTGTCTTGTCAGCAATAATACTCAAGAAATCTGGATGATTATCCTAAACCTTTTGGAAGGGATAGGCGTCAGAACAAACACACTTTATCCAGGAATTATTTTTGCTTTGTTACGACATCCACATGTGGGATTGTAATGTTTTTAGTGTCATCCATCTGTATGCTTGTCTGGGCACTAGGGCATTACCTTAATTTGCATAATGCCGTAGCTTCAGCATTGGAAATTCTCTGACAACCTTTTACTGAGTCTGCACTTTTTGAAGCATGAAGCCTCCACAAATAGCAACTTTGATTTGTGTGCAAAAAGTAGATCGTTATCGTTAGACTTGAAACGTTTCGCGAAATCGATAGCTTTTCGACACTTTTCACGACTTTGTAACTTTCAATGCACATGATATGAATATTACAAAGTTTCTGACTGGAAACTCGCAAAAAGTCTGGTCGATGACGTCAGCCGGCCGTGTCAAGCACGTGCGTAGCACTCAGGCAAGCTCCGCTGCAACTGAGTTAAGGTGCAAATTCCTCGGCTTTCTGCCTGCTTATCTAACTCAGTCTTGTCTGCGCTGTGAAAAATAGTCACAGGATAAAATAAATGAACTTTGGCGTGTAGCCGAGTAATTGATACAGAAAGAGGGAAGACGTAAGACATTTAAAAGAAGTACCAGTTCTGGTTTGTCGGCAAGTTAATGTTGTTAGTGCTTTGTGGTGGCGCTACGTACGTGTACTACATGGTAGTGTCATCTGACAGGCTGGGCACTAGGTGCATTGCGTCGTTTCGTCGTTAGGCTGCATCAGATGTCTGCGGCGTGGACGATTGTAACCGATGTTGTCTGTAGCGCTTGCACTTGTACCGTGCAGAAGGGCTGTTTGCGGTTGGGACTGCTGCGGGCACGAGAATCATCGTCTTAGATGGGATTCACAATCTCCCAGTGGCAGGGGGAGCGGGATTTGATGCGGCCTTTGCCAAATTACTTTGGCTGCTTGTTTTTGCTGTTAATGCTGGTCTGTGCAGCAGTGATTGTAGTTACTAGTGTTCAACACTGACTCGTAGGATATTTTGGTTTACTTTCAACTCGTCCCCAAAGATATTCTAGCCCTAACCCCAAGCTGAACCCTATTTCTAACTTTAACACTTGCTCTAATCCTAACCTTAACGCTAACCAGTTGAGTTGACTGCCACCGGATATTTTTTATAACAAATGACGAAGATGTTATAATTTTAACTCTGACGTTGCAGATGTCCTTGCGGCTGGTACAGTTACCAGGACCCCGTTACCGGCCTGGTCTTTGCCAACTCGAGCAGATTTTGCTGTTTGGGGGCAGCATCAAGTGCATGACATGCAGACTATTGCGACCAGTGATCCTGTAGCGTGGTGTGACAGTTTGTCCGTAAGTCTGTCTGTCCTATATCCCTTTGTCCTGCAAAACGGCTGAACGGATCAAGATCCTGTTTTGGGTGGAGGCTCTTGGGGCACATGGTATTAGATGGGGATACTGATGCCCATATGGGGAGATTGGAGTGTGGGAAATGTTGATGATTGAATTGTACCATATCTGAATACGACTGGTGCTCTTTATGATGGTGAAACTTAGCACTGTGTCAGCTTGAGGAGCCCCGAGGTCAGCCAGTTTGACCGTTGGGTCCCACTTTGCGCCACACCGTGGAGACTGACGATTTGCCGATTGTATAGAAACTGATGACAGTCCACCGGTCATGTCGATAGGCCATTGTAAAATCATTGATTTCTGAAACGCTGTATAGAATGTACGCAATGTTACCTTGCTGCTTGTGTTATACACCGTCTCTAAAAAACCCAGACCCCTGCAATTTTTTGGCATAACTTTGCCAAAACAAACCGTTTGTGATAATTTTTGGCAGAGAAGATCAAGAAGCTATTACTATACTAGTGTTGCCTGAAAAGTTTGGTATTGATGGAGAACCACCTGCGTAGTTGCTATAGCAACCATGTGGTCATTGTAAAACAGCACGCAATTTGGTAGTCGGGTTTCCTAGGAAATTCGTCACTTTTTAACATAACTTCACCAAAATGCTTTGTTATCAATATCATTTGACGTGCACAATTTTAATTAAACATCGTTTAGCGTAAGTTGTGTTTAAACAGGTTACCTACCAGCAGACCAGTGCGCCGGTGTTGTACCGGTCCACCATGCACGTTCGACGCTCGAGTTCCTGCGTCAAGAAACACCCGACTTCATTTCACTGGATTTGTGGCCGCCAGTCAGTCTGTACCTTAACGCAATTGAGTACAAGACTTGGGGTTGCATGCAGGAGCATACAAGAAGCCAGTACATGACATGGCCCACTGGTAGAAGTCCGGGCTGACTTTGAACAGACCAAGGCGATAAGACCAGTATAGAACAAGCAAGCCTTTGTCAAAGCTAAAGGATAACACTTTGAACACTCATCGTTATTTTTTATATCGTAAGTTGTGTGCACAGATAAAATGTTTTAAAAAAACTTTAATTGTCGACGAAAACCATAAGAAACTCCACTGTCTTAACTTTTACAAGGTAGACCAGTGCCCGCTGTTTTGCAATGATGCTGTGGTTGCTATAGCAACGACGCAGGTGGGTTTCGACCAAACTTTCTAGGCATGACTACACTGTTTCATAAAATTCACGTGACTACGTCGTCGACGATAACCTGAATAGTAGGCATCCGATTATAATAATTTTGGTACAGTTATTACTTGGACTATAGGTCATCGAAAGTAGTTAGACTTTCTCACCTCACCTATTTTGTGTAACTGCCGTACCTTGGATAACTGTTGAACCTGAAAGTTCGTAGATTTAGCCATAAGCAGCTATTTGTTATTTTAATAAACAAAGTTTAGCATAATTTTTGCACGTATTGGCTTTCAACTCAAGTTTGTGTTATACAAGCTCACAACAAATGTTCAAAATGTCTCCCGTGTGCACGCACACACGCTGTCAGTCGCTGCCTCCACTGGCTGACAGCCAAGTCAATGATGTGCTGCTGCACACCATGCCAGACGTCGTGAGACGTTGCTTCAGCTCACCGACGCGGTTGATTCCTGATTCATACACCCGCTGTTGCATGACGCCCCAGATCTTGTAGTCGGCGGGATTCAGGTCTGGACTGTTGGGCGGCCAGAGGTCAGGACCAATGAAGTCAGGCGTCTCTCTCTGCAGCAACTGGATGGTATCACGGGCGCGATGTACCGGAGCGCTGTTTTGCTGGAAGACGAATGTGTCACCTGCTACCTGTTTGATAGCTGGAATCATCTGCCAGCTTGAGACAGCAAGATATTGCGGTAGTAAGTACTGGCCATTAACTTTTACTCCGGGGTCGACAAACGTCAGCTTAGTCACACCCATTTTTGACATGGCAACCGACACCATAACGGACTTGCTGAACGTCGAGCGCGTGCGTAGCAGACGGCTGGGTTGAAACAATCGCTTCTTGGTTCTGACCGGCGCGTAGACCCGATCGTTCTGCGAAGTGAATGGTGGTTCAACGGTAAACACTGAGTCGGACGGGCGACGCGGTTGGCTTCAGACAGTTGTTGCGCACGACGTCGCTTGAGGCACTTGAGTAGAAGATCACAATGAATGATCCTATGGACACTGGAACAGTGAATGCCAGTTTTACGTGAAATTTTTCGCGTCGATCGGTGCGTTTTGGACTTGTCCTCCTGACTCAGTACAAGGTCATCCACTGTTTCAATGTTCTCATCAGTTCGCGCCGAACGCCGTCTGCCAGTGCCTGGCTGTCTGTTAACGGTAGGCCTACCCGTCTTGTGGATTTTCTTCAGGAGGTAGTTGATACTTCCCAGTTTCCAACCTCTGTCAGAAAATTCATTCAACAGCTTTTGTGCGCCCCAGCCCTTCGACAGATAAAGATTTTTGATGAGGACAGCGTCTTCGTCTGCGATTTTCATGATTTTAATTGTTACTTCGTGTAAAGTAAACAAATTTATCGTCTGCAATAAATTTTGTTATTGTTCTTTTTAAACCGGAAATTAAATAATAAGTAAGTAGAGTTACACGATCACATTTCATTTAAAATCCTGGCGTTGTAGCGTTCGGGTTAACATCTAGGCTATAATGGGCTAAATTTGTAATTTTTAGGTTCAACAATTCCCAAGGGAAGGCAGTTGCACAAAATCGGTGAAGTGGGAAGTGAAACTATCCTTCGATGACCTATAATCTAAATAATAACCGTACCAATCGGACGCTCACTGTTCAAGTTATCGTCGAAGACGTAGTCACATGGATTTTTTCGAGACACCGTGTTGTAGGCAGTAGCTTCATGATCTTCTCTGCCAAAATCATGCATCACGGCGGCTTGTTTTGGTAAAGTTATGCCAAAAAACAAAGGAGTCTGTTTTTGAGACACGGTTGTTGTTGTTTTTTTTTGTATTTTATATACCATAAATATCATTATTTGAGTTTGTGTAAGTCGAAATTATTTTGATTAACCTTATACCGAATGCCTTGAAGAATGTGATTAGCATAGTAACAAACTCATTGTTGTAGGCCTAATTGTGAAAATGGAAGTTTTGGAACTACTGTTATTTGCCAGTTGGAGCCTGGAGGTCACGTGGATACACTAGGTAGGCCTACAACACTGGATTGGTGAGACTGCGATGACCCCGTGCACGGATAGCCTACACTTGTAATGTGATTCTATATTAGCAGGGACGTAGCCATGAGTAAAGGTAAACTACATTTGATAAGAGCTTTTACGTGAGAGAACCTCGCCACAGAAGCGCTCGGGTATGGCACGCGTTGTCAAGGGATTACACAGTTTTATCTGCCACCCCCGCGTTTATTCACAAATGGACTGCCTTTGCCTTCCCAGCCGTAGCTGGTCCTCATTCACCAACCCCGGAGGGATGGAAGGCAGAGTTGGCCTAGGCACCACCTCGGTGACTGCCCAGGACCGCTACGTGACGGAAATCACAGTTGTTAGCTGTTCAGACCGTCACGCCTCACTAGCTGGCTAGTTACAGAATTAGATGGTCACCCGTCCGAAGATGGTCACCCGTCCAAGTACTAACCGGGTCCGATGTTGATTAACTTCGTTGATCAGACCCACGTCGCCAGAGGGCGCATGCGCTCTCTGTCCGCCCATCGTTGTAGGTTTTATTCCGGGCGCAGCCCGGGTCGGGCCGAAGGCCCGGCCGGCTGCGGCCATAGTAAAATCGCCCGTGTGTGCGCATACTGGGTTGTAAGCGTGATCCGCTGCTGACTAGTGTGTAGTTTATCGGCGTGACGGAAGTAGTCACGAAAAAGCGTAACGAAATCACCCGAAAATTTTCTTTTTTCGAAGGCCTCTGAAGCTGAAATTCTGCAGGACTCTGCCGGTGCACCCGGTTGGGGACCCGCAGACCCTCTGTTGTTCCATGCTGTAGGCTAAATAGCCGAAATTTCTGGCTACGCCCCTGTAGGCCGGTGATTTCGTACCAACAGGAAACGGTAAATGGTCGGAGAGATTCAACAGAGATTGCAGCTCGTCCGCGCGGCTGACGGCATAAAATTGCTGCAACTGAATTATTGTTCCGTACTCTGTCATGGATAATGAGCCTTGCGTCGATCAGTTTCAGCTGATTCTTCCATTATACCGACGTGACATATAGCCCGTACAGTACACATGCGCTAGCTGTAGCCTATATTTTTCATTCGTTGACAGATCAAAACGGGGATAGGGGCGATCAGCGCGTACGGCCCGAATGCCCCTTCTCTTGCATGATCAATCGAAGCCTCCGCGTTTTTAGGGCTTTCGACACTGAATGTCTCCTCTATCTTCCGAGTGTGATTTAAGCAAAATTGTGCAGGGCCTATACCATTGTGCACTCCATCGCGATTGTCGTCTTTCTGTATGAATAAAGTGGTAACTTTTACGACAGCCTGTCCCCGCTTTTGTCGTTGCAATAATATTACCGCACCGTATCGGAACAGTGCGTTCTGGGAATCATGGTTGGCACTGTTCAGAGTTGTCGAGTAATTGAAATACAAGTATTTGAAATACGTAACTAAATACGTGGCGTGTAATTTGTATTTTGTAATTTAAAGACATATTACAGTGTTATTTGTGTTTTGTAATAAGGACTCCAATCCAATCTAATGTGTTCAGGAAACTCCTGAATCTTAACTCATCTCGCAAAAGTAATAGATAACCCTTAGTTGTCGAGTACAAAGAAATTAAATTGATTCAACACCGGCACTGTCACTTGTGACTGCTGTATGTGGCTGTGTGTCGTGTGTGCGTAATGATGGGATGGTCCGAGGATCGTGTCTGGCCAGGTCCGCCACTGGTTGGACTGACGTGTTCAATAATATCGCTGACATCTACTGTAAACTGCTGATAGTACGCGGCACGCACGCCGGCCGGTGTCTGTGACGAGTTGGTCGGCCGTGACTCCAAATCGACACCAGCTTGATCATTGTATAGCTGCCACCAGTGCGCACACTCGTACGACAGTCGACTTGCAGCGTTGACCGTTTTTTTCCAGTTGATCATATTGGGCTTTATCGGTTAGTAATTTAGTATTATCTCAAAGTTTTACTTGGTAAATATAGTCTATAGAACATGCACGCGTTTAGGCTGATAGGCCTACTATTGTAGTCTATACGAAACTTTCGCGACATAGCCTTAACATTAAGGATAGACGAGATCAAATCTTAATAATAATGGTTTTATTTGTAATGCTGGATTACACAATATCTGCCACGCAAAACAGTGCATATAATGTAACACAAATCATCGTATAAACATAACATAACATAGGCAGTTTAGCGCAATAATATAGGCCTACACGCTGCCAAATAGCGGCGCAAGGCTTAGGCCTACTCGATGCCATAAATTAACAATTGTACAAACCGAAACAACAATCAAACACATAGCAGAAGACACAACTTAATAATGATAAATATTTACAAACATGCATTCACTTTTGGCACCGCCCGGGGATCGAAACCGGGACCTTTCGATCCGAAATCGGACAATCTAACCACTACTCCACACCACCACCCATATCGACCCAGCGATATGTCGATGAGAACCAGACTACGGTAACCGGGACATGTGCACGGAACGGCTAAAAGCAAGTCTGAGCGAAGCACTGACATGGTTTCCAGAAAATTGGAATAGAATGCATGAAGATCAAGTAAGTCGTGAAGCGACACACTGTCAGAAGACTTGCAGAACACAGAGGTGACATAGGCGACTATGGAGAGAGACAGAGGGAGAGGGAGAGAGAGAAAGAGAGAGAGAGCAGATGACAATGACCGGCCAGTGTGAAGGAGCGGTCCAGCTGGGTCGCCCAATGTGCCAGCTAACGCACGTGAGAGGTCCGAGGTAGTCTACGAAGCTAAGCAAAATTAAAATTCGTTACGCATCTTCCGTTCGTTACAGGAGCTGTGAGTATACTATCCAGTGCCCGCAGTCAACCAGTGATGAGGTCGATCGTGGCAGCAGTCGTTCTGGTGACGCTGGCGTGTGTCGCCGTCGTCTGTCACTCTGCCGTCATCTCCAAAAAACACGCACCTGCTGCTGCTGCTGCTGGCGATGGTGTGAACAAATGGCTTTCTGGACTTATGACCAACAGACGCTTCATCATCCCTAATCAGAGCAAGCACCGTCAGACGGCACAACGCTACTACCCTCCTCACCCCCAACACCCCCAGACTTCGCAGAAATACAGACGAGATGTGAGTAGAGAGAAACAATCGAACTCGTACAATTCGCACAATGTCGATAAGAAAACTCGGACAAGTGGCCAAAGTAATTTGGTAAAGGCCGCATTGAACCCCCTCGCTGTGGAGGGATGGGAACGGCCGGAATCACGTCTAATACGCCTACAACGTTTCTTTGGTTCCCAGGAATCTCCACCCCCCC
>Ga0126335_1003251_pt1 | contig 10051 bp, 3 predicted proteins | sample OlaspJWI45metaG_FD_108409 | JGI IMG/M metagenome (GOLD analysis project Ga0126335, IMG submission 108409) | Marine gutless worms symbiont microbial communities from Oahu, Hawaii - Olavius sp. 1 OAHU.JWI-45 metaG | ecosystem: Host-associated > Annelida > Digestive system > Unclassified | place... | reverse complement strand
GTTGCGGCAGACGATTTTGTCGTTTAAGAGTAGGCCTACAGACTGTATCGGTACGTTTTAGGCCTAAGTCTTTTAACTTTTTCACAACTTTTTGCAATTTATCCGTTGGCCTGTCCACTCGGCCACATGATGCGTCTTGCTTTTACCATTCTCGTACTGTCAACTATCTTTGCGGTAATTCACTTAATATAGCGCTCAGTTTATCAAAGATCTGCCCCCCCCCTCACCAGCTAGGGGTCTGGGGAGCGCTGTAAGCCCTTCGGGCCTCGCTCGTCCGTGCCTCCTCACTTCTGACTAACTTCCGCCGCCACTGTCCTCAGTGCAGCAGAATCTGTGCCTCCGATTTCGGACTCCGGAGTCACATGCGGTCTCATGTCAAGACCTGCAACACTTAGTTGCAGAGCAACGTCATCGTCGAACTCGACGGACTTCAGCAGCAGCAGTATGCCCCGCTATGACAGCACTGCGGCGTTTTTTCGCCAAACCGGCTGAAGCTAGACCCACATACTCTGCGATAAAAATTTAGCCCAAAGACTAGTTTTTGACGATGTATAGTTTACAAGTGCGTTAAAAGGAAATAACCCGGTGCAGTATCATGTCTAATGTCTCATGTTTCAGGGTAATGGGGTAGGCCTAACTTGTAATAGGATACACTATCACGTCTATTGGCCTACGTCACTAACATCTCTGCTGATCTAGGCTACACAGTGAAGTATCGCACATCTCTGATTGGTCATCAGAAATAGACTACTGCAGAAAACTATCGTGATTGGCTGTCAGTACAGCATATATTAGAATATATGAATCACTAAATCGCTTCACTGATTCGTTTATTAGTACGCGGCAGTCGCACGCTGTCTTCGCGACAGCTAAGCTTCTTGTTTCTTATGGGCGCAAAGTTACATGTCTGTAGGCCTATCGCGGTATTTCAGCTTCTTTTACTATGCCATTGCCTTCAGCCGGTCAAATTCACATTATTACCCATTATGCTCAGTTTATCAAATTGCTATACGAATAGGGTGTCAACTGATGAAAGCGTTCAACAATTGACAGGTTTGCTACGGTAAATTTATAGTTAAAATTCGATTTTTTTGAACGATACACTCACTAAACATTGTCTTTAAGTGCACCCGGCAAGTCAGCGTTCATGTCACGATCTGTGACGATCTTTGCATTATACCCACTGTGTGAATACAGACGGTGGCGCAATAAGAACTGGAAACCGGAAATAAAATTCCCCGCCAGCGGCGGCTATCTCAAATTTCGGTTTGGGGCATATCTCCGCTCCATATGAAGATATCTTTACCAAATGTGCGCACGAAGACAACGATTACCGACCGATATACGAGTTTGTTTGTTTTTGTAACGTTGCAGGTATCCCGGCTGTCAGTTCTTATTCGACACCATCGTATGGAGGAGGGGGTTATACACGTAATTATAAAGACACCATTTTGTAGCTAGTATAACTTTCATCATCATCATCATCATCGTCGTCGTCGTGTTTTTAATACGCTTCACTGCACCGTTTTATCTGTTGCTGCTGCTTGCAGCAATGTTTCCGCGGCGCGCACTAAGGCCCACACCTCTATGCGATATTTATCTGCTCGCATGCTGCAAGCAGGTATTGTTTTTGGCAGCGTCTCTCTGTGCGTCTGTCTGTCTGTCTGTCTGCACAAAATCTCTAAAAATTTCTTGTCAGAAATTGATGTAACTTGGTAGGAATATGCCCCATGGTAAACGCTAGAAGTGGTTCAAAGTTTGTGACTTTTGACCTTGACCTTTAACCTTGAGAGTTATTTTTGCATTTTTTAAATTCAAGCTATACACTGTACATTTAGAATGGCTTGACCTAGCAATTTCATTTTTAGTTTTCAGATACATCTTTAGAATATCTAGGTCACGGTTCAGTTTCTAGGTTATGGGTCTAAGGTCAAGGTCACGGCAGCGAATTTTAATTTTTTTTTTAAATTTAAGTTCTAAGTTTTGAATGCCTTGAGCTGTAAGCTTCTTTTTCAGTCTGAGGGTACATCTTTAGAATATCTAGGTCATATTCGAGTTTTAAAATTACGGGGTTAATCTCAAGGTCACGGTCGCAAAACGGCGGCAGCGCGCAGGTTTGTACTCCCCTCGGACATAGTTTAGTACTTGTTACTGAGTTGGCACCTGAGTTGGAAGTCGAAGACGAAGATGCGCAGCCGGCGACGGCTGTAGCGTCGCGCTTTCGTGTCATGTCAACGAACTGTAGTGCGCCTCCATATGTCAACTGGAGATGCCCCGGAATCTTGTCAGACACTCAGACTTTGTAAATCCATCTGTTATCTGTTGTGGGGTTGACCGGGTCGGCACTTCTATTCACAGCTTGGTGGATGAACGATGAAGGTGCTGACTTAAACATGGAGTACTTGATGAGTAGGTCAGATAATTCTGGAGGGTTAAACCATTTATGTTAATAGAAAGAAAAAAAACAAAAGTCAGCAAAATTATGTTTCTTCGAGGATTTCAAATAAGTGTTCGTCCATTATGAATGTTGCGCACCTACGTATGCTAAATTTATTGAAAGTCTGCGAACTGATAATTGCTATAGTTAAGGTTTCTTTCTTTCTTTTGCGTTCTTTATATTGTCTCGCTTACCATACTAATACCCGTGGCCATCCACTCAAACTTATGTCACCAGAATCCCGAGTAAACGCCCGTGCACATGCCTTTCTAGTTCGAGTTATTACTGTATGGTACCGACTGTCTACTCATGTGGTACTCGCATCCTCTTTATTATCATTTAAAAATAGTCTCAAAAATGTTGATTTGACATACACTTTATTTGGTAAAATATAACAGTATTCTCCCTATGTTGCTATGTGTAGTTTATTATAGTTTGTTTTTTTGTGTATTATTTTTGGTCGCGTGTAAGTGGCATTTATTTGTCCTGCGTTGGCCTGTTATGCTACTGTTCTATTTTATATTGCTTTGTTTTATTACTGGTTTTACGTGGTTTTACAAATAAATAAATAAATAAATAATTATGTTTGCATTTACTGTGTTAATTGGTGAATAAAGATAAATGTAATAAAAGTGCCATGTATCATTGTTGTTTCAGCGTGGATGCCAGACACGACTGGTGGTTATGGAGGCGGTGGTAAGTCATCTTCACATGTTGTTAGCGTCGCAGTAAATAAATTAACTGATAGCAAGACTACGCATTTTCTCTTTTGCTCTCTTATGTTATTTTCCTGCTATTTTTGTCCCGAAAGCGTAACCGTTGTTAAAGTGTTTTCTTTATTTTAATTGAATTGTTACTGTTATACAATAATTGCGTAAAAGAAATGTTGAGAAACAACTAAAACTACAGTGTGTCCGGAACAAGTAAACCATTGTACATGTTCTCATAACTCCGGTAACCAGTGTCGCGTTCTAACCAAATTTTGCACCAACAGTTATTTGCAGACAAATTATCAAATTTCAGTAAAATCAGTCAATGTCTGCAAAAGTTATGGCATGTTTAACAAAGTTCCCCCAAAAATGAACTGTCCACTGTTAGCAACGTTTGGACCAGAGATGCAACCAGTTGAGATTTTCGTGACCTGACCCGACAGGTAACGTGTCTGTTCGACCGGCCGGTCGAAAATTGTCAATTATGGACCAACTGTTGACGGGTTGGTTGACCGGCAAAATTTACAAAATTTATGTCAGATACTGTCATGCCAAACATGTCTGTAGAATTAAATTCGTGCAGTATATATATAAATTGTATGTATTATGTTAATAAATGTCAATTAAATCTACATAAATTGATAATTGTGGTAAACTACTAGTCTATAAGTCTTTTGCATTCGATATTTTTGAACCAAAATTTTCTTCTCGAACTGAAATGAAATTTGCCTATTTTCCTAATTAGCACCGGCCAAAAGACTCCGACCCGACCCAACCGGCGCCGGTTGACCCGATCGGTTTCTATTTCTGGTTTGGACATGTGACAGGTTGCACTATGTGACTGTCACTATGCAAAAGTCAAACGTATGTTGAAGTCTGTGTTCAGAATGTCTTCCGCGTCCTCGAATGCTAGCTCGAGGGCTTGAACGCCGCTTCCTGACTGCTTCGTCGGTGATCAATTTATTGATCGTCTGATTGAAATGTTCCCACTCTTCGATTAGATGCGACTTCAGCTGAGCGACGTCATGAATCCGGCTGCAGTACACATGCTCCTGCAGCTTTTCTCAGATCCGGTAGTCTACTGGGCTACTGTTGGCTGGCTAAAGAGTTGGGAGCCATAGTCTGGTGTTTCACGGGTTAACAGCTGCACGGTCTCACGTGCCCTATGGGCAACAGCATTGTCCTGTTAAAAACGTCACTTCCAGAACAGTGGCTGCACTTTTTAACGTAACAGAAACTGAGATATTTTGTCGTTGATATTTGAAGATTAATAAACACTATTTTCTTACAAAATTTTGTGGGTTTTTTTCAGAGATATATTCGGAATCCAGTATATATAATTTTGTTGGGATGCGTGAGATTTGGCATTTCTATCCCATATTGTCTGTGGTTTACTTTATTCGGACAGGCGGGGTGTAATTAGGTATGGTTAAAAGGAGCTCACTCAAGCTTAGGCCTACGTCTAAACAGCACAGCTGCCATATTTAACTTTTTTGTCATCCGTCGTTTCCACGTACGCTAGATTGCGCGTTGCGTTGTGTGGCGAGCGATAGTAGTACATTACATTACATTAGTTACTTAGAGTGGCCTAAAGTACAAATACTGCTAAACCACTATATACACGGTGTGCAGAACTAGAAACCGAAAAACAGTTAGGAATGAAATGATCGGGAAAAGAGATGAGTTTTGAGGCGGTTTCGAATTACAGACAGCGTTGAAGCAGTCGAGCGGCAGACTGTTCTAGAGGCGGCATCCGGCAACCGGAAATGCACGATCACCAACAGTGGATAGCGCAGCGTATGCGGACACGACGTCTTACTGTTTTCTATTCTTTGCGGTTGTGATTTACCTTGTACAGCCTCAATGGCAGATCATCCAGCCAGTATGGCATGCAGGGCTAGTTCATGAAAAATCCCACGCGATTGTACCTGATATGCTCTAATCTAACAATTGTAATCGATATGTGCGATTGTTTTCGATGTGAATGTGTATAGGGGGTTGTCGTGGTGAACAGTTTCAATGTGCGAACTCAGGCAGCTGCATCCCAGGAAGATGGATCTGTGATGGTGACGATGACTGCGGAGATATGTCGGATGAACAAGACTGCCTGAATCGCGGTACAGTCATTATACCATACTGGCATACGCCACACAACGTTATACCACAGCCAGGACCAAAAGAGAATTGCATGTTATAATTGCTTGAGTGGACAGCAGCTTAGTTGACTGTGCAGAAAACTTAGTCGTGATAATAAAGCGTTTTGCCGCCTGAACGTATCGGCTGTTGATGTGGCGACGTGGCTGTCTGTGTGTCTGACACGTTGATGTATTGTTCCCAAACGACCGAGTCGATCATCATACGACGTTCATCAGATTGTAGCCCAGCCATTCTAGTTTTCTTATACCAAATATGAACCCGATAACTCGAGGGAATTCCCTCATTGAGGGCGTCAAATGGGAAAGGGGTGAGTAAAAGTCGAAAAAAATCTGGCCAGTGCGTGGCGGCCTCTGGCGAATACGTTAGTACAAGCGTTCTGGCGGCATGTCAGCGACAGCTGAGCTTCTTGTTTCCATATTCGCTGCGCTACGTGATGCGATACGTGGCGAGCAAAAGTAGGCTACTCGCTGGAACTAGCGGTGACTCGCCGGGACTCTCTGCCACTTGTCACGCATAGCATGTGGAAATGATGCTTAACGCTTTAAGAAGATGAGAATCGCATTTCCCGCTAGTTAGTGTGGCATAGCGTCTTGTTGCGTGGCCCGTAGTCGTAATTCCTCGTAGGCCTACACCTGACTGAAAGTCGAATTACAATGACTATTAGGCCTATTATTACCATTTTTGTATGTAGTTATTAACGCGGTTAGCGTGCTGAAGTAGATGGTCACTTTGGAAGGATTTTAAATTTTTTGAATATCATAAAATTATAAATTACAAATAGTTTCTCTACTAAACATAATTTATAAATACAAAAATTTATTTTGTATATGAAGTTTTAATTACACGATCAGGGTAGGGGCGGATCCAGGAATTTTGGAAAGTGGGGCCCGGTAAGGGGGCGAAGCCCCGAACCGAGCGCCGAAGGTGGGACCGCCGGCGAGGGGTCTAGGGGCCTCCGCCATAAAATTTTGAAAAATTAGATGCGATTTCTTGCAATCTGGCATATATTCTTGGGATCAGAATGGCCTCAAATATCATTCAAAATTGGGCCTGGTACGGGGGCGAAGCCCCGAACCGAGCGCCGAAGGTGTTAACCTGACCCTCATTCACTATTGATTCAACTGCTTCTTTCTCGTTCTGTTTTCTTAAATCGTGGGCATCACTATTAGGTTTCGCATTCGCAGAAACTCCCTCCTGGCTGGAAATTCTCGGTATTACATATTTTTGGCCATCATTACCTGGACTATTACCGACGTCACACTCGGTGACATCACACTTGTCAGCACGGCGTTGTTTATCTGCGGCATTTGGCTTGAAAAATTCATCAATTCGTGCTCTTCATTCTTGAAAATAACGCTTCAAAAGCGAAACTAAAAAAAATTTTTTCCGGATACCTACCAAATGTACAATAACATAGATTGGATATCTAGCTTGGAACCCGGCCTCGAGAGACGCTGGCCCTGGATTGGCGTAACTGTTATCGCTCGTCCAATCAGAGATCGACCTGGATGCTAGCATAGAGAAGTGGTGTTTTTATAACATTCGTGGAGAGTTATCAAAACGACTGATTTGTCGTGTAGGCCTATGGGATCACACAGACACACACACACATACACCCCCCATACTTCCAAAAACTCCTCGGATTTCGACCACTATAAAATCAAAATTCAATTTCAAAAATATTTTTTTCAGACATTGTATAGGCTACAATGTAAAAAAATTACATTGACTTTGCCAAATATAGGGGGGGCGGGCCTCCCGGGCCTCCCTGGATCCGCCCATGACGATGATGACAAGTTTATTCTGTGTAATTTTTTAGATACTTCTAATAGTCGTCTTTATAAGTTCAGTTCTCTGTCCTCATGAACTACAGTGTACCGTACGTTGTGCGTGTGTATGGTCACCGTCTTTACGATGCGGCCGTAGATGTATCGTCCTCGCTCAGCATTGTCCGTCAGTCTGAAGCGCTTGTTCCACGCAATAACTCTTTAACGAATAAATCGACTTTCGTCTAATTGGCAGCAAATAATCTCGAGGTGGGAAAATAGCCTCATTGAGTATGGATGAGCTTGATCTTTATCTTCAAGGTCATGTGGTGCTGTTGCATGAATCGTGATGCTGATTCACAGCTACAACAGCGCAGCGTAATCGCTACAACTCACGACGAGTCTATCTGTCACACAGAAGGGGTGTCGAGTCGCCGAGAAGTGGGCCGAGGCGTAATGCTGTGCTCTAGGCAGGCGCTGTTCGATTACGGTTAGGTTGTTGGCCATCGACGGTGGGCGGACCTTGTGTGTCCATTTTAGTGGCACTGCCATACGTTTTAGTCTGTTTTCAATTCTTGACGAATCTTTTGGTATTGAATCAGAAGCCACAGAGTGTTTAAATACGACTGTGTGCAGAGTGCTTTCCCGACCAGTTTCAGTGTGCGAGCTCAGGTATTTGTATCCGAGCGGATTGGATCTGTGATGGTGAAGATGACTGCGGAGACTATTCCGATGAACAAGATTGCGCTGGTGGTCCGGCCACCGGTGAGTTTTCATGTTTTTTTTTCATTTTTGCTGGCGTCGGTTGGTATGTAGCCTAAGTATGTATGCGTCACGATAACTTTAGAAACTCTTGACGTAGAAAGTTCATTCTGGCACACCGGTACATCTTCCAAAATTGCAAGTCTGTTTCGTACATCAAACTGATACATCTTTGTGATATCTTGGTCAAGGTCGGATATCAAGGGCATGGAGTACGGCAATAAAATAGCCAAACAACGCGGGTGGTCCATCATTGAATCTGGTTAATAATATGTTTGTGAACACCATGATTAATGATTATGATGCTGATGAAGATGAAGATGATGATGATATATTGATTGTTGTTTCAGCGTGGATGTATGACTCGACTACTGTATATGCACGTCGTAAATGAATGGATCAGCATGTCGTAAGTCAACATCACAGTTCATGATTCTCATTAACGTGCTACCCAAAATGACTGCTGATCCGAAACCATAATTAATAGAGGACACAGTTACACGAAGTCAGTCGACAATTACTATAAAATGTTCTACACATTTTGATATGGTGTTAATTATTACGTATGGACATATCTACGAGTAGAAACGATGCTTTAGCGCAGATTATTACCGTTATTTGTAAAAAATCTAATCTTATGTAGCCTAGGTCTAAGCAACAAAGACTCCATCATCGGCGATAATCTGTGTGACGTGACGTGGCTTACCAGTATTTACTAGAGGCGTGGAAACTAGCTGTAAATTAGTGCACAAAAACAGAAAACACAGCATAATACTACTTTTGTGTTATGAGCAATGGCTGAAAAGATAGGCTTACACTGTTGGTGTGCAAGCGAGACAACGCACTATAGTGACAATAACAGTGACAAAGATACATTAGTAATGTGCCCCCTATCATAAGACCGAGGCCTATACACATTCATTCCACAGCACAGTTTTGCTCGCAAAAACATAAAAATTTAAAGATATCCAGTTCTAAATCAGGCGTAAAACGCGACAGTATCAAGTCAGTCGGCAGCCAGTTCCGTGTACGGGTTGCTACCACAGAGAAAGCCCTTTCGCCGATCTTCCATCTTGTTCTCTGGTCGACCAGGTTGCCTCTGCTTGACGATCGCAAAGATGAACGCGAAAAGACATCAGAGGCTGGTGTCAACAAGTTTGTCAGGTAATCTGGTGTGTGGACGACGAACGACTTGTGGACCAGTAGACACAACTTTTACAGAATTTTTTAGCAACTGAACGCCAGTGTAACTCTTGCAAAGCAGGAGTTACGTGGTCACGAGATTTGAGGTCGAGTACGGTTCGTGCTGCGGCGTGCAGGACTCTCCAGAAGCGCTAGCGTCGATACTTATAAACTAGCGAGAACAGCGTTGCAGTAGTCTAAACGCGGACAGCACGAGAGCTGTGACCAGTCTACTGATGACGTCACGACCGAGTTGACGACAAACTGAGCGCAAACGACGCAGGTGAAAGAAGCACATCTGTGCTATGCGCGAGACGTGCTGACGCAGCCCTCGTCAAACAAAACATAATGCCCGTCGCGGACGACTAAAGATGGCTTGATGACGTTTTGGTTTAGTGTGATAGCCAAGCTGTCTGACTACGGTTGACGTAGTTGAAATGCTGGACTGAACCAGAACAAAATGCTTTAAAATCCTCGGTGTGGTCTTGGGTTGTTGCCAATGCTAACAATAACTGAATGTACATACTGTAATACAAGAATCCAAATAGACGATGTGTTGAAAATCAGTACATAATAAACTCGTTCGGAAAACAAAAAAAGTTTGCTTAGGGCAAGTTTGTATATGATTTCATACACAACAATTATTATGTTTATAGTAGGCTGTGTATCGGGTCAGCTTTCATTTTCGGGTAAGTGTGTTACTTTAACATCTCGATCCGTATGCCTGTCTAACAACATACAATATTTAACTATTTTACAATTATAATATTCTCAACTTATTTTGTAATTTACACGTTAATTTTAGCAATTGTTGAAGAATGGTTTATTTGGTATTGCAGCCAGAGGCTGGATTGACACAAGTTATATAAAACCTATAGAAATTACGTGGTAACACAATGAACACAATTAAAGATGAACTAAAACTAAAATACAATAAAATAGAATGTCTGATCTCTGTTCACGCATAATGTTTCAAACAGTACGGTAAAAAGGAGTTAGTAAATTTTGCAGTCTTGATAGAGATTGATTGGAATATT
>Ga0126335_1003250_pt1 | contig 10052 bp, 4 predicted proteins | sample OlaspJWI45metaG_FD_108409 | JGI IMG/M metagenome (GOLD analysis project Ga0126335, IMG submission 108409) | Marine gutless worms symbiont microbial communities from Oahu, Hawaii - Olavius sp. 1 OAHU.JWI-45 metaG | ecosystem: Host-associated > Annelida > Digestive system > Unclassified | place... | reverse complement strand
TGCCTAGGTCAACTCAGCCTTGCATCCCTTCGGGGTCGCTAAATCGAGTACCAGCTTCGGCTGGGGTAAAGGCGGGAAAGTCACCTCTGCCGGGTGGCAGGTAACACTGTGTGATCCCATATTATTCATCTTTATACACCGCAAGTACCAAATTTAACTGTAAAAACATCATAAAAACAGAAGTATTCTCGATTAACACGAGCCAAGAGAAACATGACCGGCAACTACGAAGCGCACACATGAATAGTTCTCAGTTCCTTGCAGTTTGTTGGTGATTGTTTTAAATTTTATCACCCCTGGCAAAGCAGTCTGTGTGTCCGTGTCTTGTGTCGCAGCAAAAATTCAGAGTCCGCCATCAACTGTTTTCCGTCGTGTACGTGATTCTATCTAACCGAAAATCATACCAGTAGAGTACCAAAGTGTTCCATTTACGTTGCACGCAAAGCACCAGGCTGTGCCGTGGACATCAGCAGCGAAAAAGCAGAAGAAGAACGAGAAAGTCATGTAATCGTGTCGTGAATGTCATCGGTCAACGCTTGTTGCCGGACGTTCTTCTTATCGATTTTCCAGCATCTCGGCGCGTACTTCCTGTAAAAGTAAACCGCGGTGAATCGAAAGTTAACAGGTCGACTCGGCTGTGAGCTGATATCCGGCAGACCTGCCAGTTGTCTCAAATGTCTAAGTTCACTCCGTGTCAATGTGCCCGCCGCCTTGGTGTGAGTGAATGGTGGATTGAAAATAATTATCACATACGTAATTGAGCAGAATCGTCCGTGCTGGCTATAGTAAAAAATAAGAAAGTAAGTAAAACTTATTTCAGTCTATACGTAGCAAAAGGCTATACTTGAAGACTCCGGGATACGATTCATTGTGGCTCAGTGTCAGTAAGTAAGTAAGAAGTCTTCTAGTGTGCTATATATCAGCCATAGGCCGTTCGTTTAATGTATTTGGCGTTCCAGGGTCAGTAAATTATCTCCAACATTTTAACTCTTGCATCTTTAGTCGATCCAGCTGCAGATACACGCACATTACCGTGTCAGAGAATATTGAGTTCCGTCTAAGCTTTAAGCAAACACGCTAAAAGCCGGTCCTCGCCCAAACATGCGTCAAATAAGACCCGGGATGGTGCCATTAACGCAGCCCGGTGCGTCGATGTTCAAATAAACTCTACTCAATGTGGCTAATCAGCCCACTAGCTCACCGAAGAAACTAACGAATAAAGCTTCCTGATCTACCCTACTCACGGTCCGTTGTCGTCGCTTTACAGTGGCTATTTATGCTATGGTGCGCCAGTCTGTATATCGCCCGACCGAGATTTATTACCTATTTCTTGGACATAGGCCTAGACTTAGTTCCTCCCGTACATCTTGGCAAATCGGCAGCAGCTTGTCGCCATCTCTACCGATCCCTGCAGCATCTTCAACTTCGTCCCATGTGATTCTGACCCTCTGACCCTCTCCAAGTCTTTCTGGGATAGTTTGCGCCTATTTCTTACCCAAGATAATCTTAATAATATAACTGCGATAAAAAATATAAAAATTAAAACGCTCGATAACATTTTAAACTACAAACAGAAAGCTATTGCAGATATTCAAAGATGTAGGTAATTATAGGCTGCATAATGTGCTAATACGTAATGCCACATGTGTGAAGTACCTGCACACGGTACGTACCATTACGTATGTCGGCAGTTTGCTTATGTTTGACATATAACATTTCAATTTCGAAATGGTACGAGCCGCAGCCATTCGTTGTACCTGCATACAACCTCTGTCTCTGCACGCCAAGTCGTTGCTTACCTCATCAATTATCACCATTCGTTGTCGTCGTCATTATGATGTCACCTTATCACCATCTTCGTCATCTTATTGAACAACTTCATTCACTACAAATGCAGTAAAAAGTAAAGTTCTTTTCAAGCCACGCGGGCCCAATGGGCGACGCTCATCGTTTTCATAGCCCTCAGCATGACAACAGCTTGTACTGCGAGGCCTGTTACAGAGCCGTTGCCATGGGTCTCACTGCTGCTGGTTGTTGTGTCACCAGAAGGTCATATTCGTATTTGCATTGACATTGATCATAAACCTCTAAACAAAGCTTTGAAGCGTACACAGTACTGCATGCCGACTATCGACGACGTTCTTTCGAATAATTTTGGTGCAAAAGTCTTCTCTACGGCTGACGTTTGCAGTGGCTTTTGGAATTTTAAGCTGGACGACGAATCCATCCGACTCAGTCTTTGAAATACCGTTTGGACGTTACAGATGGCCACGCCTGCCATTTGGAATCAGCCCAGCACCCGTGATATTTCAGGCATAAGTGCACGAAGCTCTATCCGGACTTCGTGGCGTCACGTGCATCGCCGACGACATATTGATTTCCGGTTGTGGAGACACAGTAGCTGAAGCGACAGCAGACCACAACAGAAACCTACGAGACCTAGACAGATGCCGCCAGAAAAGAATCAAGCTGAACAAAGACAAACTTAAACTGAACAGAGAATCAATCATGTTCTGTGGGCATGAACTGACGCGACAAGGCGTGCGACCAGATCAAAGAAAAGTCGCTATTGTTGTCAACACGCCACGCCGACCGACCGTCAAGGAGTCTTACGTCTACTTGGAATGGCGACGGATCTTGCAAAGTTTTGTCCTAATTTCAGCAACGTCATAGCGCCTATCAGAACGTTGTTAAAGAAGGACAATGAATTCAGTTGGCGCCAGGATGTACACCAAAAACATTCGACGAGCTAAAGGCACTTCTCATCAATGCTCCTGTGTTAGCCGACTTTGATAGAACAAAGGAAGTCACCGTCCAACCTGATGCTTGCCAGTCAGGCATGGGCGCAATGTGTCTGGTCGATGGAAAACCCGTGAAATACGCGCCCAGAGCATTGACAGCTACTGAACAGACTTTTGCGCTGTGTGAAAAAGAGCTTCTCGCTACGGTTTTCGCCATGGAACTATTTCATTATTACGTGTACAGGCGTGGTGTAATCGTTGAGTCTGATCACAGGCCGTTGATAGCGATCGTAAAGAAGTCATTATCGTCAGCACCGATGCGCATGCGAAGGATGTTGCTCAGATTCCCGCGGTACAACTTCCAACTCGTCTACCGGCCCAAAAGCGAGCTCCTCTTGGCAGATACAGTATCGCGAGCATATCCGCCATCAGACGCGACCGATGACGCTGAATTCACAGAAGAACTCGCGTCTCTGACCGACGACGAACAGACACAGCAGCGGCGTGCTGTTGCATCACTGCGTACAATCGACTTCATTTACTCTGCCGCTGACGACGACGAAGAGTACTACAGAAACAGCTTTGACACACGATTGGTCCGACATGCTGACGGCAGCTGATTCACGGCAGGTCTCCCTTATTGGTCTTTTGGACTTATCAGCCGCGTTTGATTGTGTCGACCACGATCTTCTGCTGCAAAGATTACAACTCAGTTTCCGTCCGACAGGTGTCGTCCTGCAGTGGATCAAGTCGTTCCTGAACCTCACACAGCAGATTGCATATCGCGGCCAGTTATCTGCGACTCTGCCACTGCTGTTCGGAGTGCCACAAAGCTCTGTTCGGGCCTTTGCTGTACGTTTTGTACACTGCCGAACTCTACCACATAGTCGCAAGACACAACATGCAGTTGCATCAATGTGCTGACGACGTTCAAGTGTATGCAGTGTATATGTTACCATCAGCAATACTACGTCAGCTGTCCAGAACTTTGCTGCCTGTATCTGTGAGGTCAACGACTGGATGCGAGCCAGTAGATTACGACTGAACCCAGTCAAAACTCAGGTGATGTGGCTGGGGTCACCTCGAGCAACTCAGGCCGGCGGACGTCCTCGACATTCCAATACTGTCGACGAAGGTCAAAGTTGTTGAGTCTGCTCGCAATCTTGGAGTCATCTTGACAACCAGTTATCACTATCTACACAAGTCACTGCACTTTGCCAATCTGGATACTTCCAACTTCGACAACTACGTCCAGTTGTTCGGTCATTGACAACAGAAGCTGCTAAAACAGTGATACAAGCATTTATCTGTTGCCGTCTCGACTACTGTAACTCCGTATAATACGGTGCGTCTGGCGGTCTCATTCAGAAGTTACAGTCAGTCCAGAACACAGCCGCACGTCTCATCACCGGCGCCAGACGATGTGACCACATCCCGCACGTGCTAGTCCAGTTGCACTGGCTTCCTGTCTGGCGACAAGTGGAGTACAAAGTTGCATGTCGGTGCATCAGTCGTTGTCAGGTCAAGTGCCGGCATACTTAACTGACGATATCAACCTTGTCACTGACAGTGGCCGTCGCCTTCTCAGATCAGCAGTTGACAGGACTTGCGTTGTACCACGCACCCACAATACGTTCGGCAACAAGCGTTTCTCTGCTGCTGGTCCGCGTGTGTCGAACAGTCTGCCACCGAACTTACGACGAGACTTTAGCTACGGACAATTTTAGCGAACACTGAAAACATTTCTGTTTGGGCGGTAACTGACCACGACGCATTGTGACTTTTCTGCTTTCTGTGCTCGTTAGAAATGCTCTTACTTACTTACATAAAATTAATACATCAGATTTCAGTCTGATGGCTGTCTACGTCAGCCGACGTACCGACTGACGTATATAACTTTCTCTGACGAACTGACAATTAGCCGCGAACTAGTCTTCCGAGGCAATCGTGTCGTGATCTCCCGTGCAGCTCGTAACGATATCCTAGAGCGATTACACTCGAGTCATATCGGTGTTACTGGATGTATAAGACGCGCGCGCGAATCTGTCTACTTCCCCAGCATAATGACAGCGATTAAGGAAATGATAGCCAAATGTCCCGTCTGCGTCCGGTACCAGACCGAACAGCAGAAAAAAACCATTGATATCGCACCCAGCACCAGCACTAGTTGACTATTTTTCGGGATATTTTGAAGTTGATCGTCTACCTTCAATGAAAGTTACAGACGTCATCTACGCATTACGACAACAGTTCGCACGTCATGGAATACAGGAAGAATGTTTCACAGACAACAGTCCATTTGGAGCAGCCGAGTTCAAAGCCTTTGCTTTGGTCGGGAATTTAAACATACTACAAGCAGTCCGAGATATCGACAAAGCAATGGACGTGTTGAGAACGCAATCAAAACAGATAAACGTCTTGTAATGAAAGCGGAAGAGTCTGGACACGACCCATTGCAAGCACTGCTCGACTTTAGAAACACAACGTCGGAGAACATGGGCCTCTCGCCAGCACAGATAATGTTTGGCCGACGAACCCGCACATGTCTGCCTACAACAAGCGCTCTTCTGTCAACACCCAGTGCTGCTGAGGCAAAGCAGGCACTGACCACATCAAAGCAGCGCCAAGCCTCCTGTTACAACGGTGGAGCCAAGGAGCGTCCGATACTGCTGTTAGGTCCAACGGTGCGTGTCCGTTTGGATGACAACGACTAGCACATGGCCAATGTCACCGGCGTACCGCCACACCAGTCGTATGACGTCACGTTTGATGACGGCACAACCCGTCGTCGCACCTTGCGCCACGGTCGTCTGTCGTCCAAGCCACGCGTTACCCGTCGTCATTCGAACAGATAGCGGCGAACAAGAGTCCTCACCCTCTACGCCACCTTCGACGAGCACGACAAGATCTGACAACAGTCACCGTCCACCTCGCCGTCAGAAGGAAGATCGCAAGCAGCCAGCAACACAGTCTGCCGCAGGAGAGACAGTTTAACGCTCCACAGACAACTTGATCAGGTCGTGTTAGTAAGAATAGCTGCGCGTTACACAGACGCTCAGTGATCGACCTTTTGCATTTCAGAGACATGGGGAAAATTAGATTATGTTTGAGCTTTGATATATTTTACTTAGAAGGGGGATGTGATGATGTGACGAGACGTGAATGTAGGCTTAGTCTCTTCTGATTGGACAGTCAGGACAGGTTAACTCTTATATGCGCCGTCCATACATTGGTGCCTAATTGGTGATGTGTGCATGTACGACAGACTTTGTCTATTTCTCGTATAGATCACAAATCGTCTAGTATTGTCGTATATTATAACCCATTAGGAAACCTAAACTCTGGGCGCTCGCCCGGAGAGCGGAGCTCATTGGAAGCGGCTGTTCCAACATCCTTCCGCCGCCATTTTTAACTATCACTTCGCTCAAACCACACTTTTACTTCAGATTTCTAACACTAAAAAAGAAGAATTTGGCTAGTATTATAATTTTTAGAAATCTGAAAGAAAAGTTTGGTTTGAGCGAAGTGATAGTTAAGAATGGCGGCGGGAGGATGTTGGAACAGCCGGCCAGACTGTATTTTTAGCTTGATCAATCACATCGCTATAGCGTTTCCGCCATTGCCTCCTTTTAGACACACACAACGGTGTGTTTCGCCGACATTCAGCAGCATCTAACTCTGTCAATCCTGGCTAATTTTCAAAATGGAGACCAACAAAAGACGTCAAATACCGACGACGAACGCGTGTCCAAATTTCAGCTTCAGAGGCCTTCGCGAAAAATTTTACTACGCTTTTTCGTGACTACTTCCGTCGCGCTTATAAATTGCACACTAGTCAGCGACAACCCAGTACGCGCACGGGCGAGTTTACTATGGCCGCAACCGGCCGGGCCTCCGGCCCGACACGGGCTGTGCCCGGAATAAACCGTACTATACAGTACGTCACAGTTGACACTTGGAGTGGCTTCTCACAAAGCATTGTGGACGATGCCATTGATGAATGGCGTAAGAGACTTCAGACCTGAGTGGAGGACATTCTGAACACTTGCTGTAATACTAGAACTCTACTGTGCAAAAACTGGATAATTTTTTGTCTGTGCAACGATAATGTGCAATTTTGGTTGTTAAAGTCACTATTGCGCAGTTCATACATTTCCCAAGGTACAGTGGCAACAGGATGTACGTGAGTTGGACAAATGAATAGTTATTATGTTACAAATTTCTTCAATATACTGTTTGCAAAATATTGTAGAAGTCGGCCAACGTTTGTTGAAATACAGTAGAACAAAAATGTGGACATTTTTGGACCACGGTGTATAATGCCGACGCCTTTAGTTACGTGCCTACAGAAAAAGATAAATTTCTTTTTTGTTTCCATCATTTTTTAAACTTTCCTTAAGTTTTCACGGTTATCTTAAATTACGACTAAAGCATTCTTGCAGCTATTAACAAAAATGTCCTTGACGATAATGATGTAAAAATCGATATTACGAGAGCTATTTGTAAAGCTTGTGTGGTGTCGTGAAAAGGCCTCGAAATGAGAAGGATGGGAGATGATTGAAATCAGCAGTGCAAGAGGAAGTGCCTTAAATTACAGACACACCGCTGAGCATTTGCACCATGCGCACCTGTGACGTACCTATATACACTCAGGTATGTGTTCTAATCAGAACTAGTGTAATTCATTCAGACGGACATGCAGCGAGGCAATATATCGTATAATGAATGTTACCGAGCGTAAAGTTAGATTACTAATTTGCATTACCGCTCGACATACCGTCAAACCGTTCGTGCAATTTCTAGTTGTGGAACATGTGGAGTTTCAGTTATCGATTTTTGCATTTTTTAGGCTTTGCAGGTGCGTGATCGAGATTCGAGAGTTGTTTGTAAGATATTCCTCTTTTTCATTTCGACGCTGTGCCACAGATTACTGCTTAAACTTATTTTTTTTCCAAAAAAAACAGCTGGAGGCGTTTTCATTTCGCGTAGTCTATAATTAATTACTGATGATAGCTTATTCTGTGTGCATCTACTTGCAACTTGGCAGTAAAGTGTACGTGTACTGAATTTCCGTCATCATCACCACCACCACAATGAGGCCAGCTATCGTAGCGAGACCGGTTGTCTGTCCGTCTGTGTGTCACACACAAATATCTCCGAAACTAAGCGAGATAGACGTATGGTCACTATTAGACGTCAATAGGATTTCAGGTTTCTGATTCACAATAATTCTCGACCGGAAGCGCAGTTATGCCTTTTTTGGTTTTCCCCGTCGACACTTCGTCGCTGGCAGCTATGCGTGCGTAAGTTACTGTTACGGACGCTGTAAAGTGTACTTGACGATAGCGTGATTACCGAGCGCCACTTGGATCTCACCAGAAGCTACTACACAGCTCAGAGACAGCGGATTAACGTAATCCGTAGCCGCAGTGTCAATAAATTCTCTCCTACTTGCTGGATTGTTTGAAGTATAAGCCTACTATTACTGGGACGCTCGTTCCAAGCAGAAGCGATAAATCCAACTATGTGACATACTGCATCAAGTGGAGATCGCTAAGGCTAGCACTGGGCAATAAATTACATGCAGCTTTGCAGCATTATTCCAAGAACAGTATTAAACTCGCCTGGGAAGACGCGATGAATACAATCTCACAGTGAAACAAGTGACCAAAGTAATTTAGTGAAGGCCGCATCGAATCCCTCTCAGCATTGCTGTGAGAGCATAAGAACCCCCGTCTAATGCAATTTGCCTTGGGTCCCCAAGAGTTTCCACCCCAAACAGAACATTCATCCATTTAGCCCCGCCCACATGACAGACAGACTGACTGACAAACAAACTGACAGACGCCGGAATAACCAATCGCAATAGTCTCCGCATCTCAAGGCATTCGATGCGGTTTTAAAATGTATCATAACTTCCTTTTTTTACCATGCGCGTATGAACCGCTGAAAAATCAACAAAGGTGACGTGGGAGAAATGTCGTCTAAGTACACACACGCAGATGGTTTGCCTTCGACTGAAGATCAATCCTGTCAGTATTATGCTACTGCAAAACTTATACGAGTAGATACGGAATGGAAGACGCGAGTCAGATGTGATAACTCGAATCCCGGATTGTATAGGTCGATATAGCTGCTATAAGCAATATACCTGGATTTGCCAGCCGCACACCACTCGTGCTGCTGCCGCAGCATTTCCATCACTAATTACTTCGGAATCGGATGCTCGGCGGCGTTACTATGGTTACTCCATCGTACACGAAAGCAAATAAGCCAATCAGCCTATACTACAGCATACAACTGAATAACATATCGTGCCGCGATTAAAATGCAATTTCTCAAAAATAGTTTATACTTATTCAGTAAAAGCATACAATAAAATACATAACAAATTAAAAGAATACTCCGTTCGCAAAAACTAAGCTAACTAAATTTTCTAATAAGTCGAGTTTCTGCTTTAAAACTAACACAATATAATAATTTAATCATAACTATAACGATTATACTCTTTTTTTCTTAATGTCACATGCGTGACATTATGATTAATACGAGATTTGTATAGCGCACAATTCGATCAAGCTCGAGCTAGAGGCGCTGATACAACCCAAAACAAAGTTCGCACTCAAACATGCGGGAACTGCTATTTCAGAACTGGAACAAATAGTGATCAAAACAGGTTAATAAATTTTGAGAAATATAAAAATCGCCCGTGAAAGTGACGATGAACAAAGATAGACCACAAAACGTCGTCTGTCAATGATTGACGCTGCGTAGTTCACGAAACATCGAACAAATCGTGAGAATTTGAGAAATCCTTCGAAAGCTTTCCCACGATGATAAATGCTTTGGTGTTCGCGCACAAGCAAATTGTATTCTGTTTGAACATAACCCATTAGGAAACCTAAACTGCGGGCGCGCGCCCGGAGAGCGGAGCTTATTGCAAGCGACGTAGAGATGAGAGGACACACGAATCAACGCGCTGGAATACGGTGGAAGGCTATGGCTGTATTATGACAAATTTCACATTATAGAACAATACATTCAATTTGTTTACTATTTACCTGTCGATTCTGCAGTGCACTAATTACTGTTGTGATACGACATTAACCCACGCGATAAAAGCATAATCTATTTTTAGCTTGACCAATCACATCGCTATAGTGTTTCCGTTGTTGGCGCGTTTTAGATACACACAATTGGCTGTTTTTCGATCTTCGACAGCATCTAACTCTGTCAATCCTACAGAGAAAATTTAACGCTTTTTCGTAGTTTTCGTAACTACTTCCGACACCCTGAAAACTACTTCTGTCA
>Ga0126335_1003249_pt1 | contig 10053 bp, 6 predicted proteins | sample OlaspJWI45metaG_FD_108409 | JGI IMG/M metagenome (GOLD analysis project Ga0126335, IMG submission 108409) | Marine gutless worms symbiont microbial communities from Oahu, Hawaii - Olavius sp. 1 OAHU.JWI-45 metaG | ecosystem: Host-associated > Annelida > Digestive system > Unclassified | place... | reverse complement strand
TTTCCTTAAAATTCCTAGTCTTGAGCAACGTCGTATGCGTGCTGACTTAATTTTGTGTTACAAAATGTTGTTTGGCCATCTTAATATTTGTTCAGTCGATTTTCTTGAAACTCGACCAGCAAGCGTAACTCGTGGACATCCATGCAAGCTATATAAAAGGCATTCGTGTTGTTCTACTAGGTCCTCCCTTCTTTTCTGAACGAATTGTTAATGCATGGAACAATCTAGCAGTTGACACTGACTTTTCATCACCCTTCTCCTTTAAACGTCAAGATAGACTTGACTGTTTGAAATTATGTTAGTAAATTAGAGCTGTCGAGTTGTCTATTTGAGTTGTGAGGTGTGAGTTTTTAGACTGTGTTTTTATTGTTACAATTCTGTATCTACGGGCAGTTGTTAGAGCTAAAACTGTCAGCCTTTCTGTCCAGCACATTGCATATTTTACTGTTCATTTCTGCATATTGTGCAAATAAATGATGATGATTTAATGATATAATTATTAATCCGAATTTCTGAATTCTAATTCGAGTATTTCGTTGCCGTATTTTGAGTTTTTGATACAAAGTTTAAACTCGCTTAATTGTGTTTACTTAAGAACTTGAATGCAACTTTAAATTTATGTTTGCACTGAGGAGTGAGGACTAACTTTTGACTTTTGTAATAATATTGCCACACACCATCAATGTTTGATGGGCGGGTGGGCAATGCCATGCAGGTGGCGAAAACAGATGAAGAAACCTACTTCCCGAATTGGTAAGAAAAAACAATTCATACGACGCCAGCTTTTAAGCATTTGCAGTTCCATATTTCTGATGAAAGAACATTTTCAGTCCCAAATTTATCACAACATTACAAATGCTGAAGTCTTATGGTCTATAAAAATTTTAATAGTGCCTGAAATAGTAACGCTAAATTAAATTAGAAAAAAGAAAGAAATTATTAATATTATTATATTAAAATTATAGTAACAAGGACGTGATTGTGGCTGGGATTAATAAAGTGTGACGGTAAGCGGGGCGGAGCGGGCTGAAAATCCGGTAATCGAAAGCAGAGCGATGAGCGGGTATGAATAAAATCGGCTGAAACGTGAGCGGAGCGCGGAGCGGGAGATCGTGGAGCGAGAACGGAGCGGTGAGCGGGGGTCACAGTCTCACAGAAATAGATCGAAGCGAAAAGCGGTAATTCTGCCGCTCACACTCCACTCTCATGCTCTGAACAAGCCAATGCAATAAGATACAACACTGCAACTGAAAGTATTTAACGGGCTGTGAAATCCGACAAGAAGTCAGCTTAGTTTAGGCCTACCACACGACATCAAAAAGTATTAAATACTGGTATAAAAGAAAAACGAAAAGCCGGTGAGCACTGATGCCAGTTCTCCCTCTGCTCCGCAGGCAGTGCAAATTCACGAAATCATCTTCTACGTATACGGTCAGCATTATTGGTCGCACAACGTAGTTAAGCGAGGCACAACTTGCCGCTGATTACCTGATCTTGTGGTATGTATGCTAAACGACGTTAATCCATAATAATTGTAGGCCTAACTTTAAGCGCGGCATTTGCTGCGTAGGCCACATCTGTCTCAGTCTGTCACACTCGTGAGTCATGCCAACAGTTCAAGATTATATTGAAACTTGGCGCTATATAATAGAACGAATGAACGATGTCCCTGTAAGCCTAGCTAATTTCTTTTTGGCGATAGATTTCGCATTCCTGAATTTACAGGTTCGCCTCCGGCCCCAGGGATGTTAAATAGGCTAAACAGTCATCTGACTGTTAACAGCGAAAATTTGAACAATAACTTAATCTCGTTCTGGTATGGTACGTCCTCTCTTGTGGTCTACACTTGGCTTTCATTTTATGTCACATCGAATGCATGAGATGCGGACTCTAGTGATCGATAATCATGTAGCACAGGCGTCTAACTGTCAGTCTGCCAGTCTCTCTCTGTCACGTGGGCGAGTTTACTCATTCGCCAGATGGCGCCACTTCGATGCATCACTGTAGCCACTTGTTTATTTCAAATTTATACCGGGAGCAGCCGGGTTAAGCCGAAGGCCTACGGGCGTAGCCCATAGTAAAATCACCCGTGTGCGCATACTGAGTTGGCCGTTGCCGCTGCTGACTAGTCTGCATTTTTTGCCGGTTACAAGATGAAATAGTGACAGATGTACTGTCACACACAATAGCGCTGTGATTGGTCAGGCTAAAAATCGATTCTTGCGCGTAAGTCAATGTAGTCCTACTGTCACGAAAGTCTAGCGTAATGAAATTTTTTTTATTCGAAGGCCTCTGAAGCTGAAATTTAGGGCCTACACGCATTTGTCGTCGGTATTTGATGTCTTTTGCAGGTCTCCATTTTGAAAATTAGCCACGATTGACAAAGTTTAGATCGGCAAAACTCACTTTGACTAATAGCGTCATTTCCAATCACCAGAGGCGGCCTCTGTAAAACAGCCACTATCGCGATTCACGACGCAGTAATATAATAATATCACAACAGTAATTAGTGCACTGCAGAATCGACAGGTAAGTAGTAGACAAATTGAATGTATTGTTCTATAATGTGACATTTGGAATAATAACTTGTATAATGGGCGCGAGTAGCTGTGTTTGCAAACATATAACGCAGATAGCTTGAGGCGTAATGGATAAAACGTTCGTCTGCGGTCAATGACTGTGGGTTCGAGTCCCAGCAAGGTCATTTGTAATTTTTTTCTTAATTTCTCTAATTATCGTACGTAAATCGTATGTAAATCTTTTTCCTTATAATAGGCCTAATACTAGTCAAATTCTTCTTTTTAGTGTTAGAAATCTGAAATAAAAGAGTCGTTTGAGCGAAGAGCCGCTTCTAATGAGCTCCGCTCTCCGGGCTTGCGCCTGGAGTTTAGGTTTCCTAATGGGTTATATAAGAACAAGCCGGTAGGCAACTGAACTGGCGCCATGCAAAGTTTTATACGCCAGTCAAGGACTAACATAGGAAAAAAACAAATTCTTGTACTCAACTGAAACAAATCTATTTTCGTTACTTTAACGTGCGCCATCGCAAAAACACAGATAGCCTAATGATCGCTAACTGGTGATGACGTAATTGTGACATCGTTCAAAATGGCGTTTTCAGAAGGTAAGCACTCAGCTAAAGCTTCATGAGAGGGGTTTGGTAACAGAATTTCCGAACAAAAAAACTGACTGTTGCTTGATTGAATCATTTAGTTAAGAAAATTGACAATTACTGCATGTGTATATGTCTTCGTGTATCGCTCACTCCTCATTTACCGACCCCGAAGAATAGAAGGGCAAGTTGGCCTAGGCACCCAACAGTCTGCCCAAGACCGATACGTTGCGGAGAATCACAGCTGGTAGCTGTTCCGACCGTCACGTCCCACTGGGCAACTGCAGCGTCAAAGAGCCAACAAACAACACGCATCGGCCATGTAATAAATCACACACATTCTGCATTCTACGGAGGCCTATATGGATTGGATAGGCTAGCAATGCATTAGGCTAATACATAGCGGTAGTTAGTGTGTCATGTGACGTAGCCTACGGGCTATAAAGTAACGCGGATGTAGCGCGTGACACGCTGAAACAGATCCGGTGACGCGGACACCAGTAGTATGTGACTATCATTACACACCGGCTGCTGCTGCTGGTGCTGCTGGTGAATGAGTCATTTTACTAACTCAGTAAAAAAGATAAATACCATAGCTGGCGCACTGCTAAGCAGCCCTTATTCTGAGTCTTTCTGTCCCAATTTATCTTTTCCGATATATACAGTGTGTGCCTATGTGTCATTATTTGCAAGTTTGCGGCCGGAAATTATCTGTCGTTGCTCCTAGAGATGCAAATTTTCATGAAATTTTCTCACGGTGAAAATTTAATTTTAAAAATTCGTTAAAAATTTTAAGGAGAATTTCATGAAATTTATACAGTATTGACGTGACATGACCTAGATACCGAAAAGTGTGTGTAAAACAGTTATAAACTAGGCCTACGAATAACGTCATACCAATTGGCATGGTACGTAACATTTGTGCTTTATTAAGGTTAGAGTTTATTTTGAGTTAAGCAAATAAATCAGTCAGTTATAATGCAATTGTAATGACTGTAGTTAATTTTAGTAAAAAAATTGGAAGGCTTTTATGTCATAAAATTTATGAAAGTTTCAAAATTGAAAACTTGATCGTGCATCTCTATAGTTGCAGCGCAACTATAGATTACAGTATTCATAGGGTACTGGCTACTACTGTAGGCGGATGACACACTAACATGTCTACCCTATTATAAATTTTTAATCTCACGCCAGTCCCCACTAGAGTGAAGGAAATAGTTATGTTGTCAATCCTCGACCGGCACACAATACTTTAGCATGGCGCCGGCCCAGTTGCCTACCGGCTTGTTGCCTATTGTGGTAGTGTATCTCTAATCGTTCTGCATTTGTGCATTGTCACTTGCATTTTTTGATCTGGACGAACAGTGATAATTCTGATAACAGATCTAGCTTTTTATATGCCAATACACTAGGTTTACTGATCAGAACCTGTTCACTATCGCCGATGAGCTACCCCGAATGTAGCCTACTAGTACTTACATGTATGAAGTAAAGTATAAAGTAAAGGCCTTCCCGAGCCACATGGCCCACGGGGCGGCGCCGATCTCCGTTTTAGTAGCCCTAAGCCAGACACCATCTCACATTGTGAGACCACAGATACTGGGCTAGTGCATCCCGTGCGGTGTCTGTTTACTGTTAGGCCATTACTAAATTAGAGTGCTTGGCGACAGAGGCACATAACTTGCCCAAGTATACGCAGTGGTGCCCGCCCGGCTGAGACTCGAACCCGGGACCTGTTAATCACAAGTCCGACTGTCCACCGATTGAGCAACATCATTACTAGGATTTTGTTACTTATTAGTTTTATTGTCGTAGAGAACTCGAGCCGCTTATGTACCAAGTCTGCACGATACCGGAGTTATGTTGTGTGACCGGAGAAAGTTATGCGGCTCAACAGACAACCGACAGATGTGCCAGATGTGCTTGTGGCGGAAACGACGTCTCACGTTGTCAGTGACTGCTCACGTATCAAGTTCCATCCTTGGTGGCATCTACATGTGACTGATAAAGCTCTAGTTAACTGGCTGTCATTTGTCAAAGGCACATGACTTACTCAAGATACCATTATTGACAATGAGTAATTGAGAAAGAGTCACAAGACAGTCTGGACCACCACGCGCAACACAATGATATCAGCATCGTTAATTACTTGTTTGCCGTAATTGAATTAGCTGATCTAGCTTTCCGCCTAGAACATAGGAAAAACAGTAATGCAATACACCAAGTTACATATCAAGAGGCAGAATGAGGAATAATAATTTGGTGACGGCCGTATCGAATGAAATCAATGTTCCTATATTTAACAATTGGCAAAATTATATATCTCTGCCATTCTTGCCGCGTGACAGACAGAAACTTTAAACTGGACAGACTGATACATTACGCTACGGGTTTATCGGTCGGAACAGGCCTCATTATGTACGTTGCGCATTCAACGTGGCCAATAATGTCACACTTAGGCTAACTACAATGCACTGTGAAGTAGTGGTGATCGAGAGACAACAGAGAAGTTTACCGAAATTCCAGAAATGCACTGGACGTGTTAATAATAATAATAATAATGATGAGCAAATTTGTATAGCGCGAAATAAAAATCCTCAGAGTCGCTCATGGAACATAAACAGATACTGTTTCAGTTTCTGCGCGTATGTTCCTATTGGCTGTGCACTGCCACTGAGTCACAGATCAGCTGGCAAACTGTATCACATCTTGGCTCCAGCGACCGCGAAGTTTCGTGTCCCAAGTCTAGTGTTCGATCCACTGACAGCGAGGCAACCGGACGCAGTAGATCGGAGATGTCGTCGGCTGGCCATTGACGTCACTGGTACACTGTCAACGGTCAGGTATGGAGGCGCCAGTCGATGTAGACCATCACCGCCAGCTTGTACACGATGCGCTTGTGAACTGGAAGTCAGTGGAGTTCACGCAGGACAGGTCTGATGTGGTCAAACTTCCTGGTTTCTGTCGTGACGCGAGCTGCGTCATTCTGAACAGTTTGAAGTTTCTCTAGCATGCCGTCATTCACACCGTATAGTAAACTGTTACAGCAGTCTAGGCGGCTGCTGGTAAACGCATGCACAAGCGTCTTTGTTGTATCAGTGGTCAGTGATAATCTGACCTGCCGGACACATTGATAGACATGACCGGACGTGTTTAACTGACTGTCGGTAATGACGCCGAGGTTTAAGACGGAGCTGGAGCAGATGACTCTGTTATAAACAGCGTTTACAGTGGAGTACACAAGTTTGGATGAGCTTATTGCAGTGAATGTCGCATAGTGTTTAGACAGTTATGCTCTGTCATAAGCATACTCAAACATCTGAGCGATAATAAGCGGATTTGTGCGTATGTCTGCATGTCTGTCCGTTTACCTTTTTTTCTCATAGCTGGAGAATCGACGGCTCGACCGCGCCCAAAGTTTCAGCGTAGCTTCAGGTACACTGTTTTAAGCTGACTTTTGGGGTGGTGGGATGGGCTTGGGGCAATTAAATCTATGCGTAATTTCCAGTTTGCGTTTGCTAGTGTATTCCTATCCTATGTTTTACACACATATTTGTGGCAGTCGTGCAGACACTGGCGGCGGGGTGGGCTGGTGTCATATGAACAAGGAAGCTGTAAAGTCCGTGTCGCGATTATTATCTGCGTATCTGACTGTGCGACAGTTGTAGCTTATAGCAAGTCGACAGGCGCATTAGTACCTCATAGAGACTACTAGAAGAATAAGTGAGCTGATCACGCTTCTACTGTTCGTCTATTCAGGTAATGCGACTGATGACTAAGTTTATGTGTCTTTTCATAATACTGTGGGAACGAATAATTGGTCCAATTACTCGTAGGCCTACAACATACTTCTTTGTCGTGTCGATGCACACCGTGCTCCGTTATGTGTCTAGTCTACACTACATTATTTTTCAGGACTTTTAAACCTCTATAATGTTATTCACACACAAACACACACACAGAGAGAGAGAGAGAGAGAAAAAAAATTAACAGTTTGTTTGCTCTTTGTTTCCAATTTGCTGTCCCCAGCTTGCGTAACATTTTCACGTTTTAATATTGTCAGCGGCGCGTCATTGTGGTCCACAAGCACTGACTGTGAACAATGAACATTTAGCGCTGGCAGTGACCAAGACGCTGACTAAGGGCAACATTCCACTATGCTGGCAGATCGCAAACTCGTGGCTCTATTTACAAAATGTCGTACGACAGTTTAATACGTACGCCGGTCGTACGACATATGTGTTTATACACTTTCCCAATGTACTCAGTTACGTTCTGGCCAACTGAATAATAAAGCATTGATTGATTGGTTGGTTGGTTGAGTGTTCTTCGCATAGCCTTTATACAGCTAGAGTTAGATGAGTCAGCTGTTCTGTTCTTTGTCGTGGATGTAAGGTTGGATATTTGTTTAGTAAGAAAACTGTAAGTTCCGAGAGTTTGTTAAATGAAGTTGTCTTTTTCATTTATTTTTATCTGTTGTTCTGTATTGTACCTTTTTTATTTCACTTTGCATAAGTAAGTGCATGGTAACAAAACAAAAATTGAATGGGCCTAACAGCTAAAAAAGTAAATCTTTCTCTAGAAAGTCGTTTTAATGACTCATAATAACTTGTATAGACACGATGCTAGTCCAGTTCAGAATAATGCTGCATAAATACTCGTAATAATAATAATAGTAATAATAATAATAATAACGGGGTAATGCGGTCTCCTTCCACAGCACTTTCACCAACGAGTAAACGCCGTTGTGGTCTTATTTGCTTAGTCTTCAATATTTTACCCTCAGGAATTTAGTACTAATGGGCTAAAAAATAATAATAATAAGAGCATTTGTACAGCGTGAAAATAAATCAGAATTTTCAGAAGTTAGCCAATTGTCCGTACATTTGTGTTCTGTTTCAGACAGTTTCAACCTCCAGCACAATGAAGCTGATCACAGCAACGATAATTATACTGATTATCTTTGTTATCTCTGTCGGTAAGCGTCACTGTCATTGTTCAAGGAAATAAAGGCAGGTCTAAATTTCGAAATAATGTTTCTGCATAATAAGTAGGCAGTAATAAGTAACAGACTAATGCGGGTAAATTGTGACCCAGACTCCAGTATTACAAGTAAGTATTATAAACGACTTGATATGGAAAATGTTTAGTACGTTTAAAAATGTTTTATCTCTCTTTTGTTAGCTTACATTTTATAGAACTTTTTGCGAAGACTGGCTAATAGGAAAAAGGTTAACAATGATTTGATTGACATCAGGAAATTGGTTTGATTTGAGAAAAAAACGTTTTGTCAACAGTCTAAGTGTGACCCAACCCAATTTATCTCTGACACAGGTAAACTAAGGACGGAACCGCTCTTAAACAGTATTGCACAACAACATTCTTTACATTGTGTGTTATCATTGTGATTGATTTGTTTTTTTTGTTTGACAGCACACGCGGAAGAAGCATCTACCGGTAATGGGACAACAGTAACAGAGCCAACGGTAAGCCAGAAATAACCAGCTAAGGACCTATTGTTGCCCTCATTCAGCTTACAGATCCAAAAACTTACTATTAAAAACCAGCTAAACTTGACATAAAAGTTCAATAAAACAGCTGAAGTCAGTAGAATTGCAAAAAAAAGAAAAAATTGATTAAACTTTATGTTAAAATCAATTAAAGCGATTTTTTTTTAAATTTGAATTTTTATAGCTATATTTTACGGCAGGTTTATTGCCATAATTTATATAGCATAGTAAGCCTACCGCCTGCATTTATTAATATAGGCGGCAGAATCAATGTTGATTGCGACATTATTTTGTAAGGCGAGAGCGTTGTTTGAGTGGCAGCTTACTGCAATAGTATGCGTATCGTTTTCTATCAGTCAACCTAGCTTCCACATATATTATATGGTTAGTGTAAGCTTGTTGGGAATGCGGGCTCTGTCATGTCACGCCTGACTATCCCAGTATCTATAGGCGCAACGAGTGCACGGATGTACATTTAGAACAACATAACATCCGTGAGTGAGTACCAGTGGAAGTAGAGGGAATAAATAGACACCCCGCGTGATGCACTAGCCCCATACACGTGGTCTCGCAGTGTAAGCTGGTGTCTGGCTGTGTGGGCTACTGAAATGTTCATCAGCGCCGCCCAGTCAATAGGTTTTTTTGCATTTCATTTTCGTGGTATCACGCATTACGGTTAGCGTTAGAGCTAGCCTCAGCGCTGGCTCAGTTTAAAAACAAACCTAGCTGATGCCACAGCCACTCACCCATGAAAGCAGAACAGAACATTTCCATGGCGCTGACATAGGACAAGTACATGCCTACCGACCGACCGCTCGTCTTTTCTCTGTGTTATTTGTTTTGTGGACTTAGCAATGTTGGCTTGCACCGTGTCTCGAATAACGCCCGCGTTTTGCTGTCTCTAACTCTGTCAGACCTTGACCGATTTTCACAATTTTTCTGCTATGCGAAAGAGTGTGAAATTGGCTGAAAAAATCTTCGTAATAATATTTCCCACCAAACCTTAAGTATGTTGCTACATTACCTTGTATTGTCTGTCTATCATGCCCTCTCTCTGCATGTTGTATTGTCATGTCTTACCCTCTGTCGGTTTCAGACTACTCCGAGTGGCACAGCCGGATTCTGGCCGAGCGTCACGGTGTTGCTGACTGTCGCCGGTTTTGCTCTGCGAGTTCAGCGAGATGTCTTCTGAATCACAGCAGCAGTACTCGACCGATACCTATACCCGCCTATAGCAACTGCCGCCGAACATTTATGCTCATTGGTTATAGGCAGTTAGGCTGCACTTGGCTACGTAGGCTTAGTCTTACTCACGTGTAATTGGTTGAAGTTGAACAGTTTGCATTTTTGTATACATTTACTCCAATTGATATGTTATTCAGATTTTATCAGCTGATGTCTTAAATTAAGGCGACTGACGTTGATAAAAAT
>Ga0126335_1003248_pt1 | contig 10053 bp, 6 predicted proteins | sample OlaspJWI45metaG_FD_108409 | JGI IMG/M metagenome (GOLD analysis project Ga0126335, IMG submission 108409) | Marine gutless worms symbiont microbial communities from Oahu, Hawaii - Olavius sp. 1 OAHU.JWI-45 metaG | ecosystem: Host-associated > Annelida > Digestive system > Unclassified | place... | reverse complement strand
CCGACGCGTTTCGGTCTCGGACTTCGAATTCGAGAGTGGCGTGCACTGAAAGAGATCGCATCGTTCATCGAGTCGACTCGTTCGGACATCGCCAACGCCACATCGTGCTTCCATCCAGGCCAGAACGGTCGCGAAACGCATAAATTATTATTAATACGAAATTAATTCAATGATCACTGACACTGCAGTCGAGAGAATTCTGAAAAAAAGGAGGCGTCATCTACCGTCGTCACCTCGGCGCCACATGGTTCGTGACGATCCGATCCGGCATGTGGTGCGAAGATATTCGCAAGTACTTCAACTGTCCCCCGCCTTCCGCGATGGCGACGACTTCGTGGTCATCGACGAGGACAGCATCAACGACGCTGACGGTGACATCATCGACAGACTTGACTTGAAACCGACGCTACTCGGTCTCGGACTTCGAATTCGAGAGTGGCGTGCACTGAAAGAGATCGCATCGTTACTCGAGTCGACTCGTTCGGACATCACCACATCGTGCTTCCATCCAGGCCAGAACGGTAACGACAAGCATAAATTATTATTATTATTATTATTATTACGAAATTAATTAAAGGATCACTGACACTGCAGTCGAGAGAATTCTAGAAAAAGAAGAAAGCGTAATCTACCGTCGTCACCTCGGCGCCACATGGTTTGTGACGATCCGATCCGGCATGTGGTGCGTCGATATTCGCAAGTACTTCAACTGTCCGCCGCCCTCCCGCGATGGCGACGACTTCCTGGTCATCGACGAGGACAGCATCAACGACGCTGACGGTGACATCATCGACAGACTTGACTTGAAACCGACGCGTTTCGGTCTCGGACTTCGAATTCGAGAGTGGCGTGCACTGAAAGAGATCGCATCGTTCATCGTTCATTGTGATGTGCAAGTCGTTTACGATTTCGCAGCATTACCTGTACGTGAGTCACGAGAAATTGTATTCCGGGCAACTACCCACGCATCTCGTGGTTGGACTCGTGATCAACCAGGCATTCAACGGTCATGCAGAGAGTAATCCATTCAATTTCCAGCATTTCAATTTGAATGAGAGTGCCTTGTATTTTGACGGCTAGCAACAGCAGGCCATCGGACCCATACAGCCGGATTACGAACGCGCACTGTATGTAAGAGCTTATAATAGCATGTTGGCGGGAACCGGAAAGCTGTGTAAAGACGAGGGCCCGGATATAAATCGCGATGATTATGCCAACGGGTATGCACTTTACGCGTTTGATCTGAGTGCCGATCTCGGCGAGGACGACCATTTCGGCCTCGTGCGTCAGGACAGCGTTTCTCTCGCGTTGAAATTCGCTGCGGCATTGGCTGCTACCGTCACCGTTATTGCCTACGCCGAATTTGAAAGTATCATCGATATGGATCGAGACAGAAACGTGGCCTTCGATTTTGGAGTATGAATTCGGACGAAATCGATCGCTTTCTGAGAGCTCGTGTGGGAGACTTTGACGGAGTGTTCAGCATCGACAATCAACCCGATGATCCACGTCTACTAGTCTGTAACACGAACTTCTCCAACAAATCGGGTCGCCACTGGATTGCTATATACATTCACGATGGACGCGGAGAAATTTCCGATTCGTTTGTACGTCGACCTAACATTGACTTTGAACGTTATATGAATCGTCACTGCATGTTACAGTTACAGAGTATAATTAGCAAGTTTTGTGGATACTATTGCATTTATTTTTGCGTTCGTCGTAGTAGAGGTATTGATATGCGTAAGATTGTGCGTAGTTTTACTAGCGATACTGGACTAAATGATGTGTTGGTGCATGCATATGTATGTAGTCGTCAATAAAAGAATACGCTTTTCGAATCATAATATGTTTTATTCTACATACACATATCCAACTACTTAAGCTATCAGACAGTTCAGTCGACGAGGGATGACTTTCTCGACACCTAGCTGGTTGAGGTCGTAAGAACAGGGCATCGAAGTACCTAGGTCTGGGTAGTTAGTGTCGCTGATCTTTTTCATCGAGGTCCATTCTGAAAGTCAGACCTTGACGCGTTGGTTTGAGGTTTTTCTGTTCCCGTGCTTAGAAACTCTGTTACTTACTTATTGTCAGTTAGCACCAAGTCTCGGTAAAACACATACAGCGGTTGCTAGGTAGCGAGTCAGAAGAGACAGGAACACGCCGTCGGTCATGTCGCGGCGGGTGCTATGGACGCAAAGTGGTTGCTGGGTAGAGCGGGCATGCCCTAGCAGAGTGAGCTCGGATCACTATTTTAATCCTACTCACACGAACCAAGGCGATGCTTGTCATTGTCTTCATCTAGCGTCGTGAACTCCATGTTTCTGTCTCACGACAGCGAGTCACCTTCAGCGCATCAAACACAATAAAAGAGGAGTCTGCATCAGAGAAGAAAGATTCCACGTCTTATTTTTTTAATTTTTGATGGATTTAGAGAAGTTTTTATCTGACTAACTAATTATCACGATAAGCAAGCAGCGGCTAAAAAAAACTCAGATGGCCACCGAGTACTAACATTTCCATCTGAAATTTGGATGAAGTTTTGCACCTATGTACAGCAGTCATCAAAAGTCACTGTCAGCGTCTGTCAAAGCGAAAACGTGCAGTAATCCAGTAAACAAGACTTTGTCACGACTGATGAAACTGCAAGTAAGTAGATACTGGTAGACACCTTCATCCGAGTATCTACATGGCCAGACATAATTCTATTAAATAACATTTTTGAGTTTTTACGCGAACAGTCAGTGAATCAGACAGAGAGAGAGAGAAACGGACGCCAACCAAAATAACAGGTCAAAGGCCGCATCAAACACCCCTCCCTTGCCACAGGAGGATGAAAAATCCCATCTGTTTCCTATCTGGGTCCCCAGGAGTCTCTATCCCAAACAGGCTCGATCCATTCAGCCGTTTTTGCACAGCCAGCCCGCGTGGCAGACTGCCACACGCCGGAATGGATCATTGATCGCAACAGTCTCTGTATCTTGAGTATTCGAAACGGCCTAACAATATCTGTTAGCTGCGAAGCGAAAGGCTGCGTGTTTTGCTGCCGTAGCGTTATTATTTATTTATTTTATTGTAGAGGCATATACATGTATCTCCGCACTCGATGGACAGATTTTTTGACCTTTCTGTGTCATTCGATCGGGTTTCGGTGCAGTTTTTGGATTCTATTCACACATCTGACAGATCTGCCCCTAAATTTCACAAGAGATCAAAAACCGCAAAATTTTGAGCCGTTTTCCCACCCCAGACTTGATTGGACGACCGCCGCTGCAAAACGGTGCAATATGTCGGAACCTCGTAATCAATCTGTTCTGCGCAGATGGGCTATCTTGTCCTAAAGTTTGGTACAAATTGGTCCTCACATCTCCAAAATCCGTCCGTGAGTTTAGGCCCCTAAAATGTGCGTAAACGGACAAAGGGCGATTCGGAACCGAATAACTCTAGCTCAATGAGTCTAGTTTCTTCGTACAAAAGTTAGTAAACGTCTGTTTTCAAATTTTCAATAAGATGAAGAGTTCGGGACATGAACGATGCTAGACACAGTTGCAACGACAGTCGGCTCACAAGCAGGAAGCAGGTGTAGATATAGCTTGATGGACCAGCAGTGCGGGTGCAGATACAGATTCAAAAGAGTTACTGTCTAGCTCCTTGGGTAGAAGCGCAATTTCCTACACTATATAATACGGTGGAGTACCCAGTGTTCGACTTATGGCGTGGCGAGTTCGAAAAAGTGCCAGCCAACACGCGGGCAAGCGACTGTGAGCGAGTTCTGGCGAGTGCGAGTGTGTGAGCGATTTCTAGCGAGTTCTAGCGCAGCGCGAGGCTGCACCATAGATGTAAAAAACGTTCAAATAAAAATAAAAAAAAACGTTAAAAAACGTAAAAAAACGTGACAAAAATAAAAAAAACGTTTGTAAACGTACTAAAAAACGTTACCTCTTCTTAGTGTAGTTCAACTCCACGCTTGATGCCCAAGAAATAGCCTTCGAGGCAACTCGGGATATGCCATTCAGTTTAGTTTTGCAAAAACTGTCGTCGTTTTAGCCTAGCAGTGAAATCTTCAATATTGTGCTCTTCGTGGTCTCTTACATTCTAATTACTGGTACAGTATTGTTATTTATGAACCCATTGAATTTCAAATTCCTGCAAGTGCCTGCAGTTCTATTCTACACATTTCCCACAGCTTCCAAAAGCAAAAGAAAAGAATAAAACATTACTGCACTCGTCAGATTGAATATGACAGTAATTGTGCTTGACAAATGACATTCATTGTCTTTTACAAAAGTCAAAACTACTCATAGTTTCTGTCCCAAGCTTCTCAAAACAAATATCTCTCATTCCTGCGACTCAGTGTCACTGTCACTGTCACTGTCACTAGTATCGGCTTCAGTTTATAGAAAGGCATTTCAGGTCATTCAACATGCAACAAAAAATCATAGGTCTATTTCGTTGCTGTTATTTTGAAAGTGCTTTTTATTAATCTGCTTGCCGCTTTGAACTTTGCCAACGTTTTTAAAAATGAAAAACGTTTGGAAAATAAAAAAACGTTAAAAAACGTAAAAAACGTAAAAAAACGTAACCAAAATAAAAAACGTAAACATCGTTTTTTACATCTATGGGCTGCACGTAACAATACAACTGTAACTGCCACATTTTTAGTTATTATTTAATTATTTATTTTATTGTAGAAACCTACATCTCCGCATTCATTGGACGGATTTTCGTCTGTTTAGTGTGTCATTCGATCGGTTTTCGGTTAATTTTTAGATTCCATTCACACGCCTGACAGATCTGCCCCCTAAATTTTACATGGGGTAAAAAAACGCAAAATTTTGAGCCGTTTTTTTATCGACCCCAGACCCGATTGGACGGCGACCATTCCAAAACGGCGCAATTTTTCGCAACGTCGAAACAAAATTCTTCTGCGCAGCTGATTGGGCTATCAAATCCTGAAGTTTGGTACAGATTGGTCCGCTCGTCTCCGAAATCCGTCCAGGGGTTTAGGGCCCCAAAATGTGCGAAAACGAAAAATGGGCGATCCAGAAGCCAATAACACTGAAAATAGAGCCAAAGTGACTGCAGGTGTAAAGTAGCTCAATGACTCTAGTTTCTTCGTGCAAAATTTGGTAATCGTCTGTTTAGGGGTTTTTCCAAAATAGCGCTGCTCTCCGGGCAGCGAAAATTGACACAATAAATTAAATAAACTGCAATATTTTTAAACGGTACTATATCTAGCTAAGCTTGTACAAGTGGCTAATATTGGAATCGCACGATTTTTCAATTATTTCTAAAATCGGTGACCTTGAATATATAACCCGCAATGACCTTCAACGGCGTTTTTGCACTATGACGATATCTTTTTTTGCCAAAACGCTATGTTTCGGAACAAAATACATTAAACTGCTTTAAGCTACACTTGTATATTTTGCGGCAGAATTTAGGCCATAGATTTTACTTTACGATGGTATATAAATTATTGCGATATTCGCGGAGACGACCACCGTACGATTCGAATAAATATAGGCACCCAAAAACGGTTGCAAAAAATACGCAGTGTGAAGAATTACTGTCAGATTTAGTATTTCTTACTCTAAACCAGATAAAGATATGCACAAAATGTCTGGGCATGAAATGTAGCCCAAAGTATCTAGTTTCTTCTTGCCAAATTTCGTAATCGTCCGTTTAGGGGTTTCTCCAATATAGCGCGTTCAATAGACATACCCGCCAACACGACAGCGAAAATCTACATCAACAATCTGCTATATCTGATAAACGGTAGAAATATATATTTAAGTTTATATTACCAGATTGTAGCAAGTTGCATGGGCTTTTAACTGGTCATAAAATCCGTGACCTTGAATGACCCCCAATGACCTTGAACGGCGCTTTGGCCGTTTTGCAGTGGGTTTTTTTTCGCCGAGAACGCTATGTTTTAGAGAGTACTATAGCAAACTGGATTAAACTACACTGTGCAAAATTATCTAAATACTCTTCCTTCAAAAATCAAAGATGCAGGACGGCTGCCATATTGTATTAGTTCAATCGGTGTAGCTCGGCCGCGTATTGTCCGATTTGGATAAAATTTTGCATGATGACAGTTTTAGCGAACGCGAGCGAGTTCGAGCTAACGAGCGGGCGAGCGAGCGCGAGAAAGTGCGAGCGAGTGTGAGCGAGTTCTAGCGAGTTCGAGGGAGTGCGAGCCAATAGGCGGGCGAGCGAGTGCGCGAGAGTTTGAACGAGTTTTAGCGAATGCGATATAGTGCGAGCTAACAAGCGTGCGAGCGAGTGCGAGCGAGTCTGTTGTAGTGAGCGCCAGCGAGTGCGAGAGTGTGAGTGAGTTCTAATGAGTGCGATATAGTGCCAGCCAACGGGCGGGCAAGCGAGTGCGAGAGATTGTGAGCAAGTTCCAGCAGTGCCGGCAAGTGTGAATTAATTTTGGTGAGTTCGAGCAAGTGCGAGCCAACAGCCAACATGCGGGCGAGCAAGTGTCAGCGAATGTGAGCGAGTTCTAGCGAATTCGATCGCAGCGCGAGGCTGCAGGTGGCAATAAAACAGTAATTGCCACATTTTCAAGTTGTATTAACGTCAGTGCACACTACACACACGTCCTGTGATCGACAAACATGCCGTTCCAGTATATGTCCCAAGTGCAACCATTTTGTACTTGACACTGGCTGACCCGACAGTAAACTTGGAGTACTTGGCGTAGCGAGTGGAGCCGTTGAAGTGTTCAAGATCAACTCGCAGCTCGTACAGAGTCTTGTTGTTTGCCACCGTCAACCAGTAAAGAGCATCATTATCTGCAAAACAAAACTGTTTGTAATCCTGTAAACGACAAGATGACGTTCTGATAAACTTTCTATGCCGATAAAAGATTAATAATTAATATTTATTAGCTAATGGCATATAGTAATAACCATTTCTTTGACGCTGGTAGAGATAGATTATGAATGAGATGTTAGATGATGTGTTAGCGTGGCATTCGTCTACAGCGCCATCCAATAAGTGACGTCACTCGTGGGTTAACTTTGCTGCGGAGGCAGAAAAGCCGATAATAAGAGCTGACTGTTTGCAGTACGCCGCCAGACAATATTAACGTAAATCAAACAGTTTACTGCTTCTGCCTTCATGTACGGCATGATGTGGGTGTGATCATATGGCGGTAGTGAGTTGAATTCCGTGGCAATTTAAGGCTCGGCTCAGACCACAGTTCACGGCTGTCACCCGTGTGTGTGACACAGACGTGTGATACCCAAGTATAACTGATGTTCAGATCTACGCACGGCCGTCTTGGAAAAATGCGTTGCACTACAATGTTTTTCCAACACGGGCCATAAACACCGTTACTGTGATGCTGTGAACCGAGCCCGGGCTTCAGCATTATAATATAGCATCTTGGGGATGAAAAACCAAGTCTCTTGACTATCAACCTTCGTGATGTTTTTATATTTCATGCATTTTATTCACGTTAGTTTTAAAACAGTTCATTTTCAACAAACTTGGAAATACAACTGGACGCCAATAGCTGGCTTGTTATCAACGTAGTTTTCCTATCTCATTTCAGTCTAAACCTGAAATACACGATACTCATACGTATATTGAGATAAATGTACTGACCAAGCCAGAATTTGCCACCGACATCACCCAACCAGGTGCTGTATTCAACCCAATTACGATAGAAGTCCACCGTTCCGTCGCGGCGTCGCTGAAACACCTACAAGAAGCGTTCACACTTCACACTTCACAGCATTGAAGAATTCACAGCAAACTTCACGTAAAAGTAGTTGCCGAGAAACAGAGGCGGTAGAATTAGTTTGCGTCACTTTATAATGTTTTATTAGTGACTTACTTTATTCAAAATACATAATTGTAATGATCAAGTTTTTAATCTTTCATTCTTAAACGACTATAGGCCCAATCACTATTCACGAGTAGGCCTATGTCCACCCCTAATTTATGTCTATAGAAATTGAACTATGTTGTTAATTTCAAATGAAAACACTTTAAAGTGTTTTACAAAGGTTGTACTCTGCCAGTGTGGCCTAGACAATGACTATCTCTCAGAAAATCATTAGGCTCAGTTCGGGAGAATTGGCGGGAAATTGCATGAACCAAAAAACGCAGATTACGGTTGCAATCGTGGTACGGTAACTAATTCTGGCATATTATAAAATTTCAATCGGCATAAATTTACTCAGTCTCTGTTCCAAAACCTGAAAGAGAACGTGAAACCGATAGGCTTATAAGAAACTAAGTCCGAATCCCGATAGACCACCAACAAACTATAGTCCGTGGTGGGACGGAACGATAGCTGGCCGGCCACGAGAAACGCCCAGAATCGCGGAACTGCACCTGTACGTTTGCAAATCTGGTGGCAGATTTTGAGCCAAAAACCCTGATTTCCTATTCGCGTTCAGTAATAACCATAGCCTTATCTCGCCTTGTTTCGGAGATATTTCGTGTGACAGACGGTCAAACGGACAGACGGACAATGCCTATATCGATCCCATGGTTGTTTATCACTCTGGCGAGTAGCTAACGGAGGTTATTACGTACCAGCCAACCGCCACCTTCGGTCGTCATATCGCAATAGACTTGTTTTGGCTGCGGAGTATCGCCGATGTACACGGTGTAGACGCCGCTGGACGTCCACCCGGCTGCTTGGATGTCGGCACAGTCGCGTGGCACCGGATTCATCGCAGTGTCGTCACATTCTATACAATCGCCATCATCATCATTATCATCATTATCATCATGATCATATTTTTATTAATACGACTGACATACCATACCGCAGTCGATAAAAAGGCATGTCTGAGAGACATCAAACTACATGCTTGTGCTGACTGTCTCCCCCCCCCCTCTCTCTTTCTGGGTGTGTGTTTTTTATAACTCTACGTGTATTTGTGTGTGTGTGTGTGTGTGCTTGTGTGCATGCTTGTGTTATATCTGTTTTTTGTTTTCTTAATAGGCTACCTTGTGGTGAAATAAAGTTCATATATATAACCACAAATACAAAAAAATTAAACGGAACATTCTATGGTATGTTGTCCATCTAAAATATTGTATTATTAGGCTATACTAAGTATAATTCGAGTGAGCGAAGAATCGTCACACATTATAGGCTACTACACATTTGAATAGGCTACTGCTTCTATTAAATTACACACAAAAAAAACAAAAACTATAAAAAAAACTGAAATTGTACTTTTCATTTTTAAGAAGGTTTCAAACCTAAAACACAGGTTTTCTACAGGCTAGTTCTACAGTCCTGGTAATAAGACAACTAACGTGATTAGAGTAGCTCGACTTGAGACTTGACGAGGTCGATATGATGAAGCATGAGGTCGAACGCCATACCGCTCGCTGAAGGCGTCAGACAGACATAGAACACAACCGCAAACAACGTTGCCGCAGACGGTTGCTTATCATGTAAGTAAGTAAGTAAAACGTGAATTTATATAGCGCATATCATTTTTTTAAAAAACCTCTAATGCGCTTACTACGCAGACGACGATTTCGCACAGAAACTCAGTAGTAACTAACGGCCTGTACACGTTGTCCACCTGGCACGTCTATTTATGTGCAAACGCGGTGGCGTTTACAGGTCACTGTGAACAAGTTCGACATGCGTTCGGGCTTGCAAAGTGCACATTCCATTGCGCAGACCTGGTCGCATGAGACATACCTGGCTAATCCATAGTTGTGAACAATTAGAGACGAATGTAAGCAAAGTAGCAACCCCATGGTTAGCAATCTAACCAGTACGACACCGCGTGAAACTTAGGCTTGCTGTCCTGGTCTGTAAGGCGCTCAACAACCTGACATCACCATATCTGTCAGACGATTGTCAACTAGTTGCCACCACCGGGCGCCGTTAGCTTCGATCATCAGACAATTTCAAGTGCACCATCACTGATACCAGTTGGGTTGACTGAAATTGCAGGACTGGACATTGACGGACGAGTAAAAAAACGGGTTTGGACATTGCAGGACTGGACAATGGCGGACCGGACATTGACGGATGGATATGGGCAATTACTTGTAATT
>Ga0126335_1003247_pt1 | contig 10055 bp, 6 predicted proteins | sample OlaspJWI45metaG_FD_108409 | JGI IMG/M metagenome (GOLD analysis project Ga0126335, IMG submission 108409) | Marine gutless worms symbiont microbial communities from Oahu, Hawaii - Olavius sp. 1 OAHU.JWI-45 metaG | ecosystem: Host-associated > Annelida > Digestive system > Unclassified | place... | reverse complement strand
GCTACCACGTAACAACCTTGGGCAAGTTGTTTTACATGCACGTGCCTCTGTCCACCAAGCAGTATAAGTTGGTACCAGCTTCAGCTGGGACATAGTGCACCACAGGAGCGGTGCTGGTAGGCTAGCGGCCTATCGGCAGCCGTTGCAGTTGGTGGCCAACTGGCGCAGCTCCAGCATCGCTAATACCTGTGGTTGCCGTTGTATTCATCTGCGGTTTGTCGGATGTCTTAATAAACGAATATTTATTTATTTAGTACTGCATTGCAAGCATTGTTCGTGTACAGGTTCAGTCTATCAGGTCGAACGATGCTGCTAGTCGGGTCGTCTTCTCCTTTCTACAAATATAAACCGAGCTCCGTCAACCCGCTGACTCCCACCGAACTGAAAACATAAATCACCAACAGAATACAGCTGATCGAGTCAAATATTTTGCAAGAATAATGTTATTTGCTGAATAATTTTGCTGAAATACTGTTGACACTACGCAATTGTTTTGATATTTTGCAATTTCAGTGTGCAGTAGCCCTATGTTCGTGGTGCGTTTTGATTTTTGAATACTTTGTGTATATACATCATACGTGCAAATAATCTGTACATAGTTTTTGTACATACACAATATCGCAGGTAGTAGTGGTTCTACCAAGTGCGGTTTATTTTGCTTTCAACAGTACAGGTTTCCAATCCGAGATGTTATCCGAGCGAAGGTGCACAACATTTACTGTGATACTGAGGGCCTACTGTGCTCAGCGTTATAGTCTTCTTTTGACAGTCGTGTGTGTTTGTCTTGTCCTCTACTGCAGCCGCGGCCCACCGGTCGTAGTTGGTTGACTCAAAAATTAGCACAGGTAGGAACTTTACTATGGATCCAATAGGCTACTACAGTATGTGCATTTACACAAAGTCCCTGTTATTTACCGACAAGACTGTTGCGCAGACAGTAAAGTGTCATGTGAGTTATACTACGCGTTGTTCGCTCTATGTATACATTCAGTAAGAAAAGGATGCATGTTCGTCAGTATAGCATCACTGTGCGTTATGAGTGAAGTACGGACCAAGTAGGCTAACCGCATTATTGTTAACACTTTGTATAGGCAGGAGTAAAGTGGGCCGGCACTAGCCGGTACGGATACCTGCTGATGCTAATAGTGCGAGCGTGCCGGCTAACTTCATTGATTTCTGGTATTGGAAAGAAGTCCTTCTTACACTTTACTATGCGAAGGCGAAGTATAGTAGTAGTATAGTGCCACCTGATCCTTCGGTCCACTTTTACCACTGTGTATAGGTAAGGTACAGTGGTGAGATCGAACAAACGTGCTTCTGTTAGGAGTGCTGTTAGGCCAATGACAGCCGCCTACCATTAAGGCCATGCAGTACGACGCCAGCTGTCAATTTTTCAGACACAGGTATCACTGCACTGTAGCACACCTTAAATCACACTGCTTCGTGACATATGCAAATCATCTGTAATGTATTATTCACAGCAAAATAAAAACGCTAGCTGGCTTAAAACAACAGAGTCAGAGAAAGTCAATTTAGAGATATGATATTAACAGGTCATCATTAAAAACTGCTCAATACAAAATGCTATACAAAGCTTAAAGTCACTAAAATGAAACTCTGATTTAAGTACAAAGTTCTATTGAGTCATCGTCATCAGCGTCAAAAAGCCTTCAAGACTTATAGCTTGCCGCAGATCAACTTGTCTCCAAGATCACCTATTACGTGTCAAGTGAGGCGTTAAAACCCACTAACTCAACTCAACTAGACAAATCCAGGGCATTAATAACAGGGAAAGTTGCACATTACAAATTACAGGAAGCCAAGTTCTTGGATGTGGACCTCTAGATGTAAGTAGGTGAGAAGTAAGAGGAATACATAGAGGAATGTTGTAGGCCAAAAGAAGAAAAGCCCTGACAGAACTACAATTCAGAAATCATGACCACAAGTGCATGCAGTATTGGTGTTAATTGTCATAATGAGATGTTGGTCGCAGACTTCATAAAAGTTAACGTTAACAACAGTTAACAGAATCAGCAAATTTTCACTGTACATGACACAACAATCAATTCAACACATAAACTCCTAAATTTTTGCAATATGAAATAAATCTGCCATTATTATATTACTACTGACTGTAGCCTGTGTATCTAAAATATTAAGTACTGTTCAGGTCAGAACAATTTCAAATGAGCAAGTTTTTATATCTTTTATTACACTGCCAAGAGTTAAGAATTTCATTAATTAATAACAACCATGTCCTGTTATTTATGAGATTCACTGACTCCTGTAACTGATGTAACTTTTATTACATCATTGCATTTCAACTGTCGGTGTTCATACTGAAGTCGGTATCTTATGTAATCATATGCTGTAGCCCAACGATGTTAACATTTGCTGCTCAAGTCAACAATGTCTATATACTGTGCAGTTATCTACTGATTATACACATCTGCAGCTGACTTCTGCAACAAAAATATGTCCGTCATGTGATCACTATACAGTAGCGATGTGTATCAAAGCGAGGACGAATACAAAATGTGCATCGTAAACAAAACTGACAGTGTCATTAACTTATGTGCTGAAACATGGAATTAAGATCGGTCGACTGGTTAACACACACATACATTACATTTGCACATTAACAGATAAATGTTGCATCCCGAAAACGAACCAAGTATCAACGTCGTGATACAGAGAAAACAGAGGCAAACATTACAAACACAACATATGTACACAATACGTACACAACATTACACATTACAAACAGTGTGTATCCAATAATAATACAAGACAGTCTTTTTACTCAGAGGTAAACTACCCGCATGCGTGCCGTTTCCGTTCATATGACGTCGATGTACGAACCTGACCTGTACTTTTGCATATCAAAAATGAACTCTCTGGGTCAAGGATTTAAAAAGTTATTGTATGACATACATGCACAGACTAATGCAATGAAAAATATTACCATGCCACTGCATGGATGGCGATAATATACATACACCAACTGTAAAATGATTTGTGTTTCTCGCGGGCAATACATAAATTCCTCATAATTTAAAATTGTAAATAGCACAACACGCAGCATACTATGTCACTATTGATACACATGTATCAAGCATACTGAGTGGTTTGGGGAATTAACAATATTTCCATAAAATATACACCATCATGTGCATATACTGACAATAATACAGCAGACATTCAACATCAATGGCTGCTGAAAACAATTCCACAGAAAACACTGAAAGTATGCACGACAGTGATTAGGGATTGTCTCTGCATGACTGCATAGTAAGAACAGATTATAAAAATGGCCAAACTAATTTAGTGACGGTCGCATCAAATCCACTCCCCTCACCATAAAGGTCACGACCCATCTTATACAGTGTTTGTTGGGCCCCTAAGAGCCTCAACTGAAACTGGACCTTGTTCTGTTCAGCTGTTTTTGCAGGACGCAGGTTCGTGTCAGACAGTCAGACTGACAGTGACAGACCATGCCACGGGGTCATTAGTCGCAATGGTCAGCATGTTAACTTATGCATTCAATGTAGCCTAATGATGATAATCTAATTGTTTAATTTCGTTAGCAAGACTTAGACAAGACTTACTTTGCGACTTGCCTTAAACATGTCTATGACATGCTGAGATAGACAAAGCTGAGATAGACAAAGCTATTATAATTGACCTAATGGAATTGAGTGTGTTTTATGTACTGACTAACACTCGGCTGCTATAAAAAATAATTACATCAAAACACATATAAACGAAACAAGAACACAAAGAACTGCTGCCACAAATGGAATTTTGTTTGAGCGGCAACAAAGAAATAACCACAATAATACGATAGCTAAAATAACTGTTATTTTTCAACACTGGCTATTTGCAGATATACAGATTTTAGGCTTTAAAGACTACTGCAACTGCCTATAACTATAGCTTGTGATCATGAAACACTGGTGATAAAAATTACTAAAAAAAATTAGGTTTAAAAAATCCATAATGACCGACTGTAAGTTGCACTGCTGACAACAGCAAACTGAATGCAACGACACACACTTGAAGATAAAAATATCGCAGCAAAATACGGCACATAAATTTGATAACGGTGCAAGATTAATTACCGGAATTACGTTACGGACTTTTGTTGCGAGATTCTTGTAGATGCTAACAGAAATATGTGCTCTGCATCATAGCAATTAGAAACCGTTTCATTTTTAACAAACACGTTAAGGCAGTTATGTTGCCATTCAATTTTACGACACAATATTATATGGGTATGGAGTATTACTCATTTGACGGTTGGTAGAAAAAGTCAACAGGGTAATCCGTTGTCAGTTACATTAGGTCAGTTTGCAGGCACCTCGGAGTGAGGTCAACGTTAATCAGCCGTTTGAGTCGGTCGAGATACTGCGAGTAGAGTTCGATGTCATTGTGTCCGGCACCTTCAATCCACAGCGGAGCAAGCGCGCGTGGACAACGCTCGTAGATCGCCAGGCCATGTGTGAAGTCGATCACTTCGTCTTCGGTGCCGTGAATCACAAGCACCGGTGACACAATGCGAGGCACTTTGTTGATACTGGCAATGCACATGCAACAGCATTCATAAACATCTATGCAGCATGATTAGGTTTTCTTCAATTATCAAAAGCAAGCATATGGAATAGACTGACCGAATTTCGTTTTCGGCACCGAAAATGACAATTTTTGATGGTTTCGGTCATTTTCGTTTTCGGCCGAAAATGTTTTAGCACTTTCGTTTTCGGCCGCATATCTGCCCGAAAACACCGAAATTCAAATGATGTCAGTTTAACTTCAAACCGATCTCCCAGTCGTAGACCGAAGACGGTTACAGGACCTAGGTACAATGGCATGTAATCTGACCTGGACATCTCTACCGCCGCAATGCTACTCCCTCCCCGCCGCTGCTCGGACGTTCACTGCCCACGTAGTAAGAGAGCTGCAGGCCTGGGCTGGTTGATGCTGCTGCTGCAGTGGGCTGTTGGCTAACAAATACCAGGAATCGTTCCGTTGAGACATTCGTTGAGACGTTGAGATCGCTGAGACCGAGACATGTGCGCGTACGCATTGTGATAGTTGCAAAGTTAATGTAATAATGCCGCATAAGGTCAGCAAGGCGAAATGTATGGAGTGTTTAAAGCCGTTATCATTGGCAGTGACAAGCCAGGAAAGCAGACGGTGCTCGGTTTAAAGTGCCACCTTGAGAAGACTCATAAGGAGTTGTTTGCTGAATATACGACAAAGCTGAATGCGAGCAAAGAACCATAGGTGAAGAAACCTATACGAACACTCGACTGCGCAGCCGAAATTCAGCCAGTTCTCACTGCCAATCTTGAGCGAATGATCCACTAAATGGCCAGATGACCACCCGTCTGTACAGCGCATTGACGAAGCCATCATGGACTTAATAATCGTCGACATGCTGCCGTACACTATCGTTGAAGGGGACGCATTCAAACGTCTAAACTTCGCGAGCAACTGTTCAGCGCCGCCGACCAAATTTCTCTGATCGTCGCAGTAACTGTTCGGAAAGAACATCGAGAAACTGTTGTTTCTGTCATATAATATTCGACTGTTAAATTACAATTATTGAACGCCAATAGTCTGGACAGAATATTGTGACTAATGTGACGATCACGTTGTGACGTGATGGGAGTAACGGGAGTTTGTACAACTATAAATGCGATCAGCTCATGTTTGAACTACTAGTTTCGTTTCGGGCCGAAAATGAAATTTTATCTTCGGCGCATTTTCGTTTTCAGCTGAAAACGAACAAGTTATTTACGGTCGGTCTCTAATATGGAGATATTTAATCATGTGCACAGTGATGTACAACTACAGGCAGGACAAGTCTATAGTGCTATAACAACAAACTGCGAAGATATCTGCAAACACTGTTAATCTATACAATTAATCCAAGACTGAACTCTGGTGATCAGACTAAGCTCTGGTCTAAAACTACGAGGGTCGTTCGATAAATAAGTTACTAAATGGTGATATTCAATTAATTCTTAAAACAGGAAAAATCTTAAATATACGTTTTGTAGGAAATTTAATTTTGAACATACAGAGAAATTTTTTATCATTGTGACATTATCTGTTCATAGAACAGTATATCTGTGTATTGTTTTCTCCATCAGTTTTCTATCATAACTCAAACAGCATAGAAACGAGAAAATAAATGAATAAGCTTAACAAGTTAATGTTACCTCTTTAAATGTGAAATACCAGTGTGGCGAACAATGTCTGAAATTGACACATGCCAGTCGGACCGTACGAAAGCATCAAATGCGGCAATCTCAGCATCAGTAGTCGCAACAACATGCCGGCCAGGTCGTTCCTTATCAATATTCTTTCTCTGCCGCGAGCAAACTTCGTATACCAAACGTCTATTGATGGTCTTATAAAACACTTGTCGCCATACACTGGATGCATTAAGTCCAGTCGCCCACAAAAAATGAATAACAGCATGCTGTTCATTATGGAATGACTTCAACAGCAATGTCGCCTTATTTAATGTTTATAAATAACGTCAGTGGCGTCATCATAATAAAGCTCACAGCCGGTACTCAGAATTAAATTCCCTACAAATGTATATTTTGGGAATGACACTGTTTTGTAACTTACTTATCGAACAGCCCTCGTATAAGGCTTAAATTTAGCCAAATATAGTCACCCAACAGCTGAAAGTAACAATACATACAAAATCCAATGCACAGACCTGTTGAAAACATCGAGACAACAGGTGCGTCGGGCGCGGGGGAAAGCAACGCGCATGCCAGACATGAGTGGAGAATGTAGGACAACTGCGGCGACTTGGTAGCGAGTGGCGAGGTGAACAGTAGGAACAGTGCCGATACTTTGACCATAAAGAACGATGTTGTCAGGGTCGATACTGTAGCGTGACCTCAGTGCCAGCCAAGCTGCCTCAATGTCTGCATACATGTTTTTCTCCGAAGGCCGTCCAGTGCTCATGCCATATCCGGAATAGTCATAACTGCCACAAAGCCACAATCACAATACACCTTGTGTAACTTGTCACTAGCTACTGTTCATGCTTGCATACAAAAATACATAAATCAGTTGCAATACCAAATCCAAAATGCTGAAAATGATTCAGACTTCATTCCAATCAACCAAATGTACAACTTCAATATGTACTATGCGGTAGCATCAAGAGTAACACCAACAAGCATGGAAAGCAGTGGCTTCTTTTCAACTGCTACATAGGACCATTTATTACCAGTTGATAGTGTCATGATGACATGAGCTTTCTGCATTCAGTGTAACTCCAAAACGTCCCGATGACGGTACGTAATAACACTTAAATCTATATATGTGTACAAGGTGCTTTGTGTGTGTATGTTTGTACGTATGTATGTTAGCTTATCTCGGGAACAGGAGGAGTGACTGTCTCTAAATTTTCAGGGTAGCTTTAGACTGCCCCGGGGATATATTTAGGCACAAAAAATTTGGGGTGGGGTGGGAGAAGGGGCAAAAAATTCGTATCTTTAGCACTCGTGGCCTAGTATAGGCTATAGGCATGCTGGCAAGCAGCAGAGGTGTGGCTCAAGCTTATGAGCGATGACACCTGCTGGGTCTAGGCTGAGTGGTCAGGCCTGACTACAGGCGAAACACCATATAAACTCGCTGTCTAATTGAGCGGTCACACATCTCCCCATGATGGCTGGTTTTCCATTAAACAGGAATAGCACAGGTGGCAGGCTTGGGCCTGACAGAGGTGGCGCTGATGGCCCAGCAGTATGGGCAATGGACAGCAAATAGGGGATTGGGGCCAGGCAAGAGATGAAAACAGGGATGAAGACTACACACAGCGTCCAACTAACACGGCATAGGCTACTGGGTCAATGTTCAATGAACATTCTTCGACCACGCAGAGGGATGGCCTGTGGCGGGCGAAAGATGGACACAAGGGCTTCAAACCCAATTAAGGCCTACGTAATACCTGGTGTCGACATGTACCACGTCTAGTTTAATTATAACCTGGGCAGACAAAGTTTAAATTTGCAAAATATTCGAAGCATAGCACATGTAACAGAACTGGAACAGCTATGCAAGCTAGTAATAAAATATATTATAAAATGCACACCAGTCTCTAAAGCCAGAAAGTCATAGTGTACTGGTCATGTTACAAGTTACCTGAAAATGTTGCAGTTAATTCGTGTAGCAAGGCCAACATAGAAACTGCTCATCTGTCCGAGATCAACAGCATTGCCATGACTGAAGAGTAGTGTATACTTTGCACTGGGAGAAGCATGGACGTATGCACACGCCACACGATTACCACGCGCCGACCGCGTTATGAAAACGTCTACCATGTCAAGTTCTGTTTGCGAGTACTGCCACTCGCTGCGTTCAGTGAGGCGGAATGTAAGAAGCTGGTGAGACTGCGCAGTCGAATCCCCATCTGGCGACAACTTCGGACTACCGAATGAGTACGTGGGCTCTGGAGGAAGGAATGCAAGTTTGGCTGCTATGCGAGCCGGACATGGCGGGCAACAGAACAGACAGCACAGTTCTTTGAAGGATAACCCATTCATGTTTGAATGATTTTCAGCACACTACAAGATAAGATAGCAGTATATCAAAATGCAACTAACCAACTACTGGCAAATTAATTAAGTGCAGTAACAAATACAAGACAAATAGTCATACTAAAAGACTTTAGGGTGATGGGACACCTAAGGTGTAAAATTAGCCCGACATTCGTGACCTCTCATCTGTACCGTGGAGACTGGTTATGGCTTGTGCAGTTACGACAGTTAGCATCAGTTTTAGGGTTAGGATCAGGCTTACAGTTATGGTATAAAGACTAAAACCATGTGGTAAATTTCTCCAGAAGTTTCACAAGCCGAACTGTTCAGACATCCCATCATTTTCCTAATTATGGTTGTTGTTGTACCATCGTCTTTTAGCAGGCAAACACGACTGGACAAAACGACGGGTCACTCGAACATCGACATAATTATAGTGCTCATTATGGCCTGAAATGTCCCGTGACCCGACAAATACAATGTATGGAAGCTCCTCCCAGTGTGAGCTGTAGCAGTGTAACCACACTCGTGATTAGGTTAAGTGGAATAGGGTTAGAATTAGTGTTATGGTTCAGTCCAGAAGCATAAATTGGAAGAAGTTTCCTTAGCATGCGGTCCTTTGTATAACAGATAGCCCAATAGGGTTCATCATCGATCCAGCCCCTCTCAGAAGATCCCTATTCAATAAGCCATGATCCATGATCCAAAATTAGGGTCAGCTTTATGGTTAGGGTCAATGTTTGGGTTAGGGTTTAGGGTTAGACTGATGCTATTCACACGGCTAGCAGTATGAATAGAAAAATTATGCTGTGAAACAGCCAGCCATTTCTTTCTCATTGAAACATTCATTCTTACAGCTGGCTTATACCATTAGTGTTGTGACTCATTCATAATCGATACAGAAATTCTAGCGGTAAATTGGCATCTCTACCCCTGGTCTACAAAATGCAAGGAGTAGATCATTTAGCTGCAGGAGACTTAAACTGAGCACGGAACTGATGAAGTTGCATGAGTCAGTGGATCAGTGCACTAAGTGTAACTGGCCACTGGATCAACAACAGCATTTGGCACTGCTTGCTGATAGCCCCATCTTTGGCTCTCACAGACAGTGGTTACTACAGTAATCGCGAAATGGAATCTCGACGGCAAAGTCCACGCTTTTGTGAGTGATAAAAATGTGAAAAATATAACAAACGGACTGCATGATGTTAATGCTTGGTGACACGGCAACGTTGTTCGATGGTCGAACCATGTACTGCACATACTACTACCACCTCCATCCACTGCGTCAAAATGCTACAACCTCAGACACTGAGCTCACTCCTGACTGTTGCCCGAACACTCAACACACTTATCCGACTGTAACTTTCTTAAACGCATGCTATACAAGAACACATATTAGGTTTCTCTCTTCCATAATACATGAATATTCATTCATTCATTACTACACACACATACTGATTTAACATTTTATATTCATGC
>Ga0126335_1003246_pt1 | contig 10056 bp, 3 predicted proteins | sample OlaspJWI45metaG_FD_108409 | JGI IMG/M metagenome (GOLD analysis project Ga0126335, IMG submission 108409) | Marine gutless worms symbiont microbial communities from Oahu, Hawaii - Olavius sp. 1 OAHU.JWI-45 metaG | ecosystem: Host-associated > Annelida > Digestive system > Unclassified | place... | reverse complement strand
TTTGCCATGCAAAATAAACCTTATTTATAACAACTAATGTTTTGCCTGCTGGTCGTCGGGGGCCCCTTGCCAGCCGGGGGCCCTACGCACGAGCGTACCGTGCTTACCGGTTAACACGGCCCTGCGTCGCAGTCAGCATTCGTTCTCAATCAAGCGATCACTTGTTGGTTCGTGGTGTCATAGTCGCGTCAGCCAGGCCTATTTCCCGGGTCTGTGACAGCGACAGACCGTCGCCATATGTCGATGTCTCTGAGCCTAAGGGTCGCGCGACCGCTCCGTCACGCGATGTCCCGTGTGTCGCCCGTGTTTTAATCAGATCCGTCGTGCTGTCACTCTTGAAATATTCATGTGGTCGGCTGCGTTGATTGTGCACGGGCTAGCGGCGCACCTGTCGAGCTAATTGACAACAGCTTGTCGACGTTAGCGTACAGCGGTGCAGCGCCGACGTGTCAGACATGGTTTAAAAATCATCATATCATAATCGTAATTCGCTTATTTAGGTGACATTATAACATGTCCATTTTTTAAATTTAATCACTTTACTGTCCACCTTCGACACTTTGCAATTGCTTCTTTCCTCGGATACCTAACAGTAAACTTTGTACATGTAATTGTGAATTATCCGAAAGAGCTTTTATTTTTATATATGCAAGGCGCTTTGTGTGTCTGTTTGTCAGTCTGTCCACTAAAAACTCGGGAACGGGTAGGGCGATTGTCTCCAAATTTTCAGGGTAGCTCCAGGGCACCCCGGGGATGGTTTGTAGGCGAAAAAATTAGGGGACGTGGATTACGCAGCTTTAGGTCCAGCAGATTGGGTTTTTGTCACACTGGGACCCTTACGATGTGATTAGCCTAGAGGCGGTTGCCTACAGTTGATATTGTAACACGGTGGAGTGGTTCTGTTGGGATTGAAGCCTATCTCAGTGGCCAACTGGCTTCCGTCAGTGCTTTGACACTGTTGGTTGGGTCATCTGACCTGTAAAAATAGTCCCCGAAATGACCTATAAAGTGTCGAGTGGGACGTTAAGCCTCTACTCATTACTCATTTCGCACGTTGTGGGCGGACTATCAGTCCAGTCTTAGAAACAGTAATACAGCTGATACTGCAGCTGATGCAAGCATTCGACGGCCTCCAGAGTCAATGCCAAGGACTATCTGCGGTGCACAATGGTTGGAATTTGTTTGAAATGTAACACGCTACGCATGATTTAGCAAAATTTAAAAGCTGCCTGCTCTGGAATTTCGGTTTCATTCGCATTATTGTGATGTGTTTTCAGACGATTCAGTGTACGGTCGTTGGCTGCAATTGCGAATGTTTTGCTCCGGGAAAGATCAAACTACGCATGTGCGACTCGTGCGAACACGGCTGGGTTGTTCACGGTAATATGTTCATCTTTATTCACCGTAAAGGTAGCAGAACAATATATGTGATTAGCCTAGAGGCGGTTGCCTACAGTTGATACTGTAACACGGTGGAGTGGTTCTGGTGGGATTGAAGCCTATCTCAGTGGCCAACTGGCTTCCTTCAGTGCTTTGACACTAATGCTTTACTCATCTGACCTGTAAAAATTGTCCCCGAAATGACCTATAAAGTGTCGAGTGGGACGTTAAACCTCTACTCACGCACTTCGTACTTCCACCGGGGTTTTGCCCCTGGACCCCGCTGGGGGACTTCCGTCCTCGGACCCCCTCCCCACAGCAGATTCCTGGATACGCCCCTGTAAGCCGACGACGCAACAGGCAATGTTCGATCAGAGTTGTGCGCTTCCGTTTTCACGCTGTCTGTCTGTCTGTCTGTCGCTGTATTTTAAACTCAATGATTTGCACGCGTCAGGGTTGCGCGCGATTAAATATTAACGGGCGTCGCTTGATTGTATGATTTTTAGCTCTCGATAAACTGGCCTACCGGACGACTGCGACAGGTGGCGGCCGCCTTGCGCTCGCGACGCCAGCGGGCGCTACGGGCACGACACAGTACGAGGTCGTCCAGCCGAACATTGTATTCGACATCGCCAGTCTGGTACTCTACGGCGCCCAGGCGACACCCGTACGGCTGAAGATACTCATGGATAGACTGTTCAGCGTGTTACAGCACGACGAGGTGCTGCAGATTCTGCTTGGCTTTGGATGGTCGTATGAAGATTACTCACGCGGTTATATTCTACAGGTAAAGCATCAACATTTATCAGTGACATTTGGAGTAGATTAGGCTACGTTCAGACTACTATTATTGCAATTATTTTATCAATGTTTTTATTATTATCATTATAATCTTCGTTATCATTATCGTTGTCATCATTGCTATCATCACCATTTGATGTTATGCACCATCGGTCTTTACATGTATTGTAGGAGGCGCAGTAGAAATGACTGTTTTACTATTTACTATTAACTATTACATCGAGTGCACAGCGTTCATAATGCGGCCGATGATTTCGTAGCGTTGTGCGTCTGTCTGTCACGTGCCTGCGCTGTGCAAAACAGCTGAACAGCGCGACGCCCTGTTTGACTCATTTGCCAGATGTAACTATGGGATTCGATGAGGTCTTTGCCAAATATATACCTCCACGATCGTCTCTGCCAAAAATTATCCACAGCCGGTTTGTTTTCGTAAAGTTATGCCAAAAGTCGTACGTGTCCGCTGTTTACGACACGGTGTATTAACAGGGAAATGTCAGAAGATATTTCTTTGTTCACATACGTTATTACTTCTTTGATATTGGCATCGAAATAATTTATTGCCAAACGCACTGTGCGTTTAAAGAGTTGCTATTTCGTCTGTGCGACTTTGTGGAGTTGATTTCCTGTGTGCTTTTGTTCCGAGTTGAGTTCTGAATTATTACTCGCGCGCCAGCTGTGCTGCATGCGAGCAGGTATTGTTTTTGGCGGCGTCTGTCTGTGCGTCTGTCCGCAAAAAATCTCGAAAACTACTGGTCAGAAATTGATGAAACTTGGTAGGAATATGTGCCATGGTAAACGCTAGAAGAGGTTAAAGTTGCTGACATTTAACCTTGACCTTTGACCTTGAGAGCTACTTTCATATATTTTTTCATTTGCCATTCATATCTTATCCACTGTTTCGAATACCTTAACCTAGCAACTTCATTTTCGGCGTGAAGGTACATTTACAGACTATCTAGGTCATCTTCCAGTTTCAAGGTCATGTGGTTAATATCAAGGTCAGGACAGCGAAAAAGCGGCCGCGCGCAGGTATGTGCTCCCCTCGGAGACGGTTTGTTTTTCTTTTCAACAGCACATGACACTGTGCTATTGCATCATTTTTGTGTCTTGCTGTTTGTCTCTAGGACAACTCAGGACGAGTGTTAGATCGCTGGCACATTGCGACTACGGACGAGGAGCTGCTGATTCTCCAGCAGTTTCTGCGCTTTGGCGAGACCAAGTCCATCGCCCAGGAGCTCATGCTGGCTGATGCCTGGTCATCCAGGGGTGGGACACGCTCGCAGGGGTCGCCTACCGACGGACAGCCACCGTCGACCGCAGCCAGCTCCACCACGACGGTGCCTTCTTCCGCGGAGACGGAGAGTTCAGACATTAAGAGATTCATCGAGAGAGGGGTGACCGTGTCAGCGAGTGGTGGTCAGGGCTTCGTCAAGGGTTTCGATGCCGCTCAGCAGCTGTTGTCCAGAACCCTGGTCTACCCCCACCTCGCCACTGCTGGACTTGCCCGTCTGCTGGGGCCCACCCTGCTGCACAGTCTGGCTTCCGCAGGTGTAGCACGAGAGGTCAAGCCACGCTCAGTTCCAATCGTGGCTGCCTCCCCAGCGCCAAGCATCGGGCTCCAGCCAGCCACCGCAATCGTGGCCGGTCAAACCAACACAGTTCGCTCGCCCCTGCGAAGCCTCCAGACCATGGAACCATTCGACTACCGCAAGGAAGCGACCGCCGCAACCAGTACCAGTCCCAAACCAAGTCCGGTAGCATGGGACGGACGCTCGCTGGTCAACTTGGCCCGAGCTGGGGTTGCGTATATCCCTGGAACCATGATAGCAGTGAAAACGGAGACGGAAACTACCGGATCCGATGGAGCCATCAACTACAGTATCAAGGATCGGGTTCAGGGAAGTACGGGAACAACTTCAGTCATCAACCCAACGACCATACCGACGATGGTGGTGGGTGTCGCCCAGGGAAACACCCCGAACACTGGGCTCCTCAACTCATCAGCTTTTGCGCACCAGAAACTCCGAAGTCTGCGCAAATCAGCCAACCCAATGAAGCGTCCATGGCAACCGACCCCTGGATACGGCGGAACGCTCATATCACCAGCTGGAAAGAAACGAGTCCTCTGTACTGCTTGTCACAAGACATTCTGCGACAAAGGCGCTCTCAAAATTCACTACAGGTCTGCTTTGCTTCTTAGTGTATATTGCCAAAAAATGTTGAATGCTTATCTTAATTGTATGCTAAATGTGTGTATTTTTCAAAGAGAAAGAGAACTTGCCTTTTAAACCTACTATAATCAAACAGGAAAAGATGGTTTAGAAGCGCATACCTCCGCCAAGGACCGTCAACATTATAGCAGCTGCGTCCTAGCAAACAATATTATGGTAATTTTTGCTGTGTCATCATATTATGTTTAGAAAAATTATTACTTAAATTTCGGACATTACAATCTGCAAGGACGTAATTGATTGGCCATGTAATTCTTAAAAAGAATTTTTACCTGTACAACTATCCGGGGATGGGTGGGTTTTGGGGCTTAGAATAGACCCACTCCGTCTCCTGGCTGATGTCGTAAAAGGCGACTAAACCAGGCACCCCTCAACCTTCGTGGCCTCATCTGATTACTGATGATGGACTGGACTAAAAGAAGGAACATTAGCAGAGCTGCTCTAGTTACTAAAGTACGGTGCAATGCTCTTGTTGTGCTATGTTCTAGGCAGCTTATGGGTCCAGCAAATTGGGTTTTTGTCACACTGGGACCCTTACGATGTGATAGCCTAGAGGCGGTTGCCTACAGTTCATATTGTAACACGGTGGAGTGGTTCTAGTGGGATTGAAGCCTATCTCAGTGGCCAACTGGCTTCCTTCGTTGCTTTGACACTGTTGGTTGGGTCATCTGACCTGTAAAAATCCTCCCGAAATCACCTATAAAGTGTCGAGTGGGACGCTAAGCCTCTACTCACTCACTCATTATCCGGGGATGTACTGTGATGTTGCAGTGCGGTTCATCTGAAGGAAATGCACCGCTGCACGGTTGACGGGTGCACCATGATGTTCAGCTCCCGTCGAAGTCGCAACCGCCACAGTGCAAATCCCAACCCGAAACTGCACCTGCCTCAGACCGTGCGTCGCAAGCTGCCGGACAACGCGGGAGGTCTGGCGATGGCCGACGCTGGGAGTGGCGAATATGACGATGATGGGGAGGAGAGTGGCGGTGGGGGAGTCTACCCAGGATCACCCATGTCGCTGAGTTCCCAGTACGCCTTGAGATGTGCCGCCGAAGTCGCAGGTCAGTGCTGTTCAGATTAACTATAACTAAAATTGTCAGTAACTAAAATGAAGTGATTTCGTTAAGTGCAACTAGGCCTATAACTGGGCCATAACTAAACAGCTGCAGTTAACTAAAACTACACGTTTTGCTTTGTTTTTAGTTACTTACCAAATTCAGTGTTGTATGTACTGACTATAACCAAGTGGCCAAAGTAATTTGGCAAAGGCCGCATCGAATCCCCCTCCTCTCGTTGCGGGGGAATTGGGATTCACGTCTAATACGATGTTCCTTGGGCTCCAAGAGTCTTCATCCCAAACAGGACCTTGATCCATTCAGCTGTTTTGCACATCGAATGTGCATGAGAAAATGAGAAACAGACAGACTTACAGACTGACAAACGCCGGGATCATCGATCGCAATAGTCCGCATAACATGCTTTCGATTCAGCCTAATAAAACTAAAGCTGGAAAGAATTACTTAGCTCGAGTAACATTGTGACTGCAGGTTCGGCAGTTCACCGCCAGATGGTGCTCGACAACGATGACGAGGAGGAAGATGATGATGTCGCTTCGAACCACAGTACCGCGGCAGAATCCATCTCCACCGTTCCAGAGGATAACTTCATGACTTCCGCTACTGCACCAACCAGTGCCCCATCCACTCCATCATCGGAGACCGCTCTGAACCTGGTCTGCTCTCCCCGCTCTGCTTCCTCCATTCCTTCAACCGGAAATGGAAATGCCAACCCGGAAATTAGTCTAGAGCCAGAGCAGGGTCTGTCTGGAAGTGTGGCGGCTGGTCAGGTGTCTGGCAGCAGTTCGGTGAGAGGTACGAGTAAGAGAAAGAGCGCTGTACCCACAAGATGTTCCACACAGCAGGTTCAGGATGATGAGCTGATGAGCGACGACAACTCGAGTGATGTGCCGGCCTCCAAGCGCCGCAACGTCGAACCAATAACCACGACCGATACAGCCAGCACTTCAACGACCGAAGACAAAGCAGCGAAAGCGGTAGAACCGAACAACAACAAGGTACAGGAGGGGACACTCAAGACCGAAGAACATCAGGAAACTTGTGGATCGGAAGAGCAGGTCGAAGGCAGGATGGAATCTGGAAAAAATGAGGCTGTAGGTCTTCTTGTTCCACGAACCAGCACCCCTACAGCGAGCGATCTGCAGCCAGTGCAGCAGGGATTTGGTTCGCCAAACGCGTGCAGTCACATGTCGGATGATGTGTCAAGCATTGGGTCAGACGAGGATCATAAGGGCGACAAAGAAGCGGCAGGTGGCCACTGTGTGACACAGTTGGACACTTCCGGCGACGACGTAAATGATTCCGGAGTCGTCGTCGAACTGGTCGGAAAACGCGACGACGAAGCTTCCGGTGGAAAAACCGTTCCAGATTCCAGCGAAAACGGAGTTGTCTCCGCAGCAGTGGACGAGTCCGGGAAAGGATCATCCAGCCAGTCCGGGTATGTGTGTCTTGTGGAAGGCTGCAATGCAACGTTCCCATCCAAGCGAAGCCGCGATCGGCACAGCGCCAACCTCAACCTTCATCGCAAACTCCTGTCCACGAGCGGCGGTAAACCTACGTCAGCCGTGTTCAGTGAGCATCCATTTCCGCCACCCGTCGTTGTCTCATCGGCTACCGATACAGACGAAGCCGGCTGTCTGGTGCTCAATCTTTCCCGCATGGACAACCACGCACCGATCTCGGGCCTAGAAACCGGCACCGCCGCAGCTGCGGATCCGACTGACTCGGGCCCCCTAGCGGTGGACAGCGACGGAGAAGCCAGCCGGTCAAGCAGCGTGGGCCCCGAAGAAGAATCCATGACAGGGACCGACTCAACATCAGTGACGTGCCACGTCTGTACGTCGCCGTCGGTGACGTTCCGTGACAAGCTTGCTCTGAAAGAGCATCTTGAGACGGTCCACCCCCGTGAGACTCACCGCTGCACGGTCGCCGGGTGTGACAAGCTGTTCTCAACGAGGAAGAGTCGCAATCGTCACAGTCAGAACGACAACCTACATCGGCACCTCGTAGTCTCCGCCCCTCGCCAGTGACGTTACGTGTCAGTCAAACTGGACCACGCCCACCAAGACTGAAATACATACATTTACCATTATACGACCAATAGGTGCCATATTAGCTTATCTTCTCAGATAGCCACCTTGTACAGCGTATTTTCATACATTGACTTCTTCCTCTGCGTAGCCTGCGGTTAATGTATCAATGACATTCAATGTCATGTTCGCTGTGCAGTGGGTAACAATACTGCAAGCCCGTTGGCGACAAGCTGACGCCCTGCTAGCTCTCAAAAGCCTTTCAAAGATTAATAACTTTTCTTGACGGCCGATGAGCATAAAAAGAGGAAGAGGCCGAGCGGCTGGCCAGCTCTGAAGTCAGTGAAAAGTGATCACGGAGGCACAGACAGACAGACGGCACGACCAGAATGAATATTGCCTCCTTCGCTTATATAGGGGGCGGAGGCATAAAATCAGACGATTATTGTAGTATTTGTTGACGATATTTACAACTAATTTATAGCTTTGTAGATTATAACTGGACAGACAAGTTAGCATGTCATCCATCTACAGCTTCAGCAGTTAAGTAACGAGCCAGTAAGTGACGCAGTGCCTTGTGCTGCTGCGAAATTGTCGCAAAGTATATACACAGAGCGGAACAGAAAGGCTGAAACTAGGGGCTATTTGACAGTCCGCCAGCCAATGTATTTGCCATCTGGGGTGAAGCCTGTGTCGTAATTCTGCTCTGCTTGTTACAAAACTGATATTTGTACATACTTGAGCACGTGTCGTTTTCACGTTGCAAAAGTTGCGCAATTCGTGCTGCCTTTGATACATATCAGCGAAAACTTGTGTTTTTTTTAATACACTGTAATGTGCAGGTATGCAGTAAGATGTCTATTGTTGAAAGAATGCAAAAATTAATGATACTGTTGATGTTTGGGCATATTATCCAAGATAGCGTGAAATGACGCTTCGTGGGCAATAAATTTCAGTTGTATATTATTTCTAAAAATTTTCATTTTTACTTCCATTTGTTAGCAATTTGTTGGCGATCTTAAGGCACGGGAGTAGTTGGGTTTTGACCCCATCAGAAGCATGTAATCACTGTATGACAAGTGAAGATTTTATATAAACCTATGCAAATGAAGCTGGTGCCTTAGTGGCTTTGTGTACTATGGCTAGAGTTATTAGTTAGTCAGTAGCCATGTTTGGCTGTTTCGTGTGCAATATGTAGTCATTTTTATCCAATAAATTGTACAAATAATGCAATATTTGTCTCATATACTATTTATATTTGTTTCACAACATATAGCCTATGCCTTCGCCAGTTTGTTATGGAAGAACTTGCGTCGTATATATAATTATGCAGTTTTTAAATAATATTACTATGCAGTAATCTATTTGACGATTCTTATGATCTTAGTGAATTCTCATGATTTAGTGTTGTGCAGTTTTATAATTATTTATTCGATTTATTGTAATGATCTCTCTAATAATTTTACTATTTAATTTCAGTAGCGGTTTTTGTTTGTATTTTATGTAGTGGCGTTCGCCATTTTCGTGTGCGGTAATTATAATAATTTTATGTTGTATTTGTAAATAGCTTTGTGTGTGTGTTTTTCGTCATTTATTTATTAGTTTCGAGTTTGTCTCTCGGTTAATATTTAATTATTCTTTTGGTGTTATCTATCAATGTAGGTCATGCGGACGATGTTATTGTGGTGTCGCATACAAGAACTGAGTACAAAATGCATTTAAACTGATTTGTATGCCTCCGCCTGTGCCCACGTGCCTTGGGGGCTGTCTGAAGGGGTTTTCCTGCGGGGGCGGGGTTATCCGTCCGGGATTACCTCGGGGGATGGTTTATCCCGGGGGTGGCGTTTGGTGGAAGTTTGTGGTGGGTCAGATGAGGATATAAAAAGAGGAAGAGGCCCAGCGGCTGGCCAACTGTGAAATGTGATCACTGACGCACAGACGGCATGGCCGGAATGAATGTTGCCTCCTTCGTCTGTATAGACGGGCGGAGGCATAAAAATTAGACGATTATTTCAGTATTTATTGATGATACTTACAACTAATTTGTAGCTTTTTAGACAGCTTGTCGATGCGTGAAACTGTAGTAGGTATTTAGATACCACAAGCGTCTCTGAGCTTAATATTTTGTGCGGATTTTGCTATTAATGTGTATATTATAAATGCTAAATTATTATAAATTATAAGTACAGTATTGTTACACGTAGTCGTGATGCTACTGCTTAGCACAATAAACTGTGTTTTTCTCGTGACGACGGATTCTGTTTTCTGTACCGCAACTATCCACTTTCTATGCGAAATATGTAGTCATCTTCCTGTATAGACGACGAATCACTATACATGTAGGCCTACGCACAGTACAGCAGCTGGCGGAATTGGATTTTTTTGCAGCAATTTTAGCCCCTGTACAGTGGGTGGTTGATTGATTGAGCAGAGGTTTAACGTCCCACTCGACACTATATAGGTCATTTCGGGGACGATTTTTACAGGCCAGATGACCCAACCAACAGCGCCAAAGCACTGAAGGAAGCCAGTTGGCCA
>Ga0126335_1003245_pt1 | contig 10060 bp, 6 predicted proteins | sample OlaspJWI45metaG_FD_108409 | JGI IMG/M metagenome (GOLD analysis project Ga0126335, IMG submission 108409) | Marine gutless worms symbiont microbial communities from Oahu, Hawaii - Olavius sp. 1 OAHU.JWI-45 metaG | ecosystem: Host-associated > Annelida > Digestive system > Unclassified | place... | reverse complement strand
GTATATATGTGTGTATGTATATATATATATATATATGTGTGTGTGTGTGTGTGTACAGTACTACAGTACAGTACAGTAACTGACTACAACAAATGCATATGCAACATACAATGACATGTAAATGAGTTACTAAGGTCAGAGGTAACATTTGTACAACTTCCTCATGAGCAGATATAATATTCAATAGGAATGTGACAGAAGCCAAATCCGACATATTCCATCAGTTTCTTTCCCAAATATGAAATCTGGTGAACTTGAAAAACATGTTCATGACCGAAGTGGATTCAAGCATTATGGACATTATCAGAGCAAAAATAAAAGTAGCACTTTTTACCTTGAGATAAAAAATGTACAATGAGTGGAGATCAATTACTAACTTTTTAAAACAAACAAAAATGGCTTACTCTCTTTATTGTTATTTTGCAACTTTTTGATTTTGAGTAATTACGCCAGCTTGCATTAGCTAGTATTTCAAATCGTGTGACAAATCCGAATCCAAATATGGCAGACTTGCTGAATGAAGTCCACATCCAACGGAAACAGACTTAGGCTGGCTCCACCACATCCCTAATGTTAAATTCAGGATTATGCAAACTGCACAGTTTAGTCCATATGCCCACACGCAGTTTCTCCGGCAACCATCTGGCGACATTATCACGATATATGTAACTCTTAGATTTTAACAACAACAACAACAATAATAGTGGCAGAAACAACTTAGTCAGTGGCAAAAAAATAAAACTTCTTCACATGGTTCTCCCAGTAAATAATGCTCTGGATGACAAAAAGACATCTGCACTCCTCAGGTATGTCTTACAAACATTCAACAAAATGAAGTAAAATAAAATACAGACAGAAGATATGTAAAGATATCACATTTTAAATCACATCAACAAGGTGATGTCAAAACTATGAAAAACAATTCATAAACACAGCTACCTCATCGAGAGATGTGGATTCCATGCCGACTGTAACATTAAAGAGGATTTTGAGAACCTCGCAGCACAGGTCAACTTCCTCATCACTCAGCTGCCTCTGTGCTTCCTCTGCACAACGTAACGTGAGATCAAGAACTTCTATCAGATATGTGAATCCATGCAGCTCCTGTCGTAGTCGCGGCCTAATATTATCACACAAACACATGCAACACAGAGGTGTGTCGGCTTTATAATGTCATGAATGAATGTTAAGTGCAGACAGTAAGTAAAAGTTTAACATCCCACTCGATATATTACAGGTTTTTTGCGAAATAGGTTATTTTGCGCATGGTCTTCACAGACATCTTTTTGCTGCTGCTAGCAGATTTTACAAGTTAGAACTCGGAAAGAAGCCAGCTGGTCATCAAACTAGGTTTTTACTCGACTGAATGGTGAAAACAGAACATCTAGCAGTTACAATTTGTGCCACCCACATTAACAGACAGACACAAACAAACAGCTTATGACTGGCTATAAGTTAAGTTCAGTTGAGCACACAGCATACCTGACATCAGTACACAGAGCCGTCAGTAAAAACAGCATTCTCATGTCAAAAAACTGCACACACAAACAGAATATGTGAGCACTGAGCATATGCATTAAAAATCAACATACAGAGTGGGCCATAAAAAACCAACCCCTCAGATTATGCTGTTACTGTACCTGCACATGTTCACCTGTACAAACAATACCGCATTTTAATCGTCGTTTCTTTCTGCATAAGATGAAAGCAAACCCCGATAATGGTACTAATATTTTACACAAAAATGTTATGATATAAGTGAAAAACTCCAGAAGCATTGTGACACAATGGCAAAATACATTAGCAATGATGTGTTTGTGTCCATGACATCTTCTGGCAGCACCAGAGCTGAGAGATATCGCTGTCAGCTTTATCATTTCTCTTGGACTTCTGCTAGACCCTGTGTTGCCTTCTTGACTGCATATTAGCTCAGTCACATGCCTATAATTCTGTTCTGATCAGGCAGTCTGCGGTCGTTCCACAACAGTCTACCGTTCAATGAGTTCGTCTTCTGCATCTTGCAGTGATGTGCAACAGAGCTGACGGCCCACTTCTTGATTGAGAAACCTTTACAAAAACGTTTTGTACTTCATCCCTTACTTTGACAAACAAATTTAATTACTTTTTCGCACGTGAACAGCACCTTGTCAACAAGTTGATGACACGAAAACTCAACAAAACGAATAAAAATCTTCGGTCGAAGTCAATTTTCACGAAAAATAATGCAAACAGACAAAGCTGACCTGTGAAAGGTTCACGGAAAAAAATGACACAACACGGTCAACTTATCTTCCATGAAATTTTCACCGATGATAAAACCGAGCCAAATTAACATCAATGTGATGTAACGCACCATTTCGTTTTCTGTAGAGTTGGGTCGTTTTTATTTATTCAATACCAGTCACAAATATCTTTTTAAATTCTGTTCAAAAGTCATGTCGACTTCTCAGAAATGATTAAAGCTTCCGAATGCACTGTGAATTTTACTTCTAACTTAATGTTAAAATATGATAATTGGCTTAATATAGGGGTTCAGTTTTTTGGCCCACTCAATACAGTATTTCTGCTAATCTAGCATTTATGCCAAAAAACAAGTTAAATTCTAATCCTATTTACAAATTTGTTTTTTATGCACTGTTGTAATGTTTGTGTCACATTTTTATAATGAAAATAAATTAGATGAAATTTTAAAAAATATACAGTATCAAGACTCACAATTTTATCATCTTGTTTGGTCTTATCTATGGTCTCAGAGAAAGCAAAATGCTGAGTCACAACCTGAAACTTTACGTAAGACAAAAATTACTTCTAAGAACTATCTGTCATCTTTTTAAGATGCAATGAATACATGAGACACAGACTTATGCAATCAATGATCTCGACAGCTGTTTGTCTGTCATGTGGGCAGGCTGTGCACAAATGGCTGAATGGACCAACATACTGTTTGGGATGGAGACTCCTGGGGAACGAAAAACATACTAGACGAGGGTCGTCATCCCCCACGATGAGGAAAAAAGTCTGATGCGGCCTTTGCAAATTACTTTGGCCACTTGTTTCAAGTCCTGCATTCTCTACAGCAATTCTATGCCAGAATGCTACACCAGCTGTCAAAGTTGAATACTGAATAATACTCAGTTTTTACTGAATCATACTCAGTTTTGCTAACTTATTCACACATTAGTCCCCTTGGCCAGACAGATCACAATTTACACATGCTGCTTTACCTTGATTTCATGAACAAGTGTAGGATCCTTGTAAGTTTTCAATCTCTGAACAATTCCATCGATGCAGCCATTGAACCTGTGTCAACCAGATGCCACATTTTCAACAACTATAAATACTACCGTCAAACGTAAGAATGGATTTAAATGATGACAGTGCACAAAGTCGTCTTGGTGTTGACACACAGAAGCTCGGTCAGGGCAAGACTTTACTAGCACTTGGACAAAAGCTGACATACTTTCATAGTCTATAGGAGCTCTAGGGCTGAAACCAGGGACTTACACTCAACTTTGCTGAGACTGCTTACTCAGTGAATTTTTGTGTACATCTCACCCTGGCTGTTGGGAAGTAAACAAATGCAAATGTAAACAATGTAAACAAGTGGGTGTGACTGTTATCGCTCCATATTTCCATGTTCCACTAGCGAAAACTACTTTAAAGCAGTCTTAGCCTATGTGTTATACCAGCAACAGCTGTGCAACCTTGCTGCTAGAAAGACGCTGGTATTACACAATGTTAAGCAGTCCCAGCAAAGCTGAATATAAGTCCCTGGCCAAAACTAATCCAAATCTTCATGTAGTGACTAGTCATAATATACTAGCACTCAATAATCAAACGGTAATACACGCAGTGGTCTAATCATACAGTGATTTAGAAAATACAAAATATGCAGGACATAACCAAAGACAGGTTCCTGAGCAATAATAATTACTTACTGAGATATAAATTTCTAAAACCAAAAAATTTCCTGGTGTTAGGCTGCTATTACTTTCGAAAACAAAAACAAAAGAAAGCAACAACCAAGACAAAATGTGCTGTGAGTCACTCACGTGCATATTCGCTGAGCCTCGGCACTATTAAAGATGATGTTACACAGACACTTCTGTGCTTCAATAATCACTGCACAGCAAACAACACACAATCTTGCAATTTACTGACATTACAACACTACTCAGTGCCTGCCATCCCCTGCAGATAGGTGAAAAAGAGTAACAGAAAAACTGTGGAGTAAACAAGACAGACGACATGATGCGTTAGATTGCATGTGATATCTGCAGTCTGGAAGGGTATGCTGGTGACTGGCTGAGTGCTATGGAAATGGAGATGAGCAGCACCAAGTTGGCCCACATAGCTAGCAAAATGACTCTACACCATAGAAATTACACATCAAGCACAATGCAGTACACATGGCAGATTGTATGTGAATGCTGCCATCATTTCTGCAGTCAACATTTAGAAGATGTGCAACAAAAAAGGCACATTTAGTCACAAAACAAGGCATCAAAACGCCCCTATTTTTGTTAACTAAAAATATAAACATATCGGAAACTAGCATCACTACAGTAAGGCAGCAAAAGCTTTGCCCAAAACCAACATGACAACTAGCTGCATCATAACATCTGTTGTAACACATGGCAATCAATACCGCAAACATCCTGGATGGTGACACAATCATTCTCCTCATCAACGCATGACATGTCCAAGCCAGCATGGTTCAACAGAATCTTGAGCGCCTTCTCAGTTGTGACAGCTTCGAGCCCAGTCTTCTCACGACTCACAATGCGAATTGCCTCAAGGCATGCAACGTACAGCTGACTGCCAGCCTTCTCACTCAGCCATCCAACTAGAGCTTCAAGAAACCTCTGTTACACAAATAACACGAGTTTTGTTACAATAAAAACATACACATTTACATAGGTTACAATAACACATGCAAACTGCTGATAAACTCAGCTTGTTTCTTTGCACTTTAACACAGACATGTTAACATAACCAGTGTAACAGCTGTCTACGCATATACTATTAATGCACATAAAGCCAAGATAGAGCACGCGGATACTGAATGTTCTTGTAATTAACATTGCAATTTTCCAATGTCACGGGTCAGGCTAAAATATGCCGGGAAGCCGGGACAGCTAACTGCCTTACTAAGGAAACCGAGCTAACTCACCCGCTTTACCGCAGATGTTAATTCAGAAAACTGAAAGACCTGTACATGCTGCAACAAACACAGACAGACATTCAATATAAACAATTATTGCATAAAGCAAAGCCTGCAGCTAAACGTAATAGAAATGTCAACTTTACTAGCACTTGGATAAAAGCTGACATACTTTCATAGTCTGAAACCAGGGACTTACACTCGCCTTTGCTGAGACTGCTTTTACTGCTTACTCACCGAATTTCTGAGTACAGCTCACCTGGTAGCAGAATATCACCAAATTATAATCCCAGTAGTCTCGTACCAACTACTAAACCTAACTCTAATCCTGACCCTAGTCCCTAACCCAAAACCATATTCCTTACCACAGTCCTTACCTCAAAGGCCAACTGCAGTCAAATTATAAACAGTAGTAGTTGCAAACGGAGCCGACGTATGTTGCCCGTATAAAAGTTGTGATAAAGTATTTTCAAATAGTCCATAATAAAATAAGCCAGGGTACCAAATATATGATGGTTAGTTCGCTATTTGTGCTAATATTAATATCTTGATCGAACATGCTGAGCACCAATTTTTCCACCTAGATGGAGAAAATGGTTCCCGTATTACCATTTCCTTGTTGCGAACTTGCAATGTAATTTTGTCAACAGTTGTTTCAACAGTGGTTGTCTACATTGTCAAGCATGATGTCACTGTTACAAAGAATAACTATCAACAAAACCAAAATTTTTATTTATGCAGACAACAGATAAAATACCTGCTTTTTTCCCATAATAAATTGAACAGAGTGATTGCGTGCATGGCAGCCGTGTATGCTATCACTGACACTGCAAGTAAGTAAGTACATATATAAAGTGCGCTAAAAACTAAAAAAATCAGTCACTAGGCGCCGCAGTCTTCAGCTAAACATATCCGTTTTCAGTAATCGGCAAAACTCAAGAAGTGTTAGTTCAGAATCCTGCAAATGAACTGGTAGATTGTTCCACAGCCACTACACCACTCTACGACGTGCCGTGCCGCGCGACACCTATCATCAGTGAACTAGTGCCTGTGACGGCGGAGGAAGTCGAGAGGATGATCAGCTCATCACCGAAAAAGTCGTGTCAGCTCGATCGAGCCGCCCCTGACATGGCTTGTGAAAGATATGTGCATGCTGTTGTCACCGTCAATTGCCGTTCTGTTCAATCTGTCACTGACTACTGGCTGCTTCCCATCGGAATTCAAGGAAGCAGTCATCCGTCCACGGCTAAAGAAAACTGGACTTGATGCCAGCGAACGGAAAAACTACAGACCGGTGTCGAATCTGTCTTTCCTTTCCAAACTTTTGGAGAGGGTGATTCAGACTCGACTACAAGCATTTCTTAACACTAATGGCCTGATGCCTGAGATGCAGTCTGCCTACCGACGACACCACAGCACCGAGACGGCCGTTATGAAGGTGTATAACGACCTGCTGTCAGCAGCTGACAATGGTCCACTGTCAGCTCTGTGTCTCCTCGACCTGACAGCAGCCTTCGACACTGTCGATCATGAGCTGCTACTGTTCAGGCTTGAGCGTCAGTTCGGTCTTCACGACTCGATACTCCAGTGGTTCAGGTCATATCTCCGTGACAGATCATTCCGCGTCGTGTACAGGGCTGGTACATCAGCCGTCGTCTTCATTGTGTGTTCAGTGCCCCAGGGCTCCATCCTTTTCCCGCTACTGTTCCTTCTGTACGTGGCTGACCTAGTGAACGTGGTGGGTAAGCACGGCCTTCGACTCTACGCCTACGCGTAGACTCGCAGCTCACCCTGGATTTCTGTCGCGATGAACTTGCAGTGTCCACTGAACGACTTGAACGGTGCATAGAAGACATCGACCAGTGGATGTCCGCTAACAGACTGATGCTTAATGTTGACAAAATGGAATGGCTGCTGGTCGGCTCAAGACGTACTCTGTCCTCGCTAGACATCACCCGACCAGTACTGTAGCTCGGAGGAAATATTGTCGCTACCTCTGACCACGTCCGTCTGCTTGGTGTCGACATAGTGTCTGACCTCAGCCTTGACCGGCACGTGACTAACGTCAGTGCCAGCTGCTTCTATCATCTTCGCCAGATGCAACGAATCCGGAGATCACTGAACAACCAGTCTGTGACAACACTTGTGCATGCACTCGTCTCGACGCATGTCGATTACTGCAACTCAGTCCTTGCAGCGGCGCCAAAGACGACGACCGACAAACTACAATGTGTGTTAAATGCAGCCGCCGTGTCGTCAGCAATAATTGTAAGTTCGACCGCGGTCTCTCACAGATACTACATGACGATTTACATCGACTGGACGTTCCTGACCATGTCGCATTCAAGCTGATCGTCACTGTTCGTCAGTGTTTGAACAGCCGTGCACCGAACTATTTGTCGAACCATGTCATCCCAGTCAGCGCTATTGTGTCACGGCAGCGTATGCTCAACAGAACACACTGGTGGTCCCACGTTACAGACTGACCACGTACGGCCGTCAAGCATTTTCTGTTGCAGGTCCCACAGTGTGGAACAGTCTTCCTGTTGCATTCAGAAACCGACAATCAGCGATGCCTGCTTCCGACGGCATTCAAAGACAATTCTGTTTACACAACAGCGTCGGCTCCATAGTGTTTAGCGCGTGCGAGATTTTTTTTATGACTACGCGCTCTATAAATTTACATGACATTACGTGGACCAGCAGCAGTGAAGGATCAATCACCCAGACTTGTTCGGGTTCTACGAATGTCAGTGTCACACATAGCAACATTGGATGATCAAAGTCGTTGTCGGCAAGTGGTTGTGATGAGTTGGCAGTTGTCCATCAAGTACTGTGGTGACAAGGCGTTCATCATCTTGTAGACCAAAACGGCCATTTTAAATTCAACACGCTGCCACAATGGCAGCAGTGGAGTTGTCTCAATACTGGCGTGATATGCTCGCAGTTCGCACCGGTGAATGCCAGTAATGAGGCATGTGGCAGCACTTTGGATAGCTTGAAGACGTTGAACCAAGCTGTCGGAAACACTGGACAACAGCAAGTTGCAGTAATCAAGACAAATGCATACACGGACATGCACCTAATGTCAAACTCTGTGTCCACGGCTGCCATGTACCTAATGTTGTACTTTATGTGCATGGCCACCGTGGACGTAAATACAGTATTGGGTACACAGTCGCCGTGTCCCTAACGCTTGCATAAATTGAAATTATGCAAATATATCATGCATACAAGTTTTTGTAGTGCAGATTATTCTAAAACTGTAATAAAAATTTTTGACTGCAGTTGCCCTTTAATGCTAACAAAATAAGTTGAACTAGTTTGATTGTATCATTTATTATGTTATGTATACAGATGAGGGCATAGAGGCAACAGCCTGCGCCCACAGTGCCGATACGATGTGTACCGATACACTCACGGTTGTAATGTCAACAAATTGCATGTGTCACGTTATTTCAACTGCAGACCAATCATGTGGCCCGATGATGCTGCCGGGATTATAATTTGGCGATCTTCCCATACCGGCACAGGCAGCTGGGACTGTAATACGCTATACACAATGCAATAGACTTCAATGACCATACTTCTGGTTAAGTGACCCACCTGTAACGAGACAGAATGCCTGAAAAACGAGCTTCGTGGAGTATGCAGGTTTCATCACTCTCTGCCAGCTACACGTATTATTATTTCAACGAAATTAGTTACCTATACGCCGCAATCAGCTTTGGCAGTATGTCATACCTTCACGTTGAAGTCTTTTAGCAGGTTCAGCGCATCATCTTCTGAACCGGACTCCAAAGTAGTAAGAGTGTTTTCGTTCATATTGATATAAAAATAAAAAATAAGCGTCAGGTGAAAGTAGTTTTATTGCAATTAAATCGGCCAATTATAACACCTTTACAACAATTTCCATCCTCGAAAGCTACCTACAACACCGCCAGATGACGCCTTTAATGTTTATGTTGATCAGTGAGAGGTCATCGTGGGGTCAGATACATATTCATGAAACACCTAACAGTTCGAATTTTGGAAGTAGGCAATCGGCAATTCGAGAAGAAACTCCCAAAGCAAACTCAACAGAGAATTACGGGCGCAGGTGTCTGACACCTCTAAGTCCGCATCATTATTATATATTATCATAAACAAACAATATCACTTTATTACAGAGGCTGAGCCGTGTCCGTCGGTGAGGCCTCGTCCGGTAAGTTATCCGGTAAGTTACTTCTTCTGATCGGTTTCCGATACCAGTCAGATCGGCCGTACAATCAAACTTCACTAATTGGTGCTGCCAAAACTTATCTAAGCGTGCTTTAAATGCATTAACAGTGCAAGCATCAACGATTGAATTAGGCAAGCTGTTCCAGATAGTTACAATGCGTGCAGAAAAAAATGCTTTCGTAAGTCATAATGAAACGAATGATTTTGTAATTTATAGTGGTTGCCTCTGGTGTTAGCTCTTTCGTTGAAAATAAGATCAGGCTCTACTGTTGTATCATATAATATTATGGGTTATTTTAAAAACTTCAATCATATCGCCTCGCAAGCGTCTGTATTTTAGAGTAGGCAGGTTCAAGTAGATTAATCTGTCAATGTACGATTTATTTTTCAGTTTAATTACTAGTTTAGTGGCTCTCTTTTGAATTTTCTCAATCTCTTTTAAATCACCTATCTTATACGGACACCAAACCAAATTTGCAAATTCAACATGCGGGCGTACCATAGATTTATAGAGTAATATAAAAGTGTGTTCGTCCAATCCATGTATAGGCCTATATGAAATTCCTTTTAATAATACCTAGGACACTGTAAGCTTTGTTAATCTTTCCTGAGATATGATAACTGAAAGTGAGATTGCTGTCAAAACGAACCCCAAGATCAGCCATGGATTTTACT
>Ga0126335_1003244_pt1 | contig 10061 bp, 7 predicted proteins | sample OlaspJWI45metaG_FD_108409 | JGI IMG/M metagenome (GOLD analysis project Ga0126335, IMG submission 108409) | Marine gutless worms symbiont microbial communities from Oahu, Hawaii - Olavius sp. 1 OAHU.JWI-45 metaG | ecosystem: Host-associated > Annelida > Digestive system > Unclassified | place... | reverse complement strand
CACCACGTGTGCTGATCGAAGAAGACTCAGCTGGTCGTCACTTGCGAACACCAGTGCGGAACCCCGCAGCGATAATTTCCAGCGCTGCGACCGGCAGAGTTGGATCTCGTAAGTTTCAGTTGCTGCTTTGAGTTGCCTCCTGCAGTGTACGCGGGTCCCCCCGTCCCACAGTGACGTTAACTCTTACGTGACCGCGAACGTTTATTATGTTACATTTCGCTACACATGCACATGATGTTCCCGCGTTTTCCAGTCCCGCGTTTTTAGTCTCCCCAGCACCATTATGTCTGTCGAGCAGGATTGGTAGTAGAGTCGATAATATAGGCCTACGGTAATAATATGGCGAACACCATACCTGACGACGGAAAGTGGCTGGAGGAAAGCGTTTGGTTGAATATGTGATATGTAATCAGCGTTGTTGCACAGCAGCTTGGATAACGAAAACTTTTTTATTTCTGCCAGCTGATCTGTAAGCGTATGCAACAGTGCAAATGTATCTTCCGCATCTATAAAGCTCTTTGTGTGTCTGTATATTTGTTAGCTTATAACTCAGGAACGGGAGGAGCAATTGTCTCAAAATTTTTAGAGCAGCTCCGGGGTGCCGGGTTTATATTTAGCTGCAAAAAAGTTAAGGTCAGGGTCTTGGGGGTTGGAGTGAAAGGGTTAGGGCAGATGGGGAAAGTGGGGATAATGGGGGGTTGGGAGTGTGGTGAGAAGGGGGTCTGACTGGGCGGGCAGAATAGCTAGTCAACAATAAAATGCTAAAAAAATAAGTACATCGCGCATCGTGTACTTTTGATACACCTATAGCAATGTTCCAATTAGAAACCTATGAGTTTCCGACGAAATTATTACATGACTACCACGCCACCGCCGTTGCTGCTAATGCTGATAAAAATATTTATTAAATCAATAAAAATCAAAATATGACATAAAACCATTATTTAAAACTTTACTTTGCAGTTTATTGCACAAGTATCACTGCGAAGCAAAGTTCTAGATGATGGTCTCATGTCGTGTCGTGAAAACACATGTAGATGCAGTCTGATCAACTTTATTGGGAAAATTGCACGAAACTTTATCGACGCTGAATACCGACCACGGGTAAACGGACGTGGATTTTGGACGCCATTTTCGAACCAGAATCGATCTCCAGACTTAAGATCACGAAACTGCGTGGCTAAGATACAAGTAAATGTGGGTCCCACCATTGCTCCAGGCAAATGTTTCTCTGAGATTCCGGCTGCCCATAAGTCCACATCATCCACGTGTCTGCGTACACGACAAGCAAACGAAACTGATAAACGATACGATACGATGCAAGATGCAAACTGTTGCAGAAGACGCGCAACATCTTACCCGTCTTCTAGCGAACAGTCAAGTGTAAAAATTAAATAAATCAAAACAAAACGAAACAGAAACAAAAGGTTTTAAAAGTGCGTGTAAACCTTTCAAAGCGAAACTTCTAAAACGTTAGAAGTTCTAGTGGTTTATTGCGTAAAAAATACAACACCGCTGAAAGGTAAAAAAACGACAAAAGTCATTTCAAATTAGTGATATAGCTCGATGATATTGACTTAAAAATCGTTGTAAAACGCAATAAAAGCTATATGCAATGCAAATATTTTCACATATTTAAACAAAAATGCACATTCTGGTAAAGTTGTGTCTAAGAATCGGATGAAACAAATTTGCGATTCTTTTCTAAAATAATTAAGCGCGAAAACTGAAAACCCAACAAATAAATATTAAATGATATCGATACGAAAATAACATATTATGAAAGTTTATTAGCTAGTAATGCAGTTTATGTCATTTAAACAAAAATATAGGTAATACATACTCATAAAGCATCCGAAATTTGGCTATCACGCTTTCTGGAAGTTCTACCAAATCTTCGAAAGTGGTAGCTTTCTTCATACCGCACCACTGACGAAAACTGTTGTAGCCTTCACAAATAAGATACCGTACAAATATCAGTATAGGCCTTTACATGTACAGATAATGTAGTAGACATACGGTACATTCACGTCGTTTGCATAGCATTAATGCTGTTACTTAGCAAAGCAGGCTATACTGGGTGGTTCGCACATGTCTAAGAGCTCATACAGGAAATAAAACAACTTTAAATTCTAAAACAAACTTTTTTTAAAACATAACGAATTATTTCCGCAGTGCAGATAATAGCTCGGAGTGGCTACTGAAGATTGTAACCTTAGAAAATCGAATAAAAAAATACATCGCACATCGTGTACTTTTGATACACCTATAGCAATGTTCCAATTTGAAACCCATGAATTTTCGACGAAATTATTATATGATTGCCACTTACCACGCCATCGCCGCTGCTGCTAATGCTGATGGAAAGATATTTATTTAAACAATAAAAATATGACATAAAACCATCATCTAGAACTCTGCTTAGCAGCATTTTTGAATCAATAAATTAACTTTAATTTCTAAAAAAAATTTTAAACATAATGAATTATAGTTATTGAACTCCATCACCATTTCTTATCTGAACACTTGACCTCTGAGTTTATATCAGCCATCAACAAAAACAGGTTGAAAATGATCATTCGTCAACCCTTTTTAGACTGCGTCGAATGCATGAGATGCAGACTATTGTTACCGATAATCGCGGTGTCTGCTTGTCAGTCTGTACGTCAGTTTGTCTGTCACGCGGCTCACGTCGGCTTCACTGAGCAAAAACGGCTAAATGGATTAAGATACTGTTTGGCGTGAACACTTCTGGGGGCTTGTGGAACACTGTGTTACAAGGAGGTCCTGATTCCCCACAGAGAGAAGGAGGGCGAATTGAAGAATATTTTGCCAATTGTGGACCCACTACACATTTCAGAAAGGGCTGCAGCTAAAAACTTACAATTTTGTGCGCATATAGAGAGCTGGGGCCCTAAAGAAAACTATGCAAAAGAAGGTAATAGGAAATCGCGGGCGGGGTCACGTAACCTACTTTTGAATTTTGGGACGGACTCCCTCGTGTCTTCGGAACGGCTGAAGCTAAACACTTGAAATTTTGCGTGCGTACAGACAGCTGTGAACACTAATCAAAACTATGCAAAAGTAGGTCATACAGGGGTACGAAGCGAGGTCACGTGATTTACTTTTAACTTTTGCGACCCTTTATATATCACAGGAACGGCTAGAGCTAGACAGTCCTGTGCGTGCAATGTATGCAGTACATTCGATGCAGCCTTTGCCAAATTACTTTGGCCTCTTGTCAGTTTTCAATACAGTCGCTTGCACGATAATTGATATTTGCTACAGTATGACTGTGCAAATAACAGGCCTATTTCGATGAAAAATTTAGTAATTAGGAATAGTCTTATACCTAGCCCTAATGCTTTAGGCTTACAGCATAGGCCTACAGGTAGAGTTAGTTATTGAGAAATCACTGTCGCCACAACCAAGCAGTTTCGCTGTAATATAGACTCTATCTCTGACCACGTTGGCCATGGTCTCGTCCTCTTTGAATGTTGAGTGACGCAAGATCAGTTCCGACTCCATCAGGAGGATTATTGGCAAACAGATGACACGTGACTTGCTTGGAAAGAAACTGGTCGCTAGCGTGTGCACTGTCGCTGACCAGGCCCAACAGCAGCTTATCAGGCCCTTCGTATAGCTCATCCGGGTTGAAGAATTGCTGTTTACAAACATTGTAGTCGCCTACAGTAGATTAACAATTTTTACATAGAAAAAAATAACTTTAAAAAAAAATAATTAAATAGATAATATTCGTTACCCTGAATGACAAAATGATGAACGAATTAAAAATAATTATCAATATGAACAAAGTAAACCGCGATGTACGAGGTTTAATATTAGTATTTAACGGCAAATTAAAGATAAAATATGTGCATTGTGCACTCATTGTCTCTTTAATTTCGCGGCAAAATATTACACTTAATTTTAGTTGATTCTTTGTTCCAATACTTAGATTTTAATTGTACAAAAATTCTTGTTGTAATTTTCGTTCATAAAATAAACTTATTTGTTTTTCGCGGTTGGTAGGCCTACTGTGTCGGCATCCCGCTGTAACTGTGTGGCTAAAATATTCGCAAAGAACAATTTCATGTAGAAAAACTCTGGCAAGGGCTTACATCATTTCAAAAATGAGAGCATAATAAAAATGTGAAACATTTTACCGTACTAAGTGGAAGTCTATTGATAACATTATACATGGCGTCACGTCCGCTGGACTCTGTCTGAATCTGTGAGTGTCCGAATCTGAAGCCAGCCGTCGAGAAACTATTGGTGATTTCTGGATTGACGCTTGCGTCATAACCTACGTCAAAGCATCATCGTCCAATCAGCGCCGATTTATCAGTGCAGGTGCTCTGCTGTTGGCCAATCATAATCATCAGAACGTTGTCTTAAATATACATTTAGCAAATACTTAGCAGAATAATTTTGGCATCAGTGTGTACGACACAAAATTTCACAGTCATTTGGATTTTTTTCTACATATAGTTCTCTGCTCATGATAAAAATGGACTCCAGCGGCAGAACCGTAGTTCTGCTATTGTATGACGAAGTTGTATTTTTCACTTACAATTCGAATACTTACATACGACACGACTCGATTAAACGTATTCCTATACTGAATACACTCTACTAATCATCTCAAGATACCCATCAATCTTCGTACTTTTACCTCCATCACTCACGGTAGCTAACAATGGCATACGCTATCTTGTGTTTTGGCAAGATAACTATAAATATTGAAATTCTCAATTATCGCATAGTGCACATGCTTTGAACTGATTAAACTATAGCTGTGACTGCTGGCCAAAGTAATTGCGTATAAAATAGGCTTATTATATCTGAATTACAAAAAAAATACATCTAAATTGTATTTAAATATGTTATAAATTACGTTAGACACGCCATAAAACGCATTCTGAGTTATATCATTTAAATGCATGCCCGTAGCCAGGATTTTGTCAGTGGTGGGGCCAGTAGGTCTGCTGGGTGGGCCAGCAGTCATTACTCTCATACATGTACGCTGACTCCATGGGTCATTCGGGGCTCAAATACCACCCATGGAGAAAATATTTGGGTGCCCAGCAGTCACAAAATGTGCCCCCGTTTTGCAGTTTTCTCCACCAGTTTGTAATCTAAAACATTTTGTATGCTTGTCACAGTATACACTCCGTAGTTGCTAATTAGATGTTGCACTTTAAGGTTTATATTATATAATACGTTATTTGATGATAATTATTCTGTAAACATGCAAGAAATTGATCTTATCAAAAGCTTTTTCAACAAACAAGGTACCATAAAGTCGTTTGGTGGCCGGGCTCTGTCTAGACCAGTCATGGACATGGGTTGGGTTGGTATGGTTTGGGTCAAATGCAGCTGAACTTTTGTGATGAAATATTTGTGCATACTTTTCCAGGGCATATTTTAGTCATAGCGCGATTTCTCATTAGTTGATAAAAATGCGGCCGCTGTCAGATCACAGTTATCTGCCAACAAAGTGGAGAGTATTAAACTTTATTTAGAGACTTCGTGAGGCTGGGACGTCTGAGTTAACAGATTCAGACGTGCTTTGTGTGAAATTAATTTAAAGATACAGTGTCAAACACGTTCTAATACAGCACATTTTATTTGTCTTCGTGCATATATTCTGTAGACTTGTACATATATAATGTGAGTTGGGTTGGGTTGAAAAGTTTGTGGGTTAGATTGGGTTAGGTTAGAAGAAATGGACCCATGTCCATATCTGGTCTGGGCCCACTGCTTGAGGGCTATAAGCACTACCCCTGGTACGCAGACCCCTTAGCTGTGGCCAGGAGAATTGATGACATTGACAGAAAATGGGGAGGGAAAGGGGAAAAAAGGACAGGAAGAAAAGGAAAGGAAAGAAAAGAAAAATATAGATAAAACGGTAGAAATATTTTTAAAGCAATAAGTAGAATACCGGGTAGTCCATTGTAAAGATAAAATTATAGTACACTACACACTACGCATTTTTCCAGAAGACAACGACAGAACAGGTGTCGGGGTCTTGAACAGTGTCATTGAGACATTTGTCGTCTTGGGAGCCCGAAACAGTGATGTCAAGACATTTTTTTCATTTTCGTTATCTTTTTTCTGGACCGGCTGTGTACGTGACATGACTATCTGATAGACCGCACGTAGTGGGGCGGAGTTATGGTGTGAGCCACAGGCGAGCTGGGCGAAGAGGTCATCACTGGTGGGCTGGAGGACATTCGACTTATATTCGACTGCTGAGACTCGAACGTGTCCGACGTGTCTTGACTTTTGTGATTAATGTTTGAGTTTTGCTGCGGCAACGTTGTAAATAGAACGCGTAAATAGAAATGTATATAGCTATAAAAATTCGCGTTCGCTGTCTACACTCTACACAGCTCAGTACGGCAAATTATTTGAAGGACCGGCCATTCGGTCTCGACAACAGGCTTAATAGGTGGGGCCAAGCTTGGTGAGGGCCGAAACATTTTGTGGGGGCCATGGCTTCCAGCCCCCCAGCTGGCTACGAGACTGTTTAAATGTCTTTTTATTAAATTATTTGTACGTGAATGTAACGTGTGCGGTTGTAGAAAATGTACAATGCAATACAGATAATATACATGTACATTACAGTTGTTGGTGCAGAAATACGGATAAATGTTCTAACCGTTCCAATATCCGGAGTCGACAAGCCGAAGGCCGTAGTTTTGCATGGCATCAGGTCCAACAACAATTGGCAAATACTCATTGTATGTTATATGTTGAAATATAGCATTTACAATTCGACGACTTTCTTGGTAGAGTCGCTCGCCATCCCAGTGATAATTCAGCTCGTGTAACTTCTCCTCAATGCGGTTGTGTTCACGAACAAATAGAGTGTGCATTGACATTAAACCACTCCATTCGTTCTCACGACTGTCACCTTAACGAAACATAGACATTTTAGCTGAATGTCTTTCCTGCTACTCTTTGATAATTATGGGTTTATTCTAAATAAATGCGTTAAACAGTGGTACCCATCTTGTCGATAGTGAAAATGTGACCAGTAATCTGTAATATCTTGTAAACTGTGCGACATAATGATGTAAGTTTGTAAGAAAAAAATGCATATGGGCTTTTGATTGGTACTAAAGGTACTAAAATTAGCAGCATTGATCAGCGTTATGGCTGTTCTGTGATGTTTTTAACTTTTTTTGTGCCAGGTTTTGGAGCCTACCATCACATCAAACTGGCAAAAGTTATAAACCTATAATATCTGCCATACAAATATAGCGCAAATGCGTTATTTTTGAAAATATATACAACACTGAATTAGTTTATGAAAAAGCGGGTCGTAAGAAGCTGTTTCTACCGGTTTTAAAGCAGAAGTTGCCGCTGTCTCCACGACACGCTCTGTTGTTGGGATTCACAGGAAGCAGCGGCTTATTGCCAGAACGACTTGTCACCTTCAGCCGTCCTCGATCTACCACATTCTCAAAAAGTATAGCTCTGTTGTTAACGTGCAGGAAAACCACAGGTCAGTTACCTTTAAATGCCAGCGAGCCGCTATGTGGCTAATATATGCACATTTTATAGAAATAACAGAGTAGTCACCGGCTTCATCGTCATCAAATTATCATTATTTTCGTGTGTAAATGCAATATATCAACAAAGCGAAATCCAAAAGTTAAGAAACGTAACAACTTTTGTGCAACACGTTGGTTATTGATTTGCCGGTTTTGTCCACCTCACCAACATACTATTGCCACACTAACTGAAGAAATAATTTGATGTTTTGGGGTTATTTTGAGCGATTTGATCCGTGAAAAACTGCTAATACGATTACAAAACATGCAGATGAGATATAACCAATGAAAAGTTGCACCACTGTAAGCTACTACAACAGCTGAATGATAGTTGACTCGCCTGGTGTGAGCTCTCGCAGTTCCAAAGCGTCTTTTTGTGAATTTCCATAAACCATAGATGCGTCGATCCAGGACGTCAACTGATTTACCTGTTCCCTTGGACCTAAAATCCAATCAGAAACCACTCAGCGTTTAAACTTACATCTAAACATCAATTGCTGTTGCTGCATTTGTCTTCGAGTCGGACTTATAATTTTAAATATCGCTTTTATGTAACGACTAACGATTCTAGAGACATGCGGGCCTCGGTGACTGAGAGGTATTATTTGATATGGCCAAAGATCAGTAATAGGCCTATTCCTGGGCTGAGATGGTAACTATTAGATAATGTGACCAGCGCATTAGAGGTTTTTTTAAAAAATGATATGCGCTATATAAATTCATGTTTTACTTACTTACTTTACTTACTAATGGCAGCTTGCCTGCGGATGGGTTAGAGATCGACATTAACCGGGGCTTTGGCTGTCGAATTAGGGCAATAACGAATCCGTCAAATAGTTACTAGCGACTAACAAATGAAGCTGCTAGAAATTGTAACGCAATGTCAAAAACTGCGTAAATCAGCAATTCTACTATTTTAACCTGGAGTGCAGTTTTCATTTGGCACTTCCTGAGATCTCACAAACATCAAGCAGGGTTTGATACCACTGAAAAACGAGTCGTTTGCCGGCACGGTGATAGGAAAGCATTCGCGATTCTCAAGACCTTTCGTCTGGCAGCCATCGTCTCCACAACGCACGTTTTCCAGCTCGGTGCCTGTCACCAGGCCACCCACGCAACGAACGATAGATCGTGCACATTAACACTAAACTATTGCGCGCATCAGCAAAAATTTGACGTGTAAATAGCTTGTTTACACACTGTGGTCTATTCAAACACGCCAGTCTACAGTATATACAGGTTATTGGTAAAAGTGGATAATCAACCAAGCAAACATATCAGAAGTCAGCCCATACTCGCTGATTGAAGGACTGCTGCAGTTAATGTTGCTATCAATTGCAACTGGTTTGAACTAATGAAAAACACCAAACAGAATTCGTCGAATTAAACTTAAACATCAGTGTATGTTTTGATTAAATAACTATAATTCGGCAAATTATGAATAAACTCGTGCACATCAGTGTTAACCTGCTCTATATACTTAGGAAGCGTAATTGACACGTCCATTAGTGACATTGTTGATTTTATACAACTGAGCTTTTGTGTGCAGCATAGCCCTTTCTGTAATTTTTATTTTTATCTATACTTTTGTGTGATTTCCGTGTAAAATAAATACATAAATAAATAAAAAAAATCAACAACGATATCCAGCAAAATTATAATTTAGACTAATTTATTTAACCAAAAATCGGATCGGTTACACTGTACACAGCAGTTGAATTCAGACACAAAGCCGGAATGAAGAATGAGGAAATTCAGAGCTGACCCTCGGCATTGGCGGCAAGCATGCTGATGGCAGTTCTGGACAAGTCGTGATCAAGAAACTGTCCAAACAGCATGTGTATCGTTGTATGAATATTATCCTTGATGTTGTTGTCTTGATGCATCGTGGTACTCACCAGTCTGGCATTGGGCAGGTCGTTGCCACTGCTTGCTACGCGTGGCTGCGATATCGCTATGCACAACAGATATTGTGTAAAGTCAACGTATACATAACTAAGCCTCACTTACGAATAAAGAAATTCGAAGTTGTTTATGTGGATCGAACATGTAACGTTTTACTGCTTTACTCCTTTTATTAGGCCACGCGCATATTCTTATAAGTGAAAGGCTTTATACTTTTCACTTGATGTGTTAGAAATTTATTAAGCTTATTGGTTGATTTCGTTTGCATCATCTGTCTTCGAGCCACCCTTTATACCGGTCGCAGGTCGAAGGCCTGGCCGGCTGCGGCCATAGTAAGATCGCGCGCGTGCGCGCGTACTATTTCTATGTGCTTGGCCCCCGCTGACTAGTGTGTAGATTTTACCTGTCACGAAGTACTGAGTGACCCGTTATATCAGACAATTGTTATAATGGTAAAAAATACTTTATTCTGGTGTTTTACACGAACACCTTTATATCGGACAATTGTTACAGTGGTAAAAAATACTTTATTCCGGTGTTTTAGGTAGATAAATAACAAATACGCTGTAACATGTGCCTAAAGATTAGATCTGT
>Ga0126335_1003243_pt1 | contig 10062 bp, 6 predicted proteins | sample OlaspJWI45metaG_FD_108409 | JGI IMG/M metagenome (GOLD analysis project Ga0126335, IMG submission 108409) | Marine gutless worms symbiont microbial communities from Oahu, Hawaii - Olavius sp. 1 OAHU.JWI-45 metaG | ecosystem: Host-associated > Annelida > Digestive system > Unclassified | place... | reverse complement strand
TTTTGCGTCGAGAAATGAGAGACATCGTTGTATCGCGTGTCTCGATATCGTGAAGCGTTCAGACCTGTCTGACAGACGGAGAGACGACATTATAGTGTCAACAGTACTGTCGCGCTCAACTACGCTGCGTAGCAAAAATGAATTTCACCTGACATTATACGAAGCGCTGAATCCATTAACACTTTCAAAAGACTACTTAAATTCTTTTTATTTTCAGTCTCATACCCTGGCCTTTCATTCTCAGTTACAGCATGTTATACCTCTTCCTTGTATTAATTTGTCTAACGCGCCCTTGTAATGCCCCCCGTCATGTTACGGCGCGATATAAGTCGTCGTTTTATTATTTATTATTTTATTATTTAGAGCGATTTTAAGTATTCATGAATATCTCATGTATATTCATATCTATTATCCATGTCCAGCGTGGAAATTGTGTCGTTGGGTGATTGTGACGGCTGCTTAAATGTAGATGGTGACATTTGGCTGAATGCGTCAGTTATTATCGACTGTCCGTGAGCCGTGATGACGCAACAGCTATTTTTAGAATGGTACTGAATCTGTTGTGTGCGTGCGAAGCATTGGAGTTGGGCTGGATTTAAAACTTTCGTCGCGTGTAAATGTAATGTAGATATTGTATACGAGTATTGACTTGTTTGTCGTCACGAATAGTTATTTGTCTTGCTCTTTCACTGGTGCTAGAGCATCATTACGTGACTCGGAGCATAATTTACAACAGCTAACTAAGCCAACATTCAGTTGATAATGTCTTGATACCAGCAGTGCAGCATGATGGTGAAAGGAATTCCCTGCATGTGCTGTGTTGCAGTAATACTGATCTCTACTGACCGATAGCTGTCGTTACCATTCCACACCAGTGCGAATGGTTGTCCGTGAGACGCTACAGATGGCGGATTCCCTGGTCCGCTCAGAACTACGCGTGCCGGCGCCGGCGTCAGTGGAGCCGCTGACCGTTGACGTCCTGGGAGACAGAGATGCCGACAGCACAGTAACGACGAGCTTGAACGCTGCCGATGAACCCTCCACCTACCAGGTGATGAAACTGGCGTTTTGAAACAAGTATTTTTAAGACAGCAGAAATAGGTCTGTCGTGTTTTATTGTTATTTACAAACTCAAGAATCTGTGCCCATTATGTGTCTGCTGCAGCGGCTAATCACAGACGCACCGACAGACAGCACGACCCGAGTGATACTGTGCCTTTCGCCTACAGGCGCGGACGAATAAAAACAACTGCCATCTCTGCCGACATAGCGCATTTGTGGCTCTTGCGAACTTGCGCTATATAAATGCCCTTAATAATAATAATAAAAACAACCTGTTGTTGTTACTGACTGAGTAGTTGCTTTACTTACAGACTGGTGTCACATTTGTTATTTGCTGGTGTAGACGCTAAAACAACCGAACAGATTCGTTTGCAGTTAGTTCGCTGTCAAGGAACACTCAGCATTATGACCGTTTGTATACATGGCAAATGTTGGCAGTAATAAAGCTGGTAAGTAAACAGACTGTGGCTACCGGTACAGTACTGTAGTAATGGCAGCATTGAAGTGGCGCCGTCTGGCAAATGAGTACAAACTCGCCCGCGTGACAGATGCCCACGCTATAGGATCATGGGTCGCAATTGACCACATCTCTCATGCATTGTATGCACCCTAAAACATTTACAAAAATGAATTATAGAAGACGTGTTTTATGGCTGTAGGTGAAGCAGGGCGGCACTAGGCTGAGCTCACAGAACTTGGCAGCACTGACGACCGGCCTCAAGATAGTGACGTCACTTCGCGGTCATTTCGTGACCAAGATGAAATCCGTCGACGGGCTGAGCGCGTCATCACGCCGCTCCGAGGACGATGACGGCTACTGCTCACGCTCCAGCCTCGACAGCCCTGTCCAGATCACCCGTCCTGACGCCGTCTCGCCAACCGCTGAGGACTCGGCCGAGACCTTTAGGGAACCTACCAGCCCGGCTCCTGATCAGCGGCAGGAAGCTACTGGAAGTTGTGACGGCGCAAACGACGAGGTGAAAATAGACTGTAATAGCCAGACTGTAGCGGCGGTGGCGAATCTCGACCACTGCTATCTTACGGCTAAAACACCTTTACACGACGAAGCACCGGTCGACGATGGTGGCGACGTGCCGCAGTCGGTTCCAGACAGAGCGTCAGTAGATGACGCTGCCGTCTCGTCGTTGTCGACAGTCGGACGTCGTAACATCTCAATATTCGTAGTGCCGCAGCCGATGCCGTCGTCCGGGCTTCGCTGGCGTGCGCGTATCATCCGCGCAGACGCCACCTCCCCCGATGAGACTGATGCAAGTCACGATGCTTCGTCGACTCCCGACGCCGAAAAACAGCAAGCTTCGACCGCCGAGGCGCCGACGTCCTCGTGGGTGCCGCTGTCTGCCGCGTGTGGTAGAGTAAAACCAACCCTGGGAACGTCGGCGACCACCCACGCTCGGCAGTCGAGCGGGTATCGTCAGCGTCTGACGGTGGGGTCGCAGCTGGCGGCGCTGACGGCGACGGCCGACAGTCTGTCGCGCAAGATAGCGCGCGTCGCGGCATCGTCGGCGCGTACTGGGGGTCGTGAGGTGCGGCAGCGTCGCGGTGCGGGGACGGATCGTCGTCGTGCGGCTGACTACCATCTACGCGACCTGTCTGTGCGACTTCACCCGCTTGTAGACCACGACTACGGCGCGTTTGCGACGTTCAACGCCGAGGTTCAGAGTAGCATCATCTCGACGACGACTGACGGCGTCTCGCAGCTCGACTGGCGCAGTATTCGGCGTCACCGCAACACAGGTAATAACGAGCTATTAATCGTTTCTCTGCGTTGTCTGTTTAACTTTGTATAATTCATTAACCATTAGGGTGCATCAAACACCCTTGTGTTAGAAGTGAAGCCTATTAGCTGTTTCTGTTTATGCCTCCGCCTGTCTATTGGCGAAAGAGGCATCTGTCGATCGACATGTGTCACTGCGGTCTGTCGTCTGTGACCGTCTGTTTGGTAGGTCGGAACTGATAATTAATAGGCTGCATCGAATGCATGAGATGGTGACTATTCTTATTCGCGGTGTCTGTCTGTCTGTCTGTCACGCGACTTAAATCGGCGTCGGCACTTGCAGTGTACGCCGCGTGCCATGTGCGACGGGTCATTCGGTGCAGCGGCTGCAGCCTTCTCCAAATGCCTTTGGCCTCTTGTTAATTTGTTTTGTGATTCAACGGTGACATAATTTTGAAAGTCGGTAACAGTTTGACAGAGTTAGAGCAGACAAAACATGAGACAGTGTACTAGTCTGTCGACACGTAGTAATCTTCTTTCTCGTTTTGCATGTTGCATTTCATTTATCTGCCATTAGGCATCGAATGAATGACATTGGACTTGGCGATCGATATCCCGGCATTTGTCTGTTTGTCTGTCACGTAGCTTCGCTGTGCAAACACGGCTGAACGGATCGAGGTCCTACTTGGGGTGGAGACTTCTGGGGACCCAAGCAACATTGTATTAAATGAGAGTTCAGATTTTCTCCACGGATGCGATGCGGCCTTCGCCAAATTACTTTGGCCACTTGTTACATTCTAGTTTGCTTATATCACGTGCCTGTAAATATTACTTGCTTACTAAACCGTAGGTGGTCAGCCGAGACCTAAGCAGGGTGTCGCTGAGAGGGAGACCATCCAGCAGCCAGGCTTGCCTTCAGGCGACTCCGAGTACCGACCAAAGCGCAAGTACTGCCGCCGTCAGCAGCAGGACCTCGTCTACGGCCTAGGCACGTCCTATGTCCGTGCCAGGGTAGCCGCCAGCAAGCCACACCCGCGCGCCCCTGGCCGGAAAGGTCGTCCACCGTCCCTGGACACACGACGTCAGCCGGTCCCGCGTAAACGCTTCCTTCCGGAGTCACCCTCGTCCGCCAGTGTCGGCTCGGACGACGGCAAAAGTTACGTGAAAATTCCGGGCCAGTACCAGGACGAGTTTGTCTACTACGCGACGAAACGCGCCCGGGGACGCCCTCGCAAGAGCCTTTACGACGCGACCACCTCGAATCCGTCCACCAATACTGGCCACACGCCGTCACGCCCTACCGCAGTGGGCGGCATTAACGTGTTCGACTGGTACCGCGAGATGGCAAATACCGACAAAAGCACTCGCTTCGGAATACCTGCCGCAGCGTCCCCGGACGTGAGGGACGGCCACCCAGAAGCGTCTGCTGGGTGGGCTGATACGACCCCGGTGGACGAGTCCGCCGTGGCGGACCTGGTGATGGATATGCTCCCGGCTTCGACGGCCCCGTCGTGCAGCGTGAGCAACGACTACCCCGGCGTTACGTCGACGTTTTCGCGGTCTGAGCTGACAGTGACGGAGGAGGACGTCTGTGCTATGCTGCGGTCCCTCAATGAAGCCGATCTCAAGATGATCGAGTCGCACTTGGACAATGCCACAGTCGACCACGATGACTGTGCCACCAAGAACACCGGAGCACCGTTCGACAGTGTGGTGGAGAAAGTTGAAGCCGATTCTGGTCAGTAGTTTGGGACTTTGTAGGGCGTTAGGGATGGGCTACTAGCATGTTTTGTATATTTGATATTTTTAGCTCGGTTGGCTTTAGCGCAGCAGACTTAAGCATACAAGCCGTTCAAATGGCGTCTGTTTGTGTGTCTGTTAACCGTGATGTCGTAAATCGTACCCACTGGATAATGGATAGGCCTACAGAGACTTACAATATTGCGTGTGGAGGCCTACTGATGAAGTCTTATCACAAACCCTGAACTAGGTCACCCTGCACCATCTGTGTAGACTTTTTTAATCCTCTGCTGTTTGTAGATGTTATTTTTTGCCACACGCTGTAGTGGTTATATTTCTGTCCGTAAAGCACCAAGGATTGCCAAGTTAAGAGTTCCTAAATGTGGGTATTTAGTTACATTGTAGAGGCAGGTTTCAACCATGGGGCCCTTCCACTGAAATGTCGCGCTGGAACACTAAACTGACTCAACACATCTGATGCAGGTGGAGATGGGAATCTGTCGCAGTACCTTAACGACTGTGGACGTGACAGCCTCTCACAGACCACCAACACGTCTACCGGACTGCTGGACGTTGATGAGATCAGCGATGGTGATCTTTTGTCAGCTGACATAGGCAACATGCACGTCATCCTCAGTGACCTTCAAAGTCCAACCCGCGACCTCCGAACCACCCATCTCCCGGTGACCTCCAAGTCAAACCTCTCAGCACTGTTCGAGACCACCTCCCACGACTACCCGAGCCTCGAGTTCCACCAGACCCAGACCTCAATCCCGGAGACCACCCCGGTGGCTCCGCCCGAACTGTGCGTGGTGAACATGTTCTGGAATGACTTGCCAGGATTGTTGATGGATGGCCGCGAATATGTCCGCCTTGTGGACATTCACCGACAGGTTCTTCCGGCAAAGGATACCGGAATACTCAAGAAGCGCTGCTATATGCTGGGGCTGGATGTGCGCCAGTGTACGGAGCTGCAGAGAGACTTCCTTGTGAGATATATGAACGCAGCCAAGTCGAAGAGTACAGTGGTGGTCTGTCGTGCCGATGCTATAAACCTGATTGGTTTCTATGTTACTCCCAAGTCCAAGACACGACCCACCGATGCAGACGATGTCGTGATCCATACAGACCACGGTTGGTACATTGAGTCTGTATTTAGCTGTACATATGAAGGTTCATGGCAGTTTTGGCTCAGTGACTGAGAAATTTTTGTAAAATTAAGAATTAGAATTAGAACGGTATTGAATTTGTTGAGGAAACTCAGTTTTAGGCTGCATCGAATGCATGAGATGCGGCCTGTTGTGATCGATGATCCCATAGCGTGATGTGTCTGTCAGTTTGTCACAAGTGCATGACTTGCAAAATTAGCTGAACAGATCGACGTCCTGTTTCAGGTGGGTACTCCTGGGGCCCAAGGAACACTGTAGATCCTAGTCTCCCAACACTGAGGGTGAGGGGGAGTACCGTATAGAGGCTGTTCCGACTATTCAGTCACCTATGCTAGATGGCGCCACATTATGCGGCCATCACTAAATTACTTTAGTCACTTATAGTCGGTGATTTCCCCCAGCCCACAGTGGCAAGGAGTTTGAAACTGGGCATTGGGCACGCTGGTAGACTATGATAGGAGGCTGATGTCGATTCTATTCAGGGTGAGGGGTCAGAGGGGGCCTTCCCCTTCCCAAAACAGCGACGTTACAGCGGCAGGTCTTGTACTGGTTGTTTTTCAACTTCCTTACGCTGTGCTTAGAGGTGGTTGCCTTGAGTTTATTCGTTGTAACATGGTGGAGTGGTTCTAGTGTTGCTGAAGCCTGATACCGACAACCGTCTGACTTCCTTCAGTGCTTTGACTCTGTTGGGCTTTTTTCTGACATGTAGAAGTCGTTCCCGAATTGACTTACAGGGGTAGAGTTGGCTGTTAAGCCTTTACCCACTCACTCACTGCGTATGGTGGACGAAAATAACACTGATCCGGGTGCATTTGCAGGTGTGAGCTGGGAGTGTGACAGCGTCCACCATCCTCAGCAGTCAGCACGCAATGTCAGTAATCACACCCAGCAGCAGCCACTGATGACTCAATATCAACATCATCATCGTCTGTCGTCGTCGTCAACTGCGCCTCAGGCCACAGCAACACAGTACGTGAGATGCTATTATAACCTGGCCACCTGGCGGGGGGGGGGTGCTGGCCGCCTCAGGCGTCTGTCAGTCTGTGGCTTGCTGTATGTTAATGGACGGTGCGCGAGCTATTGCTAGCAGGTTTCCACGTGCTGTCATTTATTTTGCAATCAGCATTATTGAAACAAATGGGGTACAGAAGGTTAAAACACTTAGGACCGACTGCACCATCAAAGTTTAAACTTGGCATCAACAGAACTCGTTCAACTGCTAGAACACAGTTCAGTTTCGAATTTATGAACGAGTTCAACTGAACTTTAGTTTAACCCATGACCTATGTAGGTTACCTAATTTCACGAACTCTTATTGGCTGAATGAACATCAGAAGTACAGTTTACATGTGTACAAATCAACACTTGGTGTAAAGCAATGCAAGCGTGAAGAGCATGTGAAGCAGTGCTACTTATACTTGTCTGATAGACAGTTTCGCCTTCACATGACCAGCTCATGTCTGTTGATTAGGGCTGCATGTAACTGGCGGCTTTTTACGCTTCATTCAAGTAAAGAAACAAGAAAGCAAGCCGATGAATTTGCATGTGATGTTACTTATTTCCAAATAGATTTCGTTTCTCGTGTGTTTAAATTCAACATGCTGCTACGTCATGGCCACGTCATCATGTGTGTAATAAGTGCGAAATAACTGCACTTTAACGCCATTTCACTCTATACTGGTAATACATTTAGTAAAAAAATATCAACTTAGTATTTCATTTATAACCTAAAATAATCGCAATATTCGGATTTGATAATCAGAATGTAAAAATTAGACGTCGCAGATGCGTGGTCGTGCGTACGACAGACGTTAGTGAAAGCGGAACGGCCATGGGGTGGGCTGTGGCTGGCGAAGGCTTCGACATAAGCTGAAAGGCCGGGAAGACCTGCAGGCTGCAGGGCGTTGTGCCTGAATGATGCCATTGAAGTGTCAGTCATAACTGTAGCAGTGTTTTAGTGTTTTGAATTTTACGTATAAATTTGTTGGATTCAAAATTGAGAAATAAAAAAATCTGCATTGCATGTTATTTGATTATTCATATTTCACCCTCTGGCTGAAACTGAGAGTGTGTTTATTAAGTTGTGTTGTCTACTGAAATATACTTAAAACGCAGATTGAACAGGAAGTATTTCACGTCCAACCGACATGACGGCAAAAGTACAAAATCAGATTCTTTCAATGAAAAAGACAAACATCAGCAGCAGTTAACAAATTTACTTGGATGTTGAGTTGAGCAAGTCCACAGGCTGCAGGCTCAGATACGAGGTCATTTGGACACGTCGGCCATTTGGCTACGAGTAAATATCCAAGTATTTATCAAACATTTCTCACAACAGGGAATACTTTGACAGGGTAAGACCAAAGAAAATCAGTAGTTGAACTACCCTGAAACCCATGCTGTTGAGGTAGTGGGAGCATGAGGCAGACGCCACCTCCAAAAAGTCGATAGCATCACACCCACATCTCTGCTGATACCCCTTCTAACTCAGCTCATTGCTGATAGCACCGTTATTTTTGAAGAAGGCTTTGTCATGACAGTAGCTCAGTTTGACTAATGGAGTTGATAAAGCTAATGTAGAGGTAAAGCTGAGGGAGGGGACACTTGATATAGCACCTCTTAATGATACAATCTCATCACAGATCCGCTCAGATGTGGCACACATTGTCAAGGGATTGCACAGTTTTACCTGCACAGCCACATATCATCTGCAAAGTGAACCATATCTGCCTTTGTCTTGCCAGTTAAGGCTGGTCCTCATATACTGACCCCAGAGGAGTGGAAGGCTGAGTTTGCCTAACAGTGGGAGATAAGCGTGTTTGTGAGTTACCATCATTGCATGTGTGTTGCTGTGACAGTTTGCAGTCCACTAGAAGACGTTCGTCAGCTGAGAAAACATCTCCAGTGGAGGGGGTGAAGAGGTCGGAGCGTCTGCGTGACCGACGTGTCCACTACGCGGACATGGTGCATGGAATTAATTCCCGCCATGGTGCAACTGATGAAGCTGACGCCGAGTCAAAGACTGACAGTGACACTAGACTGCACCATCAGAATGCTGCCAAATTCGACGTTGGACATCATGAGTCATCTGCAAGGAGAACATCAAGTTCGGAGCGACGTGCAAAGAGTGAGGCAGCAGCCGAACCCATGCATGGAGTGACGTGGGTAAATAGTCGACGGAGGTCAATGGAACTGCGCTCGAGCACTGAGAAGCATATGGACGAGTTTATCGATAAACTAGACATGAATCCTGCTCTGACGGTGTCTCCCCCTGGTGGCAAACGACGCATCTCAGAATCTGATGCTGCTCGGCAAGATGGTATTTCACATACAGAGAAGGTTGAGCAACAGTTCGCAGCCAAACAGCCAGTGGCAAAGCTGAGCCGCCGTAACCGAGGCAGATTTAGGAATAGACATCGCGCAGCTGCCCAGCGACATAGACAGTTACTTGCGTCATCAGCACAGCATGCAGACACTTCACCCGGTCAACCTGTGGTGCACAGTTCATCGGAAACTGTTATCAGTAACCACAGTGTACTGAACACAGTCATCATTGATGAATCTGTTATGTCTGGGAGTACGGTAGCTGGCGGTGCATCAGAAGTGGTAAGTAATAAGCTGTTGAAGGTCGACAGTGGTGTAGTTCAGAACAGTATGCGATGTCGTGACAATTCCTGGAACAAATTCGTAAAACTGTCACCGAGAAAATATGCAGTGTCGGCTGCTGCACAAGCTTCATATAGTGGTGGAACTGAGAGTCATGGACTGAAGCTCGATGTGGGACTGGCGAATCTTGTTCCAGTGATGCACACGGACTTTTCGAGCCGAGTTGGTCGTCGGCACCATAGTCAGGATGGCGTGGTGCTTCTAGACCATTATGTATCGGCGGACGCAGCCTGCATTTGCTGCTGCAGTTGTTCTGAATTCCTTTCGGTCGCCGAGTTTGTCAGCCATATGCATAACACCACCCGGCTTAACGTGGGTTCTGTCCGCCGTCTTGGCCCTCGTGGGATCACGGGACCAGAGTGGCACGAATTCCAGCGTCGTCGAGCCCAATTTTCTGGCACTGTCTGTTCCACCAGAACGCCACTGCTGGAACAGGTCCGAAAGACTGCTGTTGTACAGGAGGATAGTACGCCCGTGCTAGCTGTTAAGCCGTGCACAGACAGTATAAAGGTGGAAGCTTTGCATAGTGGTGGAACTGAGAGTCATGAACTGAAGCCATCATTGGTGGGCGAAGTCGGCAAAAGCGTAGACAATTCACCCGTGTTGCCAGTTGTTAATGAGAATGCATCTAGTTGCAGTGTGGTCACGCTATTTTCTGGTCACGATGTGAAGGGCGCTGATATGGATGCA
>Ga0126335_1003242_pt1 | contig 10062 bp, 7 predicted proteins | sample OlaspJWI45metaG_FD_108409 | JGI IMG/M metagenome (GOLD analysis project Ga0126335, IMG submission 108409) | Marine gutless worms symbiont microbial communities from Oahu, Hawaii - Olavius sp. 1 OAHU.JWI-45 metaG | ecosystem: Host-associated > Annelida > Digestive system > Unclassified | place... | reverse complement strand
GTAAAAAACCTTGGGGATTGTGGGGGTGGGGGCGCCATTAGTCCGGTTGGGTTGGCGCCCACCCGGACTGTCGGTACCTCTGCCTCCATTATCTTCCCATGCTCCATAAAAATCCAGAAGACATGAGGTGGGGAAACCCAGCCTGAATGCAGCACAGTCCTATGCTAAGGCAGAAGGCAGACTGTTTCTTCTGGTACCGGCCTACCCGGGTTGTCCCGGAACAAAGGCCATTAAAGGGTGGTTGTTGTTGTTGTCTATGCTAAACTACAAAATTTTATTCAATTACCTCCGTCTTTGACAAAGTTATGGCATATTAAGTGCGGCCAGTGACACCAGTGAATTTTCCAATTTCACAACACATTTATCATGAGTTTTGCTAACTGACCATAAACAACAGGTTAAAACAGATTTTCTTACATTTATGAAACAGCAAACGGTTCAGTTAAAACATTTCTGTACGAAGTTTACATCGTATGCTCAAAATGTCTACCACTGGCCGAAATGTACTCGTTCTGATGTTTGCGAAAGTCGTTAATAGCTTTGTCGATTGTTATCTGCGGCAAGTCATCCCAGATCTGCTGCAGTGCACTTTTTCACTCTAGTGTGGTGTTTGGCTTTGAGTAAAGTTTGTGAAATGCCTGAAGCATTGCACTCAACACATGGTAGTCAAGTCGGTTGAGGTCAGGTGAATTTGGTGGTTATTGGTAGTTGAAATAAAGTCGTTTAAATCTCAACGAGTCGTGGAGAAATTAAAAATTCACTGTGTGGCCACGCTAAACATGACATTGCTTTGTCATATTTGGAGATAATTGAATAAAATTTCGTAGTTTAGCATAAATATGAATGTGTAATTGGTGTAGACAATTTTGATTAAAAATTCACAGCCGTTTTGGAAAATTTACAGAAAAACGCAGGAGGTAAACTTTTTGACTCGAAATGTAGATTTGAGCTCATATGTGTTTTCTGATGTGGTTAGTACTGCACAGGAAACTGAGATTTAAAAAAAAATAGCTCTTTGTAGTACTCTTGTCTAATCTGAAGTTTAGAGTGGCATAAGTAGAAAATACTGACACCAGTTCGAGTAGTGTCACATTGTAAGGACAAAGTATAGTAAAGCGTAGAAGAAATTGTTGAATTAGAAATGCAGTGAGTAGCAGGGAAGCAGGATGAATGCAACTACCTCGTTTTAAGAAACCTTTTGTGGCCTTGTCACTGGCCCACTGGTACTTGAAAGTTTGACCAATGTGCAGAGACAATATTAGTACAGTTATTATATTGATATGCAGTATTCAAAGTGATGTCAATTACTCTACCGTGCTCTGCTGCCTTCAATAGCATTTGCTGTGTAAATGGCATTTGTACTAAAGGTATCAGTTTAATTTGTTTTGCAGTCTGACATAACAGATGTTAATCAGATTTTCCGTGACCTAGGCATGCTTGTTCATGAACAAGGAGACGTCATCGGTAAGTTGATGTTTGTGTAGCATAGCATATGTGTTAATGTGATAGAATTTGAATTTGAATATTGTCCAAATTTGGGCATTTTCACCAAAGACAAAATTCTTTAGTTTTATAGCATCTGTTTCAGGGAGATTTGTTATGCTTCTGAACTTCCAACTGAAGCCATTAAAGTGCTGTGTCAAGTCACTGCAACTATCCTGCAGTTGATCTGTTTACAGGCTTCAGCTGGAGCAAATGCAGTACCATTGCGCGCTTATTGCTTTAATGTTGTTCCTCTGTAGCTTTGGATGAGACGAATGCCCTTGGCAGATTTCAGTCCGCATCAACGTGGGTTTGGTTTTGTAAATCCATGTTAAATATTTCTGGTAGATTTTAACACATGCCTGAGCAGAAGTGTACCTCTGTGGTGGTGATATGCACACTGATCACTGACTAGTAGACTGTGACCATCAAAGCTGTTTAGGGCCAATTGCACCATTAAAATTTAAACTTGGGATCAACAGAAGTCAGTCAGCTGGTAGAATGGGTTCAGTTTTGAGTTCATTGAATTTTGGTTGCACCACAAATTTATGAATGAATTCAGCTGAACAACAACAACTGTTTAACGGCCTTTGTTCCGGGACAACCGGGTAGGCCTGTACCAGAAGAAACACTCTGCCTTCTGCCTTAGCATAGGGCTGTGCTACATTCAGGCTGGGTTTCCTCACCTCCTGTCTTCTGGATTTTTATGGAGCATGGGAAGATAATGGAGGCAGAGGCAATGACAGTCCGGGTGGGCGCCTCCACCCCCACAACCTTCCCAAGGTCTTTTACAGGCCGGATGCCCTTCCTGCCGCCCAACCAACATCGTCAAAGCACTGAATTCAACTGAACTTGAGTTTTAACTCATGACCTATGTAGGTCACCTAATATCATGGACACTTATTGGCTGAATGAACCCGTCTGTTGATTAGCCTTCACATATCGAAGTATATGAACAAGGAAACAAGCCAATGAATTCACATGCGATGCTACCTACTTTCAGATAGATTTCATTTCTTGTGCATGTTTCAATTTTAACAGGCTGCTGTACGTCATGGCCACGTCATCATGTGTGTAATAAGTTCGAAATAACTGCACTTTAATGCCATTTCACTATATACTGGTAACACATTTGGTAAAAATATTGACTTAGTATTTCATTTATAATCTAAAATATTCTCAATATTCAGATTTGATCATCAAAATGTAAAAATCAAACTTCACAGATCCGTAGTCATACGACAGACGTTAGTGAATAGCCACCCAGAGTTGCGGGCTGTGGTTGACAGGCTCGGGCCTACAGGGTGTGGTGCCTGAAGGACGCCCTTGAAGTGCCGTTCTTGCTTGTAGCGATTTCCCGTGATTTTTGCAGTAGTCGACAGTAGATGGTGAACAGTCAGCTTCGATAGGCAGCATTGTGCACGAAACTCGAGTTCAAGGCTGAATTAAAAATGGTGCAACGCACAATCGCTGTGAACCAGTTTACAGCAGCCTACTTGATCAAGTTCAATGCTGAACCACAATGGTGCAATCGGCCCTTAATGAGCTGCAGTGAAGCCAGTCAGATGATGTGCTGCATTGCAGACAGCATAGAAGCTAATGTTGAGACGGCAGCAACAAGTGTAGAGGAAGGCAATGAGCAGCTTCGACAGGCTCGCAAGCATCAGGTATCGCTGCTCTGTTTGGCGTTCAGGATGTTGCTGTGTGTCTAAATTACGAGAGTGTTTCTGTTGGATGAAGAAATATAGTAGTAGCGTGCCCGTGTCCCATTAATGTGTTTATTGGTTTACCTTAACAACTGAATGTGTGTTTATGTAATGATGTTTTGTTGTCAGTGACTAGGGTTTACTGTCTTGTGTGACTCATGGCAGTATCATTTCTGGGATTAGCATGATTCAGTGGCATTAGCTTATAGAACATTTTTGTTTGAGCGAACGAGTAAAGGCTTAACATCCCACTCATTACATTATAGGTCATCTCGGGCACAGTTTTTACAGGGCAGATGTCAGAGCATTGTAGACAGTCAGTTTTTATTTATTAGAAAAGATTTGTGAATTTGACTTCTGCATTGTAGCATATATTCAACTTTGTTTATGTTTGTTGCAGTCGAGTGCTCGGAAGAAGAAATGCATTATAATAACAATTATTTTAGTGATACTTGCCATCATTGTCATCGTTCTGGCTGTCACACTGTCACAAGGTTTCTATTTTATTATGCTTCTAACTATATAAAGATGTATGTCCTTGCCTCAATACCAAAAATATTTTTTTTGTTTTAAGGTTTCTTATTTTCTTACATCTATTGTTACAAAATATATATTGCCAGAATAGAATGTGTCAGAAATCAGATTTGTGTATAGAATGCTGTTATTGCAGTTTTAACATGTTGGTGTTATTTTATCGTTTAACTGGCCTGTTTTTGTACTTGTACTTGCTATTGGTGAAATTTTCATAGAGATAATTGGATCAGAATTTTAAATTAACTGTCTAGTGTAGTTATGTCTTTTGCAGTGTTACTGATGTCAAGGAATGTCCCTCAAGAACAGTTAACAAGGATCTATTTTTAAGTCCTTGTTCTTGTCTTCGAACCTTAAGTCTTTGACAGCAACACTGGTCTTTTTTGTATAGAAACATGTTACATCCTTGAGCAAGCCCATCCATTTTATACAAAAAAGATGTTTGATTAAACTATGTTCAAAGGGAGCACAAACCTGCCTTGTTTGTGACCATGACCTTGAAATTAGTCTACAAAAACTCATTTTATAATAACTGTGTAATGGCCACTGTTAAATGACACATGTAAAACATCAAAAATTAATTTCATCATCTCACTAGCCATGGACACAATGCACAGTTCTTATTATGTCCATGGCCCTTGAGGTAATGAAATTAATTTTTGCTGTTCTAGCTGTGTCATTTTACAGTGGCCATTACACAGTTATTATAAAACGACAGTTTTGTACGTTAACACTTGCAGTTTACTATTCTATTTATCTACATGCTTGCATTAGTACATGATTTTGTTAGAACTAATGCTAGCTTCACTCAGACAGGAAGGTCAAAATCTAACGGCAAGGCAAAAATGTTTTTAGTTTCGTGACGTATTTCGTTAGTAAAGGTTGAAATCTATGTGTTTGTCAAATATCGAAGTGATCGGTCAATCTGTGGCTGAGACAAAACTACTTCCGGTTTCTGAAAACAAAGGGGTCCCATAATTCAAAAGTAGGTCACGTGACCCATCCTTTGACCCCGTTTGACCTAATTTCCATGTTTTTGGTTAAGGCCCCTAGCCCTCAATATGTGCACAAAATGGCGTCACGATCGGCTTTAATTCGACTGAGATCTTGCTGTTTTATGATCTCGCCATCTTGGCTTGAAATTGCCTATTCACGCCCATTTTGGGGAGTTGGAACATATTTCTTCTAAATGGCGTCACCCCTCATATTAACCCCCAAAAGGCACCTCCTTGCGTAGAAACACGTCATTTGAGCCATTAAGCGTGTGCGCCAGTGCCATAGTTGGACATGTGGAGAGGGTCGAGAAAAAAATAAGGGCAGTCAAAAAGTCATAAAAGTGTTATATTTCACGTATTTGGGGAGAACTCCACGCCAAACCGATCTGCCCCGAAATTTGCATGTAGGGTCATGTCCTAGATGTAGTCACGTGCCAAATTTCAGAATGAAATTTCGAGGGGTGACGATTCTACAGGGGGTCGAAATTTCCTTTTTTTCTATTGATTTTTGAATGGCCATTGCAACAGTGCAGTGGTACTGCGCTGGCTTTGACCTTGTACCCATGACCTTGAAACTGAAATGTGATCTAGATATTCTGAAGGTGTATCTCCATATCGAAAGTGACATTGCTGGGTGAAGCCATTCAAAGAGTCTGAATTGAAAAACTACGAAAATAACTCTCAAGGTCAAATGTTTCCAACTTCCAACCACTTTTACTGTTCACTATGGGACATATTCCTACCAAATTACATCAATTTCGGATCAGTAGTTTTTGAGACTTTGTGCAGACACAGACAAACACCGTGAAAAACAACACCTGCTTGCGTGAGAGTGAGCAGCTTATGTATGACATACTGTTAAGGCAAGGAAACAAGGTAGACCAAGAGTTCACTGATTTAATGACATGAAACGTAGGACAGGACTCTTGCTAGCTGAATGTGTGAGAGCTGCACAAGATTGACAAAAACATAAGAGGCAAATCACTGCTTCTGTTTTTCAACTTGCAGGAATAAGGATAAACAACTCCACCTTTTTAATACTTAAAATGTCGCTACTGTACGTATTTCTTTCATCTTGGATTTGGTTTAGCCTTTGACAGTAGTCATAGCATGACACTGTTGTTTTGTGGTTGGTGCAGGATCATGAATTGTTCATCTTCAGTATTTGTGATACAACAACATACAGTTATGTGCTTGTGTGAGTCTGATAACTGATAAATGCCAGTCATTTTCACATGGCTGACCATATCTGCTTCCTGCATTGTATGCTGTATTCGTTGTTTCAGTGTATGCAGAGCTAATTGTTTATATTGTTACGCATGTTGCTTGCACGTGTTGTTTGTTTGTACAGTGTTAAGTTCGCTCCATTAACAGTGCGGCTATAGGCTATTTTTGTACAAATCCATCTGTCTCTGTATTTCTGTTAGCTGTGTAACCCAGCATTAAGGATTTATCAGATTCCTCCAGTGCCGGATAATCCAGCAACATTTTACCAAAGCTGGCAATTTCCGGAATCTGGAATCCGGCAATGAAAATCTGGCATAAAACGCATGAAAGCACAATCAAAAAGTGGCCAAATACGAAATTCAAGCGGTTATTTATCAGAAATTTTCTCCATAACTGAATTATGCACACACCACACAATTGCATGTGCACATGCTGCGTCAGGAACATCCCGTCAAATTGAAGTCCAGTCAGAGTGAATGCACGTCAGAACAAACGAATTCCTGTGAGTTGGTGCGTAAAATCAATCATATTCAGTACCCATACGTTGCAAACTACCAATAGTGACATCAACATATTAGTTATTACATGGCATTTTACAGTAGATACGAGTACAAAATCTGGGATCCAGAAGATCTGAAATCCGATAAACGAAATCTAGTATCTGGAATCCTGCAAATGTTGAATGTGGTACATCCCTACCCAGCATGAACTATAATGTATCGAGTGGGATGTTAAGCCTCTAAGCTTTTTCAAGCCTCAAGAACGAGAATACTTGACAGAGGACAGATTGGGCCACAAAACCTGGGTCATTAAAATGCAAGGGTAAGCACAGTCGCTCTGACTTGGCCAGATTAAAGCATTACATCTGCACGTCGATGGCATTTGCAGCCTGAAGATGTACGAAGTGTGTTCGAAGGACAAGGGAGTAGGGAGATGACGCCCAGTGCTGTAGGCTGTAATCGAGATTCAGCGACAGTATTGTGGCAGTTGCCTAGGTAACATCTCTGCTTGGCCAGCTGTTATTGCTACTGATGGCGAGTTGTAGAGGTCAGTTTACATAGGTTGGCGAGAGTGAGAGGTGGGAGTGGCGACTTAATGAGGTAAAATGTATGGGAGGAAATCCGTCCTGAGCGTCGGTATACCAAGTTAATGAGGGGTGAGCCGACAAAGTTTGAATGTATTATGAGGTGATAGCCATATGGATTCTGTCAATGCTAGAGTTACAGTTACCACTAGTTCTTCCCCTAAGAGGTTTTGTTTTGTTAGCTGGGTTACAGGCACCAAGGTTTGGAGGGCTGAGCTGCACGGTCCCCAGTAGAACCAGCAGTTGTGTAGATGAACTAGTGGTAATTGTGACTGTTATTTCTCATGGTTTACATTACAAATGCAATAGTTAGAACAATATCACCATCTACCTGTTAGTTTTGAAGTGTTTGTGCATTATCAGTTCAGTTAGTTCAGTTATGCCTTGTCACTTCCAGTGCAGTATATGCCACAGACCACTCGTCTCCACTCTGCTGTGTCTTGTGCTGCCGTCTCCATCTTTCTCTAACTAAACCTGAAGCCTGCTGTTCACATTTCTCTCTCTAGATCTTCTTCCCAAGTGTTTTTCGGTCGTTCTCTTTATCTGTGGCCTTGTGATAGCCACTGTAGTACTTGTTTGTCAATGCCGTCATCGCTTTGTCTGAGTGTGTGACCAATCCAGTTCCATTTTCCTCTTCAAAGTTGTTCTAAGACTGGCTGTTGACTCGTTTTTTCCACAGTTTCTCGTTGGTTATCCTGTCTGGCCAGTGTATATTCAAAATCCTTCTCAGGCATTTATTGGTGAACACTTGAATCTTATCTACTGTCCTCTGTGTAACTGTCCAGGACTAGATGCATAAAGTAGGATTGCTTTCACATTGGAATTGCATAGACATGGCTTAATTGATGACTTTAAGACTAGTTTGGTGAAACAGGGCTATTCAAATCATAGTTATATGTAGTAATGGGTAGTAATGGCTATGCGTCTGACTTTAGCAAGGTTATTTGACTAGACATAGGTACCGGTACAACTGAAAATTAAAAACATCTTTTTAAATGGTGCGATAACCGGGGCTTGTTATGTCTGTTGCTTATCTGCGTTTGTTATTATCATGTATTACTGACTTGCAGTTATATATTTGCCTTTGAAGGACTTTCCAAGACAGCTGGCAGTAGCATAAGCTTAACTTGTAGGCCTAATATTTATAGTAATATTGTAAATGCAATCAAGTCTGAAAACTGCGTTTACATGGTAGTAACTAATATCTCGGGAAAAAAGCTGAGTTATTCGTGCACCGTCTTTGTAATATTGTAGAAATGCTGTGTTTGCCGTATGAACTAAGAGAGGTAATGAAAGTGTTAACCTAAGGTAGTGCTCGCATTGGTAAACTGGCGAATTGAATACCGTACTGGATTGTGTCACATCGTCTTTGCTGAGGAAACAAAGTATAAACTGTATATTTTTGAATAATATTTTTTTATAAACTATAGCCTACTTTTAGTTAGGGCCTTACCCATCTGCATGCATACAATGATACAAAATTTCATGCCGCTAGCTGCAGCCTTCCGGAAATAAGAACGGGGTCCCAAAATGTAGAATTCGGTCACGTGACCCCGCCCCCGAACCCCTGTGGCCTACTTTGCGTAGTTTTCGTTGGGGCTTCCATCCCTCTATGTGCATGCCAAATTTAAGTCTCTAGCTTCAGTCCTTCCGGAGATACAAGGCTGGTCCCAAAATTTAAAACTGAGCCCCTCCCTGTGAGGGGACCAGGTCCCACGTCTAACACAGTGTTCCATTGGCCCTCAAGAATGTTCACCCCAAACAGCATCTTGATCTGTTGGGCCATCTTTGCACAGTGAAGCCGAGATGAGCCGCGTGACTGACAGACGCCGCGCACATCGGTGAGAATAGACTGCATCTCGTGCATTCGATACAGCCTAATAGAATTTACACCACATATGCATAGCCAAAGATGAGCTGGAATACTCGCGAATGGCATTCAGCAACAGGCATCTTCGCATCCTACACCAATAGTATGACGTTGTCGTCGCGTTCGTGTCCTATGCGAAAGATGTGTCGGATGCGAGTTGACGTCTGACAGCACGAAGATTTGCGGCTGGCGTCGTTGTAGGGAGACGCTCCCAATCCACTCTTGACTGCGTTGTCGACAGAGCTCTAAGTCAACGTGGCAGCTGCATCGAAAGATCTTGATGGGCTGGCGTCTCGTGCTGGAACCCGGAAACGTGGCCTGAGATATCATTTCTGCGGCGCAGAGGTATAGGGCAGACCGGTAATCGAGATGATCTCTTCGTTTTAGACGAAATGCTGCCACCTGATATAAAGTATCTGTTTGCCTCTGGCCATTCATTTATCAAGACTTCAGGATGCTGAACAAGAAACTGGCTGTTTCCGACGACTAGAACACCTTCCATCGCACGTCGTTTTTTGCGTTTAATTTTGTACGTTGTCCTTGCAGTCGTTTTTGACATTATGCCACCTTAATCACATTCGTTTACTAACTAACTGACCTATAAAGTGTCGAGTGGGACGTTAAACCTCTGCTCACTCACTTACTAACTAACTAAGCACTGTCGTGTGTCAAGTTCTCAAATGCGTGCAACAGCGCAGTTAATGACGAGAGCCTGATAAACTTCGTTAAGTCGACAACGACAACTCGTCACCCGAAGAAAAACAAGCCTATAACAAAGCAGAGTTTCCTTCTGTATCTGAGATGTCTACTGTATATAGGCCTAACAGTGGATTTTAGGGATGTAGGATACATAAACACAAACCAGGTTTGTTAAATGCCATTTTAGGCAAAGATCTAAATTGACCGAAAACAGTTTTATAATGAAAAGGCTGTTCTTCAATCCCGCAAAGGTGAAACTCGAACTTCGCCTATTATGACGATTGCGTTAATACAGTAGGCTTATAGATCTGTGCTTCGAAATGCCTTACAAAGACTTTCACTCAATGTTGTTTGCAATAAAACTTCTTTGGTTGATTTTCTGACATGTGAGTTTTGATACTCATATTAACCTAGTTTCCAATGCGACATAAGCTGTTGATATCAGTCACTGTTAGATGTGAAAATAAT
>Ga0126335_1003241_pt1 | contig 10063 bp, 12 predicted proteins | sample OlaspJWI45metaG_FD_108409 | JGI IMG/M metagenome (GOLD analysis project Ga0126335, IMG submission 108409) | Marine gutless worms symbiont microbial communities from Oahu, Hawaii - Olavius sp. 1 OAHU.JWI-45 metaG | ecosystem: Host-associated > Annelida > Digestive system > Unclassified | place... | reverse complement strand
TCCATCTGATATAATTTTAGCCTCTTGGCCATCTTTCTGCCAAAAATTATCCAAATTGGTGGAAATTTGACGAAGTTGTAACAAAAACAAATCTGTGCAGTTTTTTTTGAGACACGGTGTATATATATTGGTATGTTAATGTTCTTGTCGAGTCGTCGTTCTGAAATGACAAAGAAGAATTCGCTTGAGAATTCAGCTACGACCGCTTTCGTTGCTGTTAGTCGTGGGTGACTCGTGACTGAAGTAGCCTAAGCCTAATGTTTGGATCCGGAAAGTAGCATATAGCCATGTTTTGTTTGTTTGCAAGTAAACCAAATGCAATGTGCAAACGACGAATGTCGAAGGTGTTGTGGACATGCATGCAGTTACGTCGAGCAGTACACGTGTTCGAATGTGAGCGAGTCGTGGAAACTCATGAACGCCAGAATGTCTTTTCCTTCTGGGCATTCGTCGTTGTCCGCCTATGTGGCTGTCTATCTCTCGGTAGGCTTATACTGACTAATACGTTTCATTGTTGCTTTGAGGAGTGTATCGTGCCAGACCGATGTTTCGCGGGTAAAATTTAAGGCTATGCCTTCGGCCGGCTCATAAAGTGGTATACCGTACTAATGTGAAAATTTATCTGCGAGAAAGTGAAGCAGTTGCGAGTTGCGACAAGTAGTCAGTCTTTCCCGCTCAGGCGATTAGCTAAAACCGGCGACTTCTTCGCTGTACCGTTTTTCATACCAGTAGCAGAGTTGAAGGGGTACAGCTAAGTGGAACCAAAAATACTGAAACCCACTGTATTGCGACTTGTGTACGTGTGAACAGTTTTACTTTGATCGACGTCTGGGCAGCGTCTACTCGTCGCTGTGCAAGTACTTAGCTCAGATGGTGGTCTGTACGGCGGCGCTGTTTACTTGTCTCAGTCGAGTTACTGACAACATGCATCATCCGTCTGACGTCGTCTGTGGAGTAGTCATCGGCATCATCGTCGCCCTCTGGAATGTAAGAAATATGCCAATCACCGCGTAGCATAAGAAAGTAAAGCAACAAAGAGCCAGAGTAATTTGGCGAAGGCCGCTTTGAATCTTTTTCCATTTCTCAGCCTAAAATCTGAAATCCATGCATTCGTGTTAAGTTTAGAGACATTTTGCTCACATCCACGTATTAACCAACACACCGTTTTTGATAGTTGTACTCTTGAAATCGTTTAGCCTATAAATTAACATGTAATGTTTGAGGACAAGCAACTCTTAGTATACAAACATAGGCCTATAGACATGCAACAGCTTATAATTTCCGTATTAGCTTATTACGCTGATAACTGACCCTGTTTGTTTTACAGATTTTGTTGCTGAGGCAGCACTACACTTGGGCTCGTGTGACGTTATCAGATGACGTCACGTCATCAAATGACGTCATCATCAAGAAGAACAACAGAGTCAAAACTGACGAAGATATAGCGAAGGCACCAGTGAAGACTGCTGCAAACATGGAAATGGATTTTGATGTAGCGATCCAGTAGGCCTAACAATCACGCGGCATATACGCTGAGTATTGTATAGACTGACGTATCTCACTGAACATTTTAGACAGCGTGGTTTTGCCCACAGAAGCCTACAGTGGGCCTAGTAGTCAAGATAAATTGTAGTGCGTACTGCGTGGGATAGGCCTATGTATCTCATGTACAGTATAGATTTTGTAATGCAAGTTGTGCCTGGGCGTTCGATTGTAAGCGTGTTCACCGTCACCGGAATTTACAGTTCATTCGTGAGACGAGAAAGTAAACAATTCATGGAGTAGGCCTACAAAGAAAGCAACATAGTCACACTGTCACAGTGCACTGCAGTCTGCATACGCAGTCTGTGAATGAGTAGTTAGTCTAAACGTCTTTTTACAACTAAGCAAAAACAAGACACGGCTATATGCTACTTTCCGGATCCAAAAATACTTTGTATTAGTATTGCTGTTCCAACTACCGGTAACTCGATCTAGTTCACTCAGCGAGTCCTCGCCGTTCACTGCGTGACTGCCCTTTGCACTACACTGTTATTAACTGCTTATCGTTATTACCAGTTGACACCACTGCTTCCGCTTCACGCATCTGGACCCTTACACCGTGGTGCGATATTACTCAACCGAGTTGGCACTTAACACCTCATTTAGAAGAAGACGAAGGTCTTATTACTTATTTTTGTTAACCTCTTACCTGCGTCAGATGGTGACCGGAAGTTGATTGCGGCACAGAGTATATAATTATAAATGTATGTCAAAAGTGGTTGTTTGGAAAGAAAATATTACAAAAGTTGTAAACATTTATAGGTATGAAAGTATGTTCGGCCTTTAAACTTTAATGTTTTTGCTCGGGCTTTTTTTTAGAATAGCGGTCTGTAGCTTACGAAGTCTTACTAAGGTCCGGTTGCACCAACACTGGTCAAATCGCCGGTTAGATAACTTCTGGTTATCTTTTGACTAGTCAACGCAGATTGCATTGCACGATGCAAATTCACCTCTCGGTTAGCTAACCGGCGATTAAAGTTATAACATCGTTTGCTATTGCTGGCAAGTGTCACGTGAACTGGTCACTGTGGTAATAGGTTAACAGCAGACTCGTACAAAGTCGTATATGTATAAGCCTACCACTTTCTCTGCAATCTGACAAACAGACAAAATGACGTTAGTTTACTGCCTTTGTGCAACAACAGCACATTTTGTAATGCTGATGAGTTTTTAAAAAGCCAGTCCGTGCTTGTCTTGCTCAGTGGTGTTGTTGTAAATGAAACATTATGGTAGTAGTCAGTCGAATCAATACAAATTTTATGAATAATTATGAAGCACTGTGTCATTAGGCCTATAGCCTGGCAGGCAGATAGTTAGCTGCTGCTGGGGAGTGGGGACAATCTTGGGCCACTGCCTGGCTACTGTAACCGGGCCGTGACCCATCGAATTGGAAGAGCACGAGTACCTGTACTGCAATTTTGGATGGACATACGTTCCTACAAGGAACTTGTATATGGGAAGGTCCAAAATTGCAGTACAGGAAAGTTTAGTATTCGTCGTTGCACCTCATCGTTGCGTATGTGCAGAGATGAACATTCACAAACATGGCAGCCATATGTAGACAATAATGCGCAAATTACGTTTAATTTCTTTGCTAAATTTGCATTATTTGTGACTCAGTAGAGTCGAATAACATTCGTTATAGCGAATAGCGGCAATTCAAAAAATAACAGTGATAAACGTGAAGTGTTTGATTTCATCCGAAATTGTGTTACTAACTATATGGGCGTGAGTTGACAAGGTGTATATTGCACTTGGCGTAAGACATTAATATCAGTTTAGGGTTTGGGTTAGGGTTAGGGCCAGGGTTAAGGTTTGGGTTGCAGGTATGTGTATGGTTGCTGTACGTACTGCATTTATAGTGGACTTTCCCATACTGGAAGGTCTGAAATTGCGGTATGGGTTCTCATGCTCTATAGACACAGCCCATCAAATTATGTCTGTGATTATGTCAGTATGACTGTCGGCCGTGCTTCACAGTGTGTGGAAAGTTTACGGCTGTTTTTGACTGGAGCGAGTCAGTTTCTGAACTTTTTATCATCAAACATCATATTCTTTGAACTGGTTGATTCCAGTTGGCCATATTATTTGCATAGTATTGCTGCAATTGTTAGGTAAACCTTCGAATGCAATTTTCATCTGCCATTTTCTTTTGCATAAACCTGTGGTTAGTGAGGTTAACTGGAGAATTTTGGCTGGATAAAATTTTCTGCAGTTCAACCATAGTTTTGTCGCGAATTGTCGATGATGTAACCGGCCGTCAGTCAACAGCTGAGTTGACCAAGGGTTAAAGTTAACCAGTGTTGCTGCAACCGGACCTTAGTCATTAACCCTAGCTCTATAGTGACCATATGGTGTAACTGTTCGGGCTGCAACGATTAATTGATAAATGTTGATTATTAAAATAATCAGTGATTAAACGATTTTTTACAGTATTAATAATATAACCATTCTATTCTGTTGGATGTATATTGAACATTGCGTGTACCAGTCCAGCCTTTGGCTGCTATACGAAATAAAACCACTATTTATTAATACTGGAAAATAGGCATTTTAACGAAAATGCAGTGCTTAAGTATGTGCACGTTTACTTGATTTCATATGCAGATGTCTGATGCCCACATGAGCTTGTCTATGAATCGCCACAATTTTTCAGATTTTTCTTGTTGCTGCATAAATTGTGGCCACATAGTAGACCTGATTCTTGCATTGACAAGGTGTATATTGTACTTTTGTGTACAGTTTCTGAGTTTACATAAACAGTAGGTAAGTTTGTCAACAGCTATAGGTAGAGGAACTGCTCACTAGCGCTAAGTTTTGTCAAAGCTTACTTACTTATTAACTGTGATGATAAATCGATCATTGGCATCGATTAATCGATTACAAAAATAATCACAACTTGCAGCTCTAGTAACGGTGTAGACTATTTTGCAGCCAGCTGGCTGTTTCTAACCCTAACTCTAATCGTAGATGGGCTGGCGGCCTGTCTGCATTTTGATATTTACCCTGTGTAGCTCTATCCAAAGTCTGGCCCACACCTGCTGTGGCACTGCAGTGTTTGATCAGCTGCTGCAGCTGCGGTGTACACAACAATGGCACCATCTGTTCACCTAGGCCGTGAGCCAGTAATAGCATATGGTCTAACCCAGGCGGGGGATTGTTGCAGACATTTTTCTTGCACTTGGAAAGCTTTGTCCCGTCGTACCTTAAAACATAGTAACCTGTAAAAATGTTTAAAATCTTTAAACCAAAGAACATTAAAAGACAGTTTTTTAGTCATGTTTGCTTCAATACTAACTTGCAACATCCTGCCCCCACTGGTATGACCCACTTCATTATGGCTCTATGGTTTGTTTTTATCATGCGATAGTGCAGACTTTTCAAAACGCTCAAATAAAAACTTTTCTTGCTGTAAGTTGTGTTAATATTCTTATAGAAGAATGGATGACCATTTATTAGCTCCACATTTAGAGGTTTTTATCTGTGTTTTTGAATACACAGAAATTCTAGGTCTACAACTGCCACATGTACATCTCACCACGAGTGTAGCAGTAAAGCGCCATCAAATTCGAACGTTGATTATTATTATTAGAATATCACAAAACAAACATCAATTATGGAAAAAATTTGAGTTTAACATCCCTATGCGCTACTGTGCATGTGCAGAACTATAAGTGAGCAAGTGTGTCTGCCATTTTGTAGACATAAATTCGATGTTATTCTCATGTTATTCGTAGAATTTGCATTAGTTGTAATGCAATGCAGTCGAATAACGTTCTTGAATATTGGTGTGTCAGAAAATAGCAACGATAAACAAGAAGTATTCGAGTGTATCTAAATTTGCATTGCAAACACGTGCATGGCTTGACCAGATATGTATTGTGTTCAGCGTTAGAATCAGTTTAGGGTTATAGCGGAACTTCCCTTACTGTAGTGTACCGGTTTTCTTATTCTAGACACAGCCATTCTAATAAAAAGTCTGTGCACTGTAGGCATGTTATTATATTATTACATGTTGAATCTGGAGTGTCAATTACAAATTTTATGCAATTAGCCTACAACATGATTTTGAGCTTCCAAGTTCTATTAAATACATTTCTGTAACTTCTTGAACAAATTTTGTTTTTTAAATGAGAGAAAACAAGCTTTTGTACACTGTGTTTATTTTTGCAGACAAACAATCAAACATGATGACTCAGAATCATCAGAATGGAGATGCAGTAGTTGGAGGCGACAGTTTCTGGGATGTGAATGGTTACCAGCATGTCATAAAGAGAACAGAGTCTGGCATGCAGATGTGTGGAGAACTGTCAAAGCTTGTGTTGGAACGCTCAGAGATCGAAAAAGACTATGCAAAACGACTGAAATCTTGGGCCCACAAATGGAGGGACAATTTTGATCATGGTATTATTGCAGCTTAATTGCATTTGCATTGATAAATTTAAGACATTAAGACTTATTTAAAATTTGCATAAATGATTAATACCAGGCACGGGCCGGGCCAGAGGCCCAGCCGGCTGCGGCCAGAGTAAACTCGCCCGTATGTGGCCGTACTGGGTTTTTGCTGACTAGTGGGCAATGTATAAAAGTGATGGAAGTGTGTCATGAAAAAGCGTAACGAAATTACCACAAAAAGATGTTGCGCAAATTTGCAAAGGCCCCTGAAGCTGAAATTTGGACACGTTCGTCGTCGGTATTTGACGTCTTTTGCTGGTCTCCATTTTGAAAATGAGCCAGGATTGACAGAGTTAGATGCTGCCGAAGGTCAGCAAAATAGATTGTCCAGGCGGATTTGGCGATCTGAATCTGCAAATCTACCTTGGTCTTGGGCTCGTCGACAAACGGCCTACGCTCGCTTCTGTTGCCACGAAGGAATAATGATATCGACTCTCTTCGCTAGATCTAAATTCGTTACGAATCGCAATCATTTTCAGGTCATTGCCGAGACTGGGCCGACCGGCCAGCTCCACTATGACGGCATGGCAAATGGCGGCCACCTCTTCTGTCCAGAAGACAGACAATTTGGACTTTTCGGAACCTGCGATGCTCTTTTATGCTCAAGAGTCAACCACCTGAATGACACGGAATACAACCATAGCCTTCCACTGTATTCCAGCGCGTTGATTCATGTGTCCTCTCATCTCTACGTCGCTTCGAATGAGCTCTGCTCTCCGGGCGAGCGCCCGGAGTTTAGGTTTCTTAATGGTTTATAATCAGACTCCAGTAGTCGTACACTGTATGTCTTATCAAGTGGATCCTTTAGTCTAATTACTGTCAGCTTGATCAGTCTCGTCTGTCATCCTTTTTTGGATCTGCCATGGCTTTAAACTGTGAGCATAAATTTCAGTAACGTACCTGGTGATTAACTGAAATAGTTGCCTCAGTAATCAGTTTCAAACAACATTGTGTGAAATGTTTGTTGTTGTTTGTTAACCCAGAGTTAGCTGATGTCTTTATAATTCTGACATAATGTACAATTTTCCACTGAGTTGGGACAATTTTTTCCCAGGTAGACCTTTTCTTGACAATGTAATTGATTTAATAATGTTTTCATACTCTGCATGATTTGACATCCCACAGTCCCAATTAAGGCATATCAAAAATGTGATGTAATTAGCTAATGGACAGTATGCTGATTGCTGAGTTATGTTAGCAATATCACAATAGACTAGTGGAATTGCAGCTCGGTGGAAAATTGTTACGTTTTGTCAGAATTTTGCATTTATGGCACTTTGCAGTGGTATGTGGTATAAGTGCTTTGCATCTTTGTTAAATTATTCTTTCCAGATGACCCCTTATGTGTCGAGTGAGACGTAAAAGCCTACTAACTCTTACTTTGGTAAAATATTTTGATAATTTTATACTGTTGAGTGGGCATCTTCTAGCTGTGTGCATTGAGGATATGATTACGTCTGATGTTTTTCAGGTCCGGAGTATGGCACTAACAAACTGGCACTCATGTCAGTGTTGACTGAGGCGGAAGGGTTAGCTGATGTTCGTCTCATAATCAGGGACCGACTTGCAGCTGAGGTGATGGTGCAGCTTAAGGACTGGAAGGCTGCTAACTATCATAAGCCAATGGTTGGCAGCTGCAAGGAAGCCAAGGCATTTGAAGAAGACTTTCATAAAGTCGGTGTAATTTCTGCTTGTTTATGAACTAGTTTGGATGCAAAATTTACACGTTCCCAAATGATGTGTTTATAGCATTTTGCTATGCATTATGGAAAAGCTCACTTTTTAAAATTTATTGTTGAACCAGTAACATTGCTATTTACTGAACACAACTTTTTTCCTATAATGCTGTAAACTGCTTTTCTGACTTTTACCTGGTTTATTCTATAGTGATAGTAATCCAGCTTGAAGAAAAAGTTTAATTTTTACTCTGCTTCTAACGTCAGAATGTGTCGAAATTCCAGTTTTCCGATAAATGCTTGAAGTTGATGACACAGCTATTATATTAAAGTTTAAGAGTGCTTTAGAATTGCCAAACTTTATCTTTTGTCGGTGTTTGAAGGCACAAAAACCTTGGATGAAGAAACTGGCAAAGGTGGAAAAGTGGAAGAAGGATTATCACAATGCATGCAAGGCTGTGAAGACTGCCACGACTCAGGAGAATAATGCTAAGAATAGCAGTGATATATCTGCTGATCAGGTAGTTGATGTACAGTACACAGCAACTAGTGTTATGCCATTAGCAGCTGATTAGTCAAGCTATATTTAAACAATTTTGTTTGTTTCTTGTTTTTTTTGACAGTGTCTTAAAACTACTATTGTAGAAGAATTTAAAGAAATGACAATTATGAATTGAAACTAACTTGTGTTTTTTCTTTGTTAAATTTACATTGCAGGCACGCTTTATGCTGAAGTGGAAATATTTGATCATTGCATAATGTGTGGAATATTTCTTTACTAAAGGGCATGTGATATATGGAAGACATATGCATAGCAGTACTATGACTCTTTCAGACATGGTTCTGAAAACTTGGTTGTTCTTCAATTACTTGTTGAGCAACGAGTTATCTCCAGGTTGGCAGTGATAGGTTTCAAAGTCTGGGAGACAGATGCTTATCTTGGCTGCCACGTAAAGACATACAGTGTGCACAGAATCTTCAATCAACTCACACTTTTCTAGTCTCCTGGCGCAGCCTGCTAGGAGAATCCACTTCACCTAGCACAGTTTCTGTCTGTCAGCACCTGCTGTTTGAAACTCACTGGCAAGAGTTCTGAGAACAGTACTCACAAGCCCGTCACACATAGTTTTTAAGTCAGATTCTTTCACACAGCTCACAATCGCAGAGAGTAACTGACATGAGCTGACCGGCACTGCCATTGTCTCTGAAATTACGTCCATGTGACATGATAGAAATGCATATGTTATTATTAGCACACACAGTGCATTGGAGATTCTTGTGATAATGCAATACCATGTATGAATCAGCACATGCTATACCATACTACACAGCCTTTGTTGACTGACTGATGGGTGGGCAGGTGAAGAAGCTGACTGAGAAGGTGGATCGATGTCGACGTGAAGTAGAGTCCACTCGCAGCTCGTACACAACGTCACTCAATGAGCTGAACTCTTACAATGCCAAGTACATGGAGGACATGAATGAGGTTTTCTCAAGAACGCAAGACTTTGAGGCCAAGAGACTAATGTTTGTCAAGAAGCTGCTCTATGACTACCATGCCTGTCTCGATACCACCCGCATTGCTCAGTACGTGCATCTCTGTATTCTGTTGTTACGTGTTTTCATGTTTACTGCTGTGTGTGTCATGTTTTAACTACCAATGTCAACATTCTGCTTGACAACCATTTTGGTGCTTTTGTATTGTTGGTTGGGCAATGGGCATCGTAAGTGTCACTGCTGTCTTGCCTGCAGAAAATCTGTCAGTATCCTTCAAAGATTATCTTATGGAGTCTACAGTAATGTGTGTCATCTAGGGATGTTAAAACCGGATTTTTTCTAAAACCGGTTATCGGTTTGCAGAAACCGGTTTTTTCCCGGTAATCGAAAGGAATTACCAATGAGGCCTAGGCTACTCGCGAGTCGTGCGCATTGCCGTGGTGTAAATTTGCGGCGAGCAGATTGAACATCAAACGCCACTATGCACAGCTGCAACAGTGGGCCTTTGATGTGCATTGTACAGCTTTGAGCAGAGGACAGAGATTATGCGATCGTTCTCTCAGACTGGACTGTAAGGGATGGAATGACGGTCAGGCAGAAGTGGCTGTAAAACATGTCCTTGGTTAGCCATTCGACTGAAAAGAATAAAGAATATCGTCAGCTTCATCAGTAAGATCACTGTATGTTGGCACTTCATTGCTGCAGTATTCAAGTCTTGCATTGGCTGATGAATGACTCTAGCTTAGCGTGGTCGGCGGCAGAGCACGCTGCGGACCACCCGCGATGTCTTTGTTCTTTGCCGGCGGTTGACGCCCGCCGCCACCCCATTGCTAAGTGCTGCAGCAGCTCACTTACCTGACGCCTTTGATCTGACCGCCACCACCTCCCTCCCT
>Ga0126335_1003240_pt1 | contig 10064 bp, 11 predicted proteins | sample OlaspJWI45metaG_FD_108409 | JGI IMG/M metagenome (GOLD analysis project Ga0126335, IMG submission 108409) | Marine gutless worms symbiont microbial communities from Oahu, Hawaii - Olavius sp. 1 OAHU.JWI-45 metaG | ecosystem: Host-associated > Annelida > Digestive system > Unclassified | place... | reverse complement strand
GCCGGCGCGTCCGCGCGCAGAACGCGGTCGAGCATCCGGGGAGGAAATCGCATGAACAGCTACGACTACATCGTTGTCGGGGCCGGCTCGGCCGGCTGCGTCCTGGCCAACCGGCTGTCAGCCGATCCCGGTGTGCGGGTGCTGCTGCTGGAGGCCGGCGGCAAGGATTCCAGCATCTGGATTCACATCCCCGTCGGCTTCGCCAAGATGCTCAACATGCGCAGCCTCAACTGGTGCTTCGAGACCGAGCCCGAGGACGGTACGCACGGCCGCCAGATCCCGATCCCGCGCGGCAAGGTGCTCGGCGGCTCAAGCTCGATCAACGGCATGCTCTATGTCCGGGGCCAGGCGCAGGACTACGACACCTGGGCGCAGATGGGCTGTCGCGGCTGGTCGTTCAGCGACGTGCTGCCGTACTTCAAGCGTTCGGAGAATTTCGAGCGCGGCGGCGACGCCCTGCGCGGCAGTGGTGGTGAACTGAATGTCGCCGACATGATCGAGCGGCACGATCTGCTCGACGCCTTCATCGACGCCGGGGCCGAGGCCGGACATCCTCGCAACCGGGACTACAACGGCGCAAATCAGGAGGGCTTCGGCTACTACCAGGTGACGCAGCAGAACGGCCGGCGGGTCAGCACGGCGCGGGCGTTTCTGGATCCGGTTCGCGGACGGAGCAACCTGCAGGTCGAGACCGGCGCCCTGGCACAGCGGCTGCTGTTCGACGGCAAACGCGCCGTCGGCGTCGCCTACGAACGGGACGGTCGACCGCAGGAGGCACGCGCAGGCCGCGAGGTCATCCTGTGCGCCGGTGCCGTGCAGTCACCGCAGCTCTTGGAACTGTCCGGCATCGGCGATCCGGCCCTGCTGCAGCGGCACGGCATCGCCGTGCAACATGCGCTGCCGGGGGTCGGCGAGAACCTGCGCGACCACTACACCACGCGGATGAACTGGCGGGTGAAGTCCGCGGTTACCCTGAACGAGCAGAGCCGTGGCCTGCGCCTGGCCTGGGAAGCGGCGAAGTATGCGGTTGCCCGACGTGGCGTGCTGACCTTCACTGCCGGCATTGGCCACGGCTTCGTGCGCACCCGGCCGGAGCTGGAGACGCCGGACGTGCAGTTCCACTTCGCCCATGCCAGCTATGAGACGGCGCGCAACCGGCAGCTGGACCGCAAGCCCGGCATGACCATTGCCGTCTGCCAGCTGCGGCCCGAAAGCCGCGGCAGCATCCACATCAAGTCGGCCGACGCCAAGGCGGCGCCGGCGATCCGACCGAACTTCCTGGCCGAACAGCTGGATCGCGACACCCTGATCGGCGGGATGCGTATCGCCCGCGACGTCGTCGCCCAGCCGGCGCTGGCCGGCTATGCGGACTATGAGATGAACCCGGGTGCCGAGTGCCAGAGCGACGACGAGTTCCTGGATTTCGCCCGGCGCACCGGCCAGACCATCTACCATCCGATCGGCACCTGCCGCATGGGCAGTGACGATGACGCCGTCGTCGACGAGCGGCTGCGGGTGCGTGGGGTCGACGGGCTCAGGGTCATCGACGCATCGGTGATGCCGACGCTGGTATCGGGCAACACCAACGCACCGGTGATCATGATCGCAGAGAAGGGCGCGGCGATGATTGCCGAGGACGCGCACTGAGCTCCGGTCCGCCGGCCGCAGTGAGCTTGCGTCAGCTGATGTCGACGACCTCGACGTCGACCTCCCGCACCTCGCCGTCGCGCGCCACCTGAAGCCGCACCGTGGCGCCGATGCCGGCGGCGGCGAGCGCCCGTGACAGCTCGGCCGGGTTGCGCACGCGGGTGCCGTCCAAGGCGACGATGACGTCGCCCAAACGCCGGGCGTCGGGGTCAAATCCGCGCAGGCCGGCGGCTGCGGCCGGCGACCCCGGGATCACCCTGGCGACGATTACGCCGTCGATGCCCAGACGGGCGGCGAAGGCGTCGTCAGTCACCTCGATGCCGAAGCCCGGACGGGGCACTCGCCCGCGGCGGATCAGTTCCGGCACCACGCGGTTCACCGTATCGACCGGCACGGCGAAGCCGATCCCGGCGGAGCTGCCGGTGCCTGATAGAATTGCCGTGTTGACGCCGATCAGTCGGCCGGCGGAGTCAAGCAACGGCCCGCCGGAGTTGCCGGGATTGATCGCCGCGTCGGTCTGGATCACATCCTCGATGACGCGACCCTCGCCGGTCGGCAGGCTGCGGTCGAGCGCACTGATCACGCCGGTGGTCAGGGTACGGCTGAGGCCGAAGGGATTGCCGATCGCCAGCACCACCTGGCCGACGCGCAGGTCGGCGGAGCTGCCGATCGGGATCGGTTGGAACCGGGTCCGGCTCTCCGCCAGCTCGAGCACCGCCAGGTCATAGTCTGCCGCCGCGCCGAGCACCTTGGCGGCAATCGCTTCGCCCGTGTCGAGCCGCACCAGCACCCGGCGGGCGCCGGCGACGACATGGGCGTTGGTGACGACGTGCCCGGCCTGGTCCCAGACGAAACCGGAGCCGGCGCCGCGGCGGGCGCGGGCCGACCCCTGTGCGCCACTGCCGCGGGCCTCGGTGAATATGTAGGCGACCGACGGGGCCGTCTGGTCGAAGATCTCGATGGTCAGGGATTCCAGCGCCGCCAGGTCGCCGCGCGCGGCCACCGGGCGCGGTGCATCGACGGTCAGAAAAACGTTGCGGACGAAGCGGTCGCCAAGCCAGACCGTGGCGATGATCAGGCCCCAGATCAGCAGGAAGTAGAGCTGTCTGCGGCTCATGCGCGCCCGCCCGTCTGCGTTGCGAAAGCAGACCGCGATGGGTTGCGTCGGGCGGCGCGGAAAAGGCGGTGCATTTGGGTTCTCCTACCCCGGAAGGACTGGCTTCCGGCCGTTATGGCTGATCTCGTCATGTGCTGCTAGAGCACATAGGTCGCATCGATGCCGATGAGGGGCCGCGAACGACCTTCGGCGCCGCCGGCCGGGGCTGTCGGCACCCGCGACTCGATGGTCGCCGGCCGTGGACAAGGCGGTGGACAGGTCGGTGGACGAGGTCGGTGAGGTCTTGGATAAGCCTGTGGATAATTTGTGGATCTTTGGCTTTTCTTTAGGTTTTTGTTAACCTTTTCCACGTAGCGTTAACGATGTTGACCGGTTCTCCGGTCATCTCCCGACTGGATCCCATCCAGTCTGTTGACGCCTCCCTGTTGACTCTAAGAGCCGCCTCGCGCGGCTCTTTTTTTGTCTGCCGTATAGGGTCCGAAAAACCACGGAAAATATGGTTAACAAGACGTTTTGGCTATTGACCGTCGCGGGGTCGGACCCATAGAGTCCGTCTCCGTCGACACGCGAGTCTGACAGGGTTAGGCGACAACAGGGAGGGGCTGCCGTCCGGCGGCCCCTCAACTAATTTCACCAGGTGATTCGTCCGTTGTGCATCGTTTGGTGCGCAGCGATGTTCCTGACCGGCCTGGCCAGCCACTGCGATCACAGGTAGACGGTCCCCGCTTCGGCACAACATGGCGGCCGCCTTTGCCTGTGCCCGCACGCCGACGGCCGATGGCGTGGCCGGCCCGGGGAGCGAAGGGAGGAAGCTGATGACAACGCCGAAGGCGAGGCTCGGCCTTGTCGGCCTGGGCCTCATGGGTTCGGCCATGGCCGCGCGACTGTGCGACCGCGGCTATCCGCTTGCAGGTTTCGATATCGCCGCCGACAAGCTGCGTGCGGCCGGTGACCGGGGGGTCGAACCGGCGGGATCGGCAGCCGCCGTGGCGGCGGCGGCGGACGTCGTGCTGATCTCTGTCACCGGCATGCCGGCGCTGGAGGCGGCGTTGTTCGCCACTGACGGCATCCTTGCCGGCGCCCGGCCCGGCCAGATCATCATCGACACCTCGACCAGCGACGGCGCGGCGACCCGTGACTGGGCCGCGCGTATCCGAGCCGAACATGATGTCGACTGGATCGACGCGCCGGTGTCCGGCGGGCCCCCGGCGGCGGCGGCGGGGACGCTGGCGATCATGGCCGGTGGCGAGGCAGCGGTGCTGGCACGGGTCAGGCCGGTCCTGGAAGACCTGGGCCAGCTCAGCCACATGGGCCCCGTCGGGGCCGGACAGGCCACCAAGATGGTGAACCAGGTGCTGGTGCTGACCAACTACTGCGTACTGGCCGAGGCTTTGAAGCTGGCCGAGAAAGCCGGCGTTGACGCCGCGCGGATTCCGAGGCCCTGGCCGCCGGCCATGCCGGCTCCAACATGCTGCGCGATATCTTCCCGCGCATGCTGGCGCGTGCCTATGAGCCGCCGGCCGGGCTGTCCGCGCAGATTCTGAAGGATCTCGACATGGTCCATGACCTGGCCCGGACGACCGCCACGCCGACGCCGATGACGGACACCGCGCGCGGCCTGTTCCGCCTGTTCTGTGCCCGCGGCCATGGCGGTGAAGACGGCATCGCCCTGTTGAAGCTGTACGACGACACGGCGGTCTGACGACGGCGCCGCAGCCCGGGTAAGACATGCGGGCCAGTTCCGCGCCGCTGGGCGCCGGGGTAGGATGGCGGCGCGACAGTGCAGGGGATGGTGATGGCCGACGCAAAGTATCTGAAGTTCGACACGCTGAGCCTGCACGCCGGGCAGAAGCCGGACCCGGTCTATGGCGCCCGCGCGGTGCCGATCTACCAGACCACGTCCTATGTCTTCCAGGACACCGACCATGCCGCCTCGCTGTTCAACCTGGAGCGGGCCGGGCACATCTATTCGCGCATCTCCAACCCCACCGTGGCGGTGCTGGAAGAGCGCGTGGCGGCGCTCGAAGGCGGCGTCGGCGCGGTCGCCACCGCGAGCGGCCAGGCCGCTCTGCATCTGGCGGTGGCGACGCTGATGGGGCAGGGCGGGCACATCGTCTCTTCCGCCTCGGTCTACGGCGGCAGCCACAACCTGTTCAGCCATACCCTGCCGCGCTTTGGCATCGAGACGAGCTTCGTCGATCCGCGCGATCCGGACGCCTGCGCCGCGGCGATCCGGCCCGAGACCCGCCTGGTGTTCGGCGAGACCCTGGGCAATCCGGGGCTTGAGGTGATGAACCTGCCGCTGATTGCCGAGGTGGCGCACGCCCATGGCGTGCCGCTGATGATCGACAACACCTTTGCCACCCCGTACCTGTGCCGGCCGCTCGAGCACGGCGTCGACATCGTCATGCACTCGGCGACCAAGTTCATGGGCGGACACGGCGTTGCCATTGCCGGCATCCTGGTTGACGGCGGCACCTTTGACTGGGAAGCGTCCGGCAAGTTCCCGACCCTGACCGAGCCCTACGCCGGCTACCACGGGCTCGACTTCGTCGAAGAGTTCGGGCCGATCGCCTTCGTCATGCGGGCCCGGGCCGACGGCCTGCGCGACTTCGGTGCGGCGATGAGCCCGCAGACCGCCTTCTACATCCTGCAGGGGCTGGAGACGCTGCCGCTGCGCATGCAGCGGCATGTGGCCAATGCCCGCAAGGTGGTGGCCTTCCTGGCCGAACACGAAGCCGTCGCCTGGGTCGCCTACCCCGACCTGCCCGAGCATCCCGACCACAACCTGGCCCGCGTGCTGTTGCCTGACGGACCCGGCGCGATCTTCAGCTTCGGCATCAAGGGCGGGCGCGAGGCCGGGCGCAAGTTTATCGAGGGGGTGACGCTGCACTCGCACCTGGCCAATGTGGGCGATGCCAAGTCGCTGGTGATCCACCCCGCCTCGACCACGCACCAACAGATGGATGCCGCGGCGCTGAAGGCGGCCGGGATCGGCGAGGACATGGTGCGGATCTCCGTCGGCCTGGAAGACCCCGAGGACCTGATCGAGGATCTGGGCCGGGCGCTCTGGGTCTCGCAGAAGGGCTGACGCCATGGAACTCACCGTCGACGGCCGCAAGGTGTTCGCAACCACCGGCGGCAAGCCGTTCGACCCGGCGCAGCCGGTGATCGTGTTCGTGCACGGCGCCTCGTTCGACCACACCGCCTGGAAGCTGCAGACGCGCTACTTCGCCTGGCACGACCACGCCGTGCTGGCGCTGGACCTGCCGGGCCATGGCCGTTCGGAGGGGCCGATGCTGGCCGGCATCGAGGACATGGCGGATTGGCTGATCCGTGTGCTCGACGCTGCCGGCGCCGCGCAGGCGGCGTTCGCCGGCCACAGCATGGGGGCGCTGGTGGCGCTGGACGCCGCCGCCCGTCATCCGGACCGGGTGCGCGCGCTGGCCCTGTTGGGTTGCGCCTTCCCGATGCGGGTCAACCCCGACCTGCTCGAGGCCGCCCGGCAGAACCAGCACGTCGCCATGGACCTGACCAATACCTGGGGCTATGGCCCGCAGGCGCAGACGGGCGTGCACCAGGTGCCGGGGCTGTGGATGATGCGGACCGGACTGCGCACGTTGGAGCAATCGGGTGACGGTGTGCTGCACAACGACATGCGTGCCTGCGATGCCTATGAGGCGGCGGAACAGCGGGCGGCGGCGATCCGTTGTCCGACCCGCTTCATCCTCGGCGCCCGCGATCTGATGACGCCGGTCAAGGCGGCACGGGCGCTGGCCGCGCGGATCGAGGGGGCCGAGGTGGTGGTGTTGCCGGGCACGGGTCACATCATGATGGAAGAGGCGCCGGACGCGACGCTGGATGCCTTGAAAGGCATCGTCATGGCGGCCTGACAGCCGGCATTGGGCGCTGGTCGGGATGGCCGCGGTCTCGCACGGCACAAGGCCCGCGCCGAAGCGCGGGCCCTGCAGTGCACACCTAGCGACAAGTATGCAGAAAGATCGGAAGTACCGGCCTAGCGGGCCTTCTTGATGCTCACCTTCTTCACCGGGCTTTCCTTCTCCGCCTTCTTGGGTACGGAGATCACCAGCACGCCGTTGTTGAAGTCGGCCGAAATCTTGTCGGTCGCGGCCTCCGGCGGCAGGCGGAAGCTGCGGCGGAAGCTGCCGAAAGAACGCTCGGAGATGTGCATGTTCTTCTCCTCGCGTTCGCTTTCCTGCTTCTTCTCACCCTTCAGTGTCAGCATGTCGTCGGACACGGTAACCTCGATGTCCTTGTCTTCGAGGCCCGGCAGCTCGGCCGAGATCACGTAGGCTTTGGGCTTTTCTTCGACGTCGACTCGTGGCGCCAGCTGGGTCAGCCCGGCGGTCGTCGGCGACGGCCAGTCATGCCAGAAGTCGTCGAACATGCGGTTCATCCGGTCCTGCATGTCCGCGAACGCGCCGCCCGGCCAGCCATATCGGGCGACCCCGCCTTTACCTTCGGTCTTGGCTGGCGCTTTGCTTGCTTCTTTCGCCATCTGTTGACTCCCTCAGATCACCAAGCTCGGGTGCGGGCCAACGTCACGGCCGCTGCCGATAGTCTGCCCGCACCCTCGCTTTTTTGCGTTGATCGTGGTCAGGCAGCCTGCGCTGGCGCGATCTCGATCTTGCGCGGCTTCATGTGCTCGGGCACCTCGCGCTTCAGATCGATGTGCAGCAGGCCATTCTCCAGCTTGGCGTCTGACACCTTGATGTCGTCCGCCAGCTCGAAGCGGCGCTGGAAGGCGCGCCCGGCGATGCCGCGATGCAGGTAAGTGACGTCATCTGCGTCCTGGCGATGCTTGCCTTCGATCAGCAGCGAGTGGTCCTGCACGGTGACGTCAAGCTCGTCCTCGGCGAAACCGGCGACCGCGATCGACACGCGGTAGGTGTCCTCACCGGACTTGACGATGTTGTATGGGGGGAATGTATTTCCCTGCGCCGACCGCATTGCCGTGTCGAAGAGCTGGTCGAAACGGTCGAAACCGACGGTTGAGCGCAAAAGAGGTGACAGATCATAGCGACGCATAACGCAATACCCTCCTTGGTTGAGCAATATCAGCGTCCACTAAGCCCGCCGAACCTTCGGCCGGGCCTGCGAATGTGACGGACCCCGCGAATGGGCACCCGTCCGTCTCTCGATATCGGGTCAGCGCCGGCCGCTTTCAAGATCGTGCCGACGGGGCTGAATGGCCGTCTGGCGTTGGCAAAGCGCCCTCATTGCACCACTTTGTTAACAATCGGCCACGAGAATCTGCGGCAATGAGGGAATCCGAGCCGGAAACTGCGGGTGCGGTCGGGCAGGCCGCATTCTTCTCGCGCACCTTTGACGAGGCGCTCGCGCTCACGCGCGAGGCGCGCGACTATCTGGCGGAATACGGCGAGGAAGAGGTGCGGCGCCTGCCAGCGCAACTCCAGCTGCATTTCTCGGCTGAGAGCATGCGCCTGACCTCCCGCCTGACCTATGTCATGGCCTGGCTGCTGGCGCAGCGTGCGGCACACGAAGGCGAGCTCGAATTCGAGGAACTGAAAGAGGACGCCTGGCGCCTCGGCGGCCACGATATCTGCCTGGCCGAGCCCACTGTGGACCCCAGTGAGCTGCCGTCCTACCTGGGCGACCTGCTGCGCCGCAGCGAGGCGTTGTTCCGGCGCGTCGCCCGGCTCGACGAGATGATGGCGGCGGCACCAGCCTGAGCGTCGGCCGCTGTCCGGCGGCCCAGGCTAGGCCGAACCGGCGACGGGGGCAGCCGCCAGCAGGCCGCTGGCGGCCTCGATCAGTTCCTTGACCGAGAACGGCTTGGCGAAGCCGGCATTGGCGCCGAGCGACCGGGCCAGCTCGATCAGCGCCTGCGGCGGCATCGGCCCGCCACCGGTGATCACGATCACAGGCACCTGGCGGTCGGTCTGGCGCAGTTCCCGGATCGTCTCGATGCCTTCGCGTTCGGGCATCAGCAGGTCGGTGATGATCAGGTCGGCCGGCTGTTCGCTGTGCTGGGCCAGCCCCTCGGCCCCATTGCCGGCCTGGCGGACGGCAAAACCGGCGGCCTGCAGCGCATAGGTCAGGACATCGCGGATGTCCTCATCGTCGTCGATCAGGAGAATTTGGGCCATCGCTGCATCCCCCAGCAGCCGCAACGTGGAGCGATCGCGTTCCGGCTTGCCGTCGTTGCAGCGGGCCAGCGGGCCGGTGCGAGAACGGACCAGCTTACGGCGTCAGCCGTTAACGTCAGGTTGCGGAAGTCGCCGGGATGAACCGGGGGTTGCAGATGCCGGTTGCGGGCCGAGGCCTTAGTCGAGACCGAAGCCTTTGAATTTATTCCGGAATTTCGCGACACGGCCAGTGTCCAGCACGCGCTGCGGTCCGCCCGTCCAGGCCGGATGGGTGTTGGGGTCGATGTCCAGCTTCAGCACCGCCCCGGGCTCGCCATAGGTCGAGCGGGTCTTGAATTCGGTGCCGTCGGTCATCACCACGGTGATTTCGTGGTAGTCGGGATGGATGTCTTTTTTCATCGAGCCCAGTCCTTCAATCGGGGGCCGGGTATAGCGAACGCGCGGCCATGTCGCAAGGCCGATCTGTTGTCTGGTCACGGGGCAGTTGCTATACCGCGTGGCCGGCACTGACCAGGGCGCCCGGCCAGCATGGAGCAAGGTGTGGCGAGGCAGGGCGAGGACCAGACCGAACAGCAGGAGCGCGCCGCCTCGCGCCGGGGGGTGGGCGAGTTGCGGCGGCTGCTCCCGTTCATCGCCCCCTACCGTTGGACCGTGCTGGGCGCCGCCGTGGCACTGGTGGCCGCGGCGGCCTCGGTGCTGGTCATCGGCCAGGCGATCCGGCGCGTCGTCGATCACGGTTTTGCCGGCGACAGCGCCTTCGTCGATCAGTATTTCGTCGCCCTGTTCGGGATCGTCGCCGTGCTGGCGGCGGCCACATTCGGCCGCTACTACCTGGTCACCTGGCTGGGTGAGCGGGTGATCGCCGATCTGAGGCGGGCGGTCTATGGACATGTCCTCGACCTCAGTCCCAGCTTCTTCGAGCGCATGCGCACCGGCGAGGTGCTGTCCCGCCTGACCGCCGACACCACGCTGATCCAGGCCGTGATCGGCTCAACCGCCTCGGTGGCGCTGCGCAACCTGCTGATGTTCGCCGGCGGCAGTGTCCTGCTGGTGATCACCAGCCCCAAGTTGACCGGCCTGGTGTTCCTGATGCTTCCGGTCGTGGTGGCGCCGATCGTGCTGTTCGGCCGCCAGGTCCGGCGGCTGTCGCGGGCCAGCCAGGACCGGGT
>Ga0126335_1003239_pt1 | contig 10064 bp, 4 predicted proteins | sample OlaspJWI45metaG_FD_108409 | JGI IMG/M metagenome (GOLD analysis project Ga0126335, IMG submission 108409) | Marine gutless worms symbiont microbial communities from Oahu, Hawaii - Olavius sp. 1 OAHU.JWI-45 metaG | ecosystem: Host-associated > Annelida > Digestive system > Unclassified | place... | reverse complement strand
GACTCACAGTCCTGCCGTGCGCGGAGGTCATCCGGCAGGGAGTTCCAGACCATGGGGCTGTGCACAGCGAAAGCTCGGCGTCCAACAGTGGATAGCCGATGTCGTGGAACCATCATCAGTTGCCGTGTGGCTGACCTGAGACGCTGCCAGCATTAACAACATCTTAATACGCAAAAGTGAACACCAACAAACCGAACTACAGTTACAACTCACTTTGCAGTTTACAGCAATCTATATCAACAACTGCTGAAGACACAATTACTAGTTACCAGCGTGCATGCTGCGAGCAGATAGTTTTTGGCAGCGTCTGTCTGTTGGCACAAAATCTTGAAAACTACTGATCAGAAATTGATGTAACTTGGAAGGAATATGAACCATGGTGAGTGCTAGAGGTGGTTGGAAGTTGGCGACATTTGACCTTGACCTTGAGAGCTATTTTCGTACTTATTTAAGCCATAACATTTGAATGACTTGACGTAGCAACTTCATTTTCAGCGTGGAGACATGTCTGGAGAATATCTATGCCCCAATCCAGTCTCAAGATCATAGGACGAAGGTCAAGGTCACGACTGCAAAAAATGGCTGCATACAGGTTTGTGCTTTCCTCAGGCAGAGTTTATTAGTGTAATACGTGATATGGGACATCCAAAAACATATTTCACAAGAACATCATTAAAACTGAAAATATCTAAAACTGGCAAAAAAAGCAGAGTGATATTTGATATAAATGAAGCAGCTCCGTATATATGCAGTCAGTCCATAGATAATTTAGTCATGACCCCGGTAACAACCGAACTATCATTTTCTACCTGGCCCACAAACGCCTATCCAGCAGACTATTACTGTATTATTATTATTATCATCTATTTTGTACACAGTAGTATACATTAATACATAAAAATAATAAAATACAAAATAGATCAAGTAAGTTTAAAAATCAATTTTTAAAAAACGATGCAAATGAACCTACTCAGCACAAATATATCTAATAACGGCATTAATTACTGCGGTACTGCCTGTCAGCAAATATATACTCTCTGGTATCAGAAGCACATGCATGTGAACACTGTATGACTTGCCACAAAAAGATAGCAATAATATTTATTAATATTTTTTTTAAAAATACGTAGGCACTATTCCGATACTGAACAGCAGCTGCATTTTTTAACTTCGGGCATTAAGTACTTTCTGAGCAACTGCATCAAGAATAGTACTATCACTCAAATCATCTAATCACCCAATTAACTGTGTTTAACTGCTCCGGGAACTACAGTCAACTGTTGTAAGACTTTACCTGATCATATTTCACATGCGAGCTGGTGCTGATGAGCAAGTTCCAGATGGTTGTGACAAATCCAGGAAGGTGTGCGCTGAATTCTTCGTCGTACTTCTGAGCGTACATTGTGACATTCTCGCAGATCTGTGCCTTCACCTGCTCCATCAGCCCCGGCTCCTCACGATCCTACATCCAACACCGGCATCTATGGTAGGGCCACAGCATTAACTACGTCTATTCTTAGCCACATATTATCGAGGAAAGATTGAAATGATCTGGGCACATCTTGACACTGAAGCCACTGATTAAGCCCAATTCTCATTCACCCAAGGACAGTTAAGTCTGCTAACAAAATGTGCGAATGCTGCACAAAAACATGAATGGGCCATTAAACTGATGGCATACATTTCACATCATGCCACCCATCACTCTCAAAGGTTAAGACTACTACATGGCTGGCTTACCACACACACACATCCCGACTTTTCCAGTCCAGTATTACTGATAAGCAGCAATACATGCTCACAGTTTACAACAACAGTGAAACTGCTAAATCATCTGACTAACTGATACAATATTCTATAGCTGGAACCCCAGAGATTAGAAATGAACAGATACAAACAGAAAACCAACAGGAATCTCGTGACAGAATTTCTTTAAAAATGCTAAATTCTAGCTTTAAAAGCAGCTAAAAATCGACAAACCAAGAAGTACGACAATCCAGCAGAAACCAACAGTAACATAAAGAGCATTGTCATCACCTCGGTGACCAGTAGAGGATTGTTGGTAGTTAGAAGAGTCTGAAAGTGTGTCATCCACGTCGCCATGTTGTCCTCGAAGAACTCGGGCAAATCCTACACACATTTCACATACATGCAGCAGCATAACCAATGCATGTATAGAAGGCTAAGTGTGCCATGTTTCTCCTGTGCATAAGTAAATATGCTTATTGTTCTCTCTTATGTCGTGGCTACGACTAAAATAAAACTAAAATAATATACTTTATTATAGTTTTATTTTAGTTGTTGCCACTCCTAAACTAAAAATAAAACAAAATAACTTATTACAGCACAGTCGAATGTGCTGCAATCAATTTTTATCGCAGCGCGTGGCTACAACTAAAATAAAACCTGCAACAAGTTGACAAAAGAAATTTTTTTGCATATTCATTGATCACGTGAGCACTAAGTCCCAGCATTGGGGAATCCGTCCCTGGGATGGAAGTGCATTGCAAGGCTGTTCACAGAATGCCACGAATTATTATTGTTCATTTGTTCACTTACCTATGTCCAGTCCACCCACTGACTCAGACATCCGACGCAGAGACACCTTCCCAGCGTCAGCATTGCTATAAGATACAGAACTGGAGTCCCACAGAGGGGTCTCATTCTGAAACAACACTATAAGATATTCAACATCACGATCAGACAGACGACATGCTGTTGCAGCCATTTTTGTTGACGTCATCGAATGCGACACAAAATATTCTGCGGATCTCCAGCACAACCTTATTAATAAACATTATCGCTCAGCTGGACGCTGCAACAACCTGCTCATTTGAATTTTTACGAGCAAGCACCATAATATGATAATGAGCCTAAAACAGTTGTGCAATTGTTGTGCAACTGTTTTATTTTAGTCGTAGCCACAGCTGCAATAAAACTAAAATAAAATTTTTAAGGTCACCTTCCCAGCTGCACAGAAACACCGACTCCAGACTGGTATCAGATACTGTCAAAAAGAAGACATCCAAGCTTGACTGCATGAAAACCTGCTAATGATGGCAGATCATGGAGATCTGCATCATCGCATTACTGAACAAAATGCTTCTGTTTTTATGCCTAATGTTACTTTACTCGAGTGAACATCTCCTAAAACAAGACAAAAATCTACGAAGAAAAGAACTTTTGTAGTACATCACTATTATGCTGAAGTATCACAAACCTGAAAGTTCAGTGAGTAGAAAATTTTTGCAATGAGAACCAGCGAGCTGTAGATGAGTTTCACAGCATCTTTGTTGTTGGCGTGTGTAACAGACAGCTCCATCATCGTCTATATACATAAGCAGAACACACTGCAACGGTTACAATTTCACTCAGCAGTGTCGATTATCATAATACATAGGTAGAACATGCCAGAATTAGACTTACAGCTGATGTAATAATGCAGTGATGTACAGGCATTATTTATATTATAAATTGCAATATCGACTCAAAATACATCACACAAAACACCTGCGCTACATTATACGTCCAAGGCGCTGATTTTAAAATAACCAAACATTTGTTGTTGTGACACTTTTGATACATTCAAATGTAAACTAAAGACATACTTCTAAAATCTGCCTTTGCCATCTAGACACCAACTGACCATACCACAGGCCTACAAATAGCATTCTGCTACATATGGCATTTAACTAATTTTACTTACTTACGAAATTCAAAACAGCTTGCAGTAACCATTGGAGAAACTGAAAAAAATTACGTTAAACAGATGAGTTAAGGGCACTGCAAAGTTGTCCAGGACAAATTTTATTTCACGCCACAAATCTTCTGATTTGAACTCGTACCGGTACCTGACACCATACACCAATCATTACATCAATGCAACTCACTACTTGGCCACAAGACTCTGCTCATGTTTTCTGTCCCAAGATGGCTTCTTCAATCTTCTTTTATTATTAAAACATACACAGTGTCAACAAATGCCACACATAACTAGAGATATGCAAATTCTCCATGGCTACTACCTGTCACTAAAAGAACACATTCCCTGACTATAGTTGGCATAGATTTCCCATGCACCACACAACCATCTAGCCTTTGTAAGTACATTGGCAACTGACTAGATAAACTGGCAGCCATCTTTCATACAAAACCACCTGATATCACAGGCCCTAGACATAGATCTACAATTCCAATGTCATAATACAGCTACGAAAAAAGCAAAAAAAATAACCAATATAATGAACACAATTATAACACAAATAAAAAACTTACAACATATATGTCGCAAAATTTTTACACTGGCTTGTAATCATGGTGCCACGCTCGGGCATCTGGATATATTGTATTTCCTAAGAAAACAAGAGACATTTGGCAAAGGTTGCACTGAATGATCCCGTGCACATGGCATGAGGCGTACACTTCATGCGCCGCCACTGATTACCTCATACAGGGTCATTTGGTGCATTCATGACAGACAGACAGACTGGCGGACATACAGATTGACAGAGACACACTGTAAACATCGGTAACAATAGTCTGCAACTCATGCATTTGATGCAGCCTAATAACACAAAAAGTAAAAACACCTTTTGAAAAGCGAGTGTGCTGTATGAAGAACGCCATTAATGACATGAAAGTCACCACTTTGGAACTTAGCTACAAGCTCTGGAATGAGCTCTGGCCACTTGCCGGGAAAGTCTTCATGACCAATGTAGCCGATAGCATCACTCAGCTGTCAAACCAATGCAGACAAATCCGAATGATAATTATCAGAGCGTAGCCTTCTGTAAAACAAGCCCAACACTGCTGCTGCAACATAAATGGCCAATCTGATGAAAACGACACGGAATACATGGAGAAAATCGGGAGTTCCTGTCTAATATGTTCCTTGGAGCCTAAGAGCCTCCACCCCAGGCAGGACCTTGATCCGCTGAGCCATGTTTGTACAGCAAAGCTGCATGAAGATGCGTGACGGATAGACTGACAGAATAACAGACTGACAGACACCGAGGATCATCAAATGCAACAGTTTGCATCATATGCATTCAATGCAGCCTAATAATAAGCTCAGCTATTGCTGAGAAACTGTGCAATGCTGCCCTCTAGTTAATGAGTGTGATTTACTGGCCTGAGGACCCCCTGAGCTATTTGGTTCATATTTGGTATAGACAATCATGTTAAGGTCGCATGATATCGACCCAGTCGTTTGGGCACAATACTTCAACGTGACAGACACACGCACTGCATTTGGCGGCAAACAGTTATCAGATTCACAACACTACAACTGGAAACTTGATGATGATGTACAAACTGAAAATGTATTACAGTTCGTGAGTTTAGAACTACTCTTACAGTTTTGATTTTAGATCACTATTGATAATCACAAAATATTTTCATACTTTAAGTCTAAATTCATCTCGTATTAATTCCTTTTCATCATAAACTGGCATAAAATTAGCAAATGCTGCACAAGCACAATTCAACCTGAGCAGTGAAGCATGATAGTGACATTTAAGTAATGCAGTAACTGCAAATTAAGCACTGACATATTACACTATTAATCAGCATAGTTGTTACGAGGTTAAACTTTTAAACTGATCATAAGCACAGACTTGTCTCTGAATCTGTTCAGGGCTCTTCAACATAAGAGTTACAATTGTGTTCTTCACCGTCTGTCGATCATCTGCGTGTATCTTGTCAGGGCCATCTTCCGGCTGAACAGAAGCACATCCGCATTATGCATTTACCAGTGACAAGATCTCAGGATCAGTTCAATTTATTTCAGCTGAAACAAAAACAAAGTACTGTATATGTTGTGTGCACTGTGCACTTTTGAAGACTGTGCTGTTCTGTAGAGCATATGGGACACTAACATAGCGCCTCCATGACAGTTTAGGTTGTAAGGTCTGCTGTGCGAACACAAATTCACTTACTTACTTACTTACTTACCAGACGACAAATCTTTAAAAATCACAACTACCGCATTCACAGAAAGCAATAAACAAACACAAAAATGGCACATTCTTAACAATTTCATCGAGCTAAATGGTGACTGCAATACATTTTCCAAAGAAAAAGCGTATACTTCTTGCTATGGTTAAACGGGCTTCAATTAATCGATATCTGAGCTTAAAACAGAAGATCGATTTTAGTAGCAGCTCTCTGGCTGGTCGCAGCATTAAACTGTGCTGCTATAAGCCTCCTATTGTTCACGGTGTGAAGCGCCCACTGACATGGATCATTGATGAAACCACAGACTGCTGCAAACTAAAAATCAAAAGATCCACACCTCCCTCTGGTACTGGAGGCATCGCATGGGCACAGTGGGCGTTAATGGGTCACTGCCCTTTTCTCTCACCCACCGACACTCACTCACTTGAACTCTCAACTGAAACAGAGTGAATGAACAGAGGAAGCCGCTGTGGCTGTAAACTGTGTAGTTCTCAACTGGTGTTTACAAAGATATCCGTCTCTCGGTCTCTCTTGCGTGGGTGTGGGCACTGCATGCACCATCGATCACTTGAAGACTGATAAAAGTCGAGATTCAAGCGTACGGCGTCGAAATCATGGTTTTATTGTGGTAGCCGAACCAGAAATTTAAAAAGTGGAACCGACCCAACCCTATTTATTACTATTCGAATCTCAGAACGATCACCAATTAGTTTAACATCCCTCAATAACTAGCTTGCATCTCGTAGACTGATGATGCCAATCAGCAGACCATAATGCACACTTGTTAGCTACGTAAAACTGCTTAAATGCAGTCTCTTGAGAAAATTTATTGTTGCTATTGCTCGCATTACTAGAGTTGTCTGCATCCACCACAGAGCTGGGAGAGAGTAGGCACTAGGCAGAGTGTGCAGGTAAGCCTGTGGTGCAGTAAACCGGTCACTGCCGCTGCCACTGTGATGGCAGAGATGTGTGGCGACTGGGTGGTCGTGTTGTTTGGTTGGTGGCGCACCTGTTGCCGACTGGCCGTCCAATCACACTATGAAATGAAGTGGCATTTACTTTTCTGACGTGCTTTGTTTGTTGAATGGCGGCAGCATGTATGTGCGTGTGCGATATCAAGCGACATCTGGGCGCTACAATATCATGAGATGGTCACATCAGCAATCGGTATGGCAATATCACCTATCAGTATGGTCACTAAGAATATTACCCTTAGATTTTGAAACTCAAAAACAGTCTGAAAATGTAATCTCGAGCAACAAACAGTTTGTAATATCTATTCTCAGCTGCTCACCACTTTCCAGTTTCTTTTGACAAAATTCTTGAATGTAATACTGGCACCAACACGAAGGTGCATATCGACATCTGACTTATCAATCAGGTGCAGCAGCAGCAGCAGGTAATTCTGACTTCCCTCCACAGACTCCAGGAACTTCTCCGCTGACAACAGAATTCACAGCAAACGTACAGTACATGAAACAAAATACATGTAGCACTAAACAAGTGCATCAAATGAAAACATTACACAGCCGATCTCTTCCATGTGATCCAGTCTTGTGCTAACACTTTCAGATCAATATACATCTTGCCACTCCACTCCAACACGTCTGTGGTTCTCCTTAGTATCTTGTGCTGATCCATAGTAAGCAGCATCAAATAAACCTGGTACTTTAATTATCTGCATAGAACTTTGGCAGCCAGCAAAAACGCAGACCGTACCGTACCGGGTAGTGTGGCTCAATCAGAACGAATAGAAAAGCTTTACTCAAAAGTGTGTCAAGCATTTTCTTTAGGTAGATGGACTCAAATTACTGTCAGATGAATCCAGTGTGGTATGTTGCATGTTTTCTACTGACTCTTAGTTTGAGCAGAAAGCTACAGCCTCCACTTGTAACTGCAACCCTGCATGTTACCGCTATGCAAACATCGTGTTAAGCAGTTGTACCAGCAGGGATGTGGTAAAATGCAGACGATACATTGGGTAATTTGCGGATGTTGATTTTAACCGTTTCGTCGGCAGCGGTAGAAATAAGCAGACATACAAACCATTATCAAAGATTTACAGCATGAAGCCATGGATTGATCGTCCAACGTTAACAAGTGAAGTAAAGTACTCGCCGCGCATTATCAACTTAATTGCCTTTCCGATGTTTCATGACACAAGCCGCATGAGGACAGGTCTACATCTTCGCCTTAAAATGCTTTCTTGCGGCCCAGCGTGCACTGAGTCAGTCACCGAGCTACAGGCTTGAGTTGGTGTGTACGATCCTTTGGGTGGGCTGCGACAAGTGCGTCAGATGGTACCAATCAACCTGTATCGGACTGAAATCCGTACCAACAAGTTGTGTGTGCGACCTTTGTTTATGACCTATATGCCTATATATATGGGATGACTGAAGCTAAGCCTTACAATTACTAACAATTACAAGACTGTGTATGCACCGTTGCATTACAGATATTACTGAACTTTACCATTAATCAGTCGTAGTGGTTCTCTTATGATACATCAGTTATTATGCATAATGGTGAATATAAATGTTATGCACATTATTAAATGTTTACTTTCCAAATTGAAATTTCCTTATATGTTTGCTACACTGGTTCTTTCACAACCTTTAAACGTTTCGTTATTGACCTTTTAAAAAAATTATTCATAATTCTTTACTCCCGTCCTGTAACCCACAAGCCCACATTGCTTCCACTGCTAAGCCTACAGCAACCTATGGGTTTTTATTATTTTATTAGATTTTGAGGTTTTTAGAGATTTTTAGATGTTAACGTACAAGCCGAGCACACAACTAACCATGCACACACACCCAAGTGCAGGAGTGTTCAACCCATTGAAGTTTGTGCTTTCACACGAAGAAGAAGAAGAAAGACTGGACCCCACATAAAAGAACCTTTAGTATTTGATCACCTAGGCATGTTGCCAGCCGTTAATTTACACCCGCACATCCACAATTTACCCTTACATAATCAAATCATACCCAGCAGATCTTATCTACAAAATAACCGACATACCATCCGCACATCCACATTTTACCCATACCCATACGAGCAACGACAATAGCAATAGTAGCAATAAACCTCCACGACGCTCAACTGGATCTGGAGAAAGTGTCTTCTGCAAATATCCGGCAAGGACGTGCAGATTTCCATCATTAATTTCCATGACGTCAAATTATTTCTAGAAACAATCTAGTCACAAACACACAACATTACTCTTCACAACTCCAGAGAACATAAATACCAGATGACATATATAGTGTATAGAATAACAATTCGTATCATGCACATCATTATATCGACAGTCCTATTGCTCGCATGGGGTACCCTTAAAGTCCAGGGTTTTTATAGTCAGGTACCTTGGATTAAAGTTCGTATCAGCATTACAGACGACGCCATGACGTAAAACTCACTTGCTCAGTGGAGAATACTGAAAACAGATTACGGGGTAAGATAGAAATCCGTTACGGGAAAACAGACAGTGGTGGCGGCAGTATCGAGTGGTGAGTGCTGTCTGCAAGTTGTTAAACTATGTTATAACGGTCAGCATTATACTAATTCATACATATTCCGCATTACTAAAGTGCAACAAACCTATCGCAAATAACAGTGCAATAACTATGCCGAAATCTTCAATTTAGCACGTATGAAAAAACGCAACTCCTAACCGGAACTTGCTTATTTAAGTTTTAGCGGCAGCTCAGAGGTGTGCGGATACCACATTGTCATTACGTGTTCGTACGGGTATCTTTTCCGCATCTTTCTTAGCGACAAGTGAACTTTACTTTTTAGACATGAAGGATAAAGTTGAGGTCTCAATTTTAATTTAGTTTTTGCATCAGCAACGAAGACTTAAAAACTTGATTGCAACAGATGTGTTGCAAGCAACGGTGGTTGGAAAGTTATTGTAATTAGTGCACCTGCGTGGAGTGGATTTTGTTTAGCTGCTAACAGTACACGACTTATCTCGTCTTGACGTCGTTGCGATAAGCTTAGCTACATGGAAAACATTATGTAGATATTTCGACCATGTTTCAGGAAGCTGACGATGCGTTGTTTCGTACCATACTGAGTAACAGATCACACCTCCTTTACACGTATAT
>Ga0126335_1003238_pt1 | contig 10064 bp, 10 predicted proteins | sample OlaspJWI45metaG_FD_108409 | JGI IMG/M metagenome (GOLD analysis project Ga0126335, IMG submission 108409) | Marine gutless worms symbiont microbial communities from Oahu, Hawaii - Olavius sp. 1 OAHU.JWI-45 metaG | ecosystem: Host-associated > Annelida > Digestive system > Unclassified | place... | reverse complement strand
GACCATCATCAGTAATCAGATGAGGCCGTGGAGGTTGAGGGGTGCCTGGTTTAGTCGCCTTTTACGACATCCGGCCAGGAGACGGAGTGGGTCTATTCTAAGCCCCGGAGCCCACACGGGGTAGACAATATACAATACACGTACAGTTTAACTGTAAAATTTAATGCAGAGCAGAACAAACCTAGAGGACAACTGTCTAAGAATGGGTCAACAATATCTGTGCTTTGTTCAGGAATCAATGAAACTGTTTCTTTGTAGACACAGAGGCAAAGTAGTCCCGCAGGCTCAGTGCACTCGATCTCAAAGATCTGAAGAAAGGCCAAAAAACCTGGTAAACATCCAAAATTTGCGGCCAGTTATTGTCCAATCTCTGCTAAGTACATGTAAGCTTCTGGAGCGTCTTGCCCTTCAGCGTACTTCCCCTGCAGTTGAAGAGCTCAGTTCAGTTTCGGTGGAGGCGAAGTTGTCCTTCGTAGAACCAGGCCGCAGATGGGCCCATAGTCCATCCCCCAGTAAAGCCCCTGGTATTTCTTACCAGGGAATTATGAAAACCTCCGTGAGGATGTTAAAAACCTCAGGAGGTCTCTGTTATACGGTGTTTTTTCTGTTTCTGCATTGTACGCTTCACCTAGCTTTGGGCAGTCTTCTTGTGCAACTGCTGCCCTCAGTGCTGGCATCAGTACCAGTGCACAATTTGCCGGTGTGGGTGCCTCAAGCTTCCAGTCCTCCACCAGGCTGTTGGGCAGCAGATGCTTCTTTCTGTTTTCTTGGGGCCTCTGCGTGGCAGTGTACTGTGCCAACCATTACACAACTGTAGTAGAACTATAGAGTGAAGTGTAAAGGTGCGGCCACTTGTTACAGCGCCTCTTGGTTGGAAGCTCGCCTCAAAAAGTGCTGAAGGAATGGCACGCATTGTAAGGGCTTTCACAGTTTTACCTGCACACCCACGTGTTTATCCACGAACGGTATAAACCATGCCTTTGCCTTCCCAGCTGAAGCTGGTCCTCATTTTACTGACCCTGGAGGGATGGAAGGCTGAGTCGACCTAGTTGGCTGATTACATACCTAGATGGTTTACCCGTCCAAAGATGAGTCACCCATCCAAGAACTAAGTGAGCCCAGCATTGACTAACTTCGTTGAGCCTACGAATGAGGCTAACCACTACACCACGCCGCCAGTACTCATTACAAACACGGGCAAAGAGCTGATCTAATTAAGTGATCTGTAACTGTTCAGAATAAGCACGTCAGAACTTAGACGTCAACAGAAAGGATACACTTGAATGAATGAGTGTCAACAGGTTGACAGCCAGTTGGTAGACGTCTGTCGGTAGCTGCCTATGATCACAGACACAAAGCATGCATCGGACAAGCTACAACTTAACAAACCGTTAACAAACTCCTTACACAATTCTTGGTGTTATGAGACTGTTAGAGATATACTTTTGGCTGTTTCAAAAATCTCAGTACTGTATAAAGTCCTTACTAGTAATTTGAAGAGGTATACTCACAAGTTTTCAAACCAGGTAACATGCTCTGAATCATTTTCTTTCCATTTTTCAGTCTCTAACCAAAAATTTGCAGCCGGTCAAAACAGGCAAGAAATATCTTTACAGTAAGAATACAGCCAATGTATGTTTCATATACTGAAGCAAGTATGTACAACATACCGCTTTGCCCTTGTCAGGAGCTTTCTTGGTCGCATCTGCCTGCCCTCCCGAGATCCGTGACACACCCACATTGTCTGTCAGAGCAAAACACAACGGTTCCTGATAATTCAATCACAGTGAAGAACATGCTTCTCAAAACACCTATGACACTGAGACATAAAATAAAATGCAGAAATATGTGTGTTGTGACATCAGAAAGCACAATAAGGTAACCAAGTACCTTTATGTCATTTTGGAGCTAAGATCGAGTCTCATATTTCCAGGCATACTGCACTTCTGTTGACAAACTGACAGCCAATCAAGGCAGAGACACAAAACACAAAAATGACCGAGAAAATGAAAATAGAAACTGCCAAACACCAAGAAATGAGCAGTTGACACTTGCTCACCATATCTTCAAAGTAAAACTTTGGTAACCTTTACTATCGTAGACATCAGCTGAGATGCTGAAAGCTGCAACAATTTAAAATGCGAAAACGACATGGAAAAAATAACTTGCAATATGTTACACTATTGACAAAATGGACGCAAGAAACTTCGTCAATCACTCACCAGATGGCATGCTGGTAAGCCTATGATAGAGCAGCTGCAGTGAGATATCTCGACTAACTGCGTCTACGGCCTCTGCTCTCAGTGACGCCAAGGCCTCAAGTGGAAGTTCCAGCAGGTCGGCGTCAGCTAGTAGAATAACTGCTTCGCCAGCAGGGAGCTCATCTGACTTGCCAGCTATCTGCTTGCTGGTCGTCGACAGACCAGTCACAAGGCTGTGCTGTGACGACGACGCACTGCTGCAATACAATAAATAGCAACTGGCTAAAGTAATATAGCGATGACTGCGTCAAATGTGGCGCCATCTGGTGTATGCAAATCAGTCAGAACAGCCGGAATTATATACAGCAGAATGGGCAACATTCCCCACTCCCCCCGCTGCAGGGGATTGTGACCACCCTTACACAGTGATCCTTCAACTCCCTGGAATCTTCACCTGAAACAGGACCTCAATCCGTTGAGCCATTTTTGCAGGGCGCAGGCATGTGACAAACTGACTGACTGACAGACATCTCATGCAACAAAATCATCGATCGCAATAGGCCACACCTCATGCATTCAATTTGGCCTAACAATAATAACAGTACATCAGTGATTAAAGTGCTATCATCAATACAGTTTACACACCACCAACTGAAATATTCTATACATCAGCTTCACTTTGTACTGCTAGACTGACATCACACTGATAATATCCAGTTCACTGCCTGCAAAGTTTCAAACCTTTCCATACAATACATTTGTGCACTGGGCTTGTGGCTGGGCTCGTTGGCATGGAACTCTCTGCCGAATGCTGCACAACCCCATTTCTGATAAATATATAAAACTGTCTGATAACTGACAAAAGTGCCGACTGCAATCGCAGGGGCCTTACTGGCCAACAGCTCTGGTGCAAGAAAAAAACAGCTGGCCCCAATATGGCCACCCGAATAGATTCACACACTTCACAATAACGCTTTTAAATCTTTAATATGGTATTTTGGATGCAGGTCTTCCGGACTGAATTACGATTCTCTGCAAAAAGCAGACAACATTTTCTGTTCAGATACAGCGATATTGATAAGTAATAATTGTTCTCAAACAATCTGTGATTGGTTCGTAAAAGTTGAAGGGTCGTGGCTTGCCAGCGGCGCCATCTTGGGGCCGTCTGTTTTTGATGTCGCTGATCTCTGTGGAGAAAGCAGCCAGTCATGCATCTAGATAATTAGATATTCTTTTGTCTATGATTGTAATGGACAACTGAAAATATTAATGAGTTGAAAACGACTCAACACACACAGAACAGACACAATGACACCAATGATGATAACAACAAAGACTTAATAGTACTGCATCTAAGCGATGCTCCAAATGATGAAAATATCGAAGATGACTGAATAGCTGCTGTACCTCAGCACATCATCCAGCTCAGCAGTGATGGGCAGCAAGTAGGTCTCCAGATCTTGTAACAGAGCAATAAACTGCTCATGCAGACGATCCTCTTCATGCACCTGTTCTTCAGCTGTCATCCTCTCCTAAACAACAATATGCAAAACAGTAACTGTGACAAAGATCGGCTGTATAGCCTTAACAACACAACACAGAAACAAGATAGGATGCTACTTTTCCTCTTATTACTTTATTATTATTATTATTAGGCACATTTATACAGTCCAAAACTGCACAACAGTAAAAGTTCACTTATATAAAAAACTTTAAATGGAAGACGAAGACATGGGTGGAAAAAGGTGCTATATGTTTTAGTTTTTTTGAGAATAACATGTTTAACATTTTGCCGCCAAAACATTGGTTTATTAAAATAAGCATGCCAAGTCGACGTAACTGCTGTCAACCACCTTGTGCAGCATGTGTGGAAGAACGTGCTAAGTCAAGTTCTGCACAATGTGCAGCCAAAAACAGCAAGCTTGCTGTGCCAACTACATTTCACAAAACATGGTTAACTGGACTTCTCCCAGTCCTCTAAGATTCATCTGCAGTACAGCTTAACTGAACTTCGCACATTCTAATTAAATGTATATCCATTAATGTTCAATTTGTTGATCAAAATCAGATTTTTCATTATACTCGACTTGCTACATTTTCCACCCACTTCTTCAACTAAAAACGTAACAAACTGTAACGCAGTCACAAGTTATGACATAAGCAAACAGCAGAATACGAAATCGTAATCTGTACCATTGTCGTTGCTGTGGGCTTCTCTCCGACATCGGGACCTATTTCAGCAGACAGCTGCTTCCGACGTGGCGGAAGTGTGCACTGGAACTCATTGCAGTGAGGTGTAAAATCCTCAGTGACATACTACAGATCATTACGGTATGTAGACAATCTTCATAGCCAAATATCTGACTGGTGCAAAACAAATTTTAACACAATATATAACTGCACCAAATCACACAATACAAAAACTTATACGACCCTCTGAAAACTACTAGCTTTCCCAGACTTTTCTCCCCTAGAACAGGTGCCCCAGGACGTCCTCCCCTCTCACTACTAAGTCCATTGCTGCAACTAACCCAAACCCTAACTGGTCAGTAGCGGTATGGAAGCAAGTCCTTGTGACCCAGTGGCACAGCAATAGGGTATGCAGAATGTGCGCGTGCGACACCACCCTCAGAAAGCTGAAACTGATCAACAACTTCCATCAACGTAGTTCTCGAGAGTATATTAGTGACCTGATGGTTTTTTTCGGATAGAATATATTGACGTACTGAGCAGTTGGATATGTCCTGTACTGTTGACACTTTTGCAAAAAAGTCTAAAAAGAAGGCACGAAAAAGAACATTTGATGGCTGTGTCTACAGTGTCTACACAGCAGCAGGCGTGGCGGCGGGTATGGCGGGACTGGGGTTCCAGGTAAACTGTTTGGCCAGGGTGCATGGGGCGGCGCTGCATTTTGAAAGTAAACGGGACAATACAAAGTCTGTAAGCAAAGTATGGCACTGAAATGGCCTTCTGTATGCTGATGTGCCGTTAAGAAACTGCTCACTCACTCACTCACTGAGTAAGCAAAGCAAGCAAAAAATTTCTGAACCCCATTTTTACAACATAACGGGTCATCTGCTGATCGAATCTTTGTGGTATTTTGTCTCCTTCTGAACTGCGCCGTCGCAAAAAGTGAAGTGATATATATCCCACCCAGCTCCTATGGGATCGTTCAAAAGAAGCACTTTCTGAGAACGTCAAGGTGTCCAAATTTTTTTCGGATGCTACATGGGACTACTGAAAGATGCGGAAAACAAGTACTGAAACTACAACCCAACCACTGCATCTTGAAAGCATGTTACTTTGGTGTAGCTGCCCGATCACCAAAATTATTTTCCTCTGAATTTGACGTTTCTTGGCTGAACTAGACCATGAGATATAAGCACTGCTGATACGTTCGAGTTCATACAAGAAACCTCTGAAATTCTCAATATGTTGACCAAAATCGACTTCCTAATTATAGGTTATGCAATGCAGAATGCGAATCAGCAGTCACTTGAAACAGGTGCTAACGCGATTTGCAACGTTTCTCCATTCGCTTCTTTTATCAACAAAATGTCAGTTAGTCACAAATTATGACATGAACAAACAACAGAATACTAAATTGTAATCTCTACCGTTGCTGCTGTTGTGGGTTTCAGTCCAGCGTAGGGACTCATTTCAGAAAACAGCTGCTTCTGATGTGCCATAACTGTGCACTGGAACTCACACCTCGCTAACACCTGGAACCACAGACAGCCAGACAATTGTAGTCAGGTTAAATGTCCCACTTGACACATTATAGGTCATTACACAAACAATTTTCCCAACCAAATATATGACTAGCAGCGCACGCAAGAGTGGAAAAGATGGCAGTGGAATAGTCGGAAAAAGAAAAAACCGACTATGGAACGCCAAACAAACGTGGTTTCAGTTCTGACCTGTAATGTACTATTAAGTGCCTAACTGAGACATCTGACAATGACCACGTTGTTTGTTTATTGAAAAATACAAATATAAAGCATATACTTGGTACCCTAGTGATTGTTTGGCGAGAATAATGTTCATATATGGCTGAATATAGATATATTACATATCGAAACTGTTTTGGATTATTATGATTTTTTAGAATAAATGTATAATACGTACCCTGACTAGCGGGCCTCTACTTTTGGTACAAATTGTGCATATTATAATCGAATTTTTACGGTGTACCTTTGCATATCACGTTTAACAATACTGCATCTAAACAATGCTCTAAATGATAGAAAATAAAGATGACTGAACAGTATGACAAGCCCTATCATGATGAATGAACTAATGGATAGCAAATTTATAACATGCACGTACAGTAATAAGAAATTTGAAATTGAGGCATATATAGCATCTCACCTGCCGATGTTCATCCTTGAAGGCCTGCCAGCGTGCCACAAGATTGCTCAATGCTGCAGCACTCGTTTCTGTTCTAACAACTCGAGCCTTTGACAACACTTGCTGAGTGACAGCTCCCACTGCTGCATTCGCTCCACCCTTACCTCCCGCCTTGCCCTGAGCCGCGACGGCAGCTGATGGTTTGGGCTTGTCTAGCACAGCACCGTACAGGTATGACCTGCAAAGTAACGGCAAGTCTATTCAACTGAACAAGAAAGCCATATTTAACACAAAATACCAAAAACTAGTTGCCATATAAATAAATGTAATAATATTTAAATAAACATATACTGTACAAGTTAAGAGTTCCCACTTTATTCTGAAAATAAAGTGAAAGAATTTATATATATCGTGTGACGTAACTGAAGTTCCCTGGTTAGACTAGTATGTACACGTGTTATTGTTTTAATGATTTTTGTTATTATTTTCTCTGTGCTGCTACTATTATGTGGTGAAATAAAGCTTTATAAAACAATCAAAGACTGTACTTGCTGAGTTTCACAATTCCCAAACTATTCCTTGTAATACGGAACCTTAGGCCCAGACTGCATAATTTCAAACTCACCACTAGGCATTCCTCCATTACTGATTGTGATTTTATTACTAGGATGATTTTTAAAGACGTTTATTGACTTTATATTCTTTTCGTGTTTATTTTATGTATTAACATTGTTATTTTACATGTATCGTCTTATTTTACCACTACTACCATGTTGTAATTAATTCCAGTCTGTCAACCATCATTAAAGCCATATTTGATTTGATTGCAGTATTTCTAAAGCTATATGATCAACCACATGACAACCCAACCGACTACGAAAACAAGTGACTTAACAATCACTATTATACCACTTGCATGTTATATAAATCTTGTTACTGGACAGTTATAGTCAATCTTTTTTCTGTAAATGTCTTACGCAGCGTTTTCAACTTTCATTAAAAAATATAATAATGACAATGACAACAAATCAGTCATTGCATTGCAAGTTAACAGCATTTACACTTCGTAACATTTGATACAACTTACTTGTCAGGCGAATGCTGCAGCACCACAAAGACGAAGTTTGCAGGAAACTCTTTCAGCAGGTCTAAGTGATTTGGCAAAATATTCAGCATTCGATGTGCCTTCAACACCAGCACACACTGTTAGTTGAATACTTACAATTAAATATTTAAACAAAACTGCACTCAGTTACATCAATGCTCTGAAAAGACAAACATAAAAAATTTGTGTTCTACCTTACAATGAATCAAATGTGCCATTGCCAGCACGAGAGATGTCTTACGGTTGGCGGTGCAGTGTAATGGTTAATGACATTGGTCTGATCAATGAAGTTAATCAACATCGGGCCCAGCGAGTACTTGGATGGGTAAACCATCTACGTATGTAACCAGCCAACTAGGCTGACTCAACCTTCCATCTCTCCGGGGTCGGTAAAATGAGGACCAGCTGCGGCTGGGAAAGCAAAGGATGGTTCATATCATTTGTGAATAAATGCGTGGGTGACAGGTAACACTGCGAGATCTTTTATAATGAAAGCCATACCTCAGCACTTCTGTGATGAGGCTGCCTCATAAAGAGGTGCTATATCAAGCGTCCCTAACCTTACACAACTGTAAAAGTTTGTGGACATATTTCATTATACATTTCCCATCACTGCATCAGAGTTACACATAAGTCCGAATCATGTCTTTGGCAACGTGTGGAATGTTCCCACACATGCTGGCTATGGTTAATAAAGAGAATACGCATAAAAAACTTAAAACTAAACCAACAGCCTCACAGGTTCACAATCACATAAGTGTGCAATATGATATGGAATACAGCAGACACAATACTGCACAGAACAGTTCTGCTAATCTTCCCTCATAATCCACACAATCATCACTGCTTAAATATTACAAAGGCAAAAGTTTCGAGATATTTGCTCTCTTCCCCGACAGTTGCTCCCAGACATCCATCACTCACAAGATAACTATTGTCATCATCATCATCATCAGCAGCAGCAGCAGCACCATGACCACAATAAACCACCTTCCTCCAGAGATCAGCAGAGAACAGTTAGAGTCTTGCAGGACAAGATCTAGCCATCTGTTTCTCGAATGACCAGGATGATTATCCTTAACCCTAAGCCTAGCACTAACCCAAACCCTAGGTAGAGGGAGAGATGTCAGGGGACAACTCTCTGGAGCTGGGAACATAAGCTTGACACTGGAGGCAGCATACCGTAGAACCATCAAGCAGTTTAGCATCAAGTGTTTTCATTGCCATTCCACACATTGCGTTAGTCGTGACAGCATCCTGTTGCAGTAGTTTGCGTTGGTGATAAATGGCGGCTTGTTGTGACAGCGACGGATCGTGAAGTGCTGACAACAGAAGACTGTCCAGGTACTCAGATGCATTGCAGCTCTGTTAAACACAAGAAAAATCACATATACAACGTTCAAGCTCACTAAAAAGGTCAATAAAATGAATCACCTGCAACTAAATGACAGCTTCCTTCCTTCATCGTTTCTGACAAATTGACATGAAATACAGTTTTACTAATGTGACTCTAAAACAAACTGACTCCAATAGCTAATCAACTGCTTCGATTTGGGTCTGCTATTCTGAGAAATTGTCAATTTGAAGGTCCCTAACCCTAACCTTAATAGCTGGCCGTCAGATACCACTGCTTTTTGTCATTAGTCCAGCCTTTCCCAAAATTTCACACAAACAAACGAACAAACAAACTGAGTAAAAACAAAAATTCCGGCGTTCCGCGGCAAACGTAAAAAATTTCTGGAACATCAGAATCAATAATGCATTGGTTGTAAACAGCTTTATTTGAAATATAATGCTTTTATTGGTGATTTAGTTCACTACATATTAATATTATGCAATTTTAATAAATTTGTTTTAGATAACCAATACATTGCGGTTTTATTCTTGTTTCTGTATGTCTGTTTGTCATGTTGTATATTTTTACACTGCTACTAGGGCTGTACTGAGTAGAGAGAGGGTCAAATATGAATAGAATACGAATAGTTGCTTTGAACTTTTTAGCAATGTCACTGTCATTCATCATCGTTAACGTTAACATCGTTATACTGGATATTCATTCACGTTCAGCGACATCAATTTATTTGCATGAGTCTTAAATACATATGTACTCACAAAGTCATTAAACTTGCTAAAAGCTAACTCAAAATTAAGTGAAAAGGCAGTCATGTAGCAGTAAAGACGGCTGCTGCTACTGACCAGTCACTGTCGTGACTAACCGCTGTTACTGCAGTGCAAATGAATGACTGTTCGTATTCAGTCTACTTTCAGCAGTATTATTCGGCTGAATATGAATACACTATTCGGCCTACTATTCGGTCCGAACAGAATACGAAGAGAATTCTCAACACAGCCCTAATTGCTACCTTTGTGGTGAATAAGCACATATACCTGATAGAGAGCTAAGTACT